>Ga0307988_1001955_pt1 | contig 10771 bp, 8 predicted proteins | sample EllFjometagen183_FD_203166 | JGI IMG/M metagenome (GOLD analysis project Ga0307988, IMG submission 203166) | Marine microbial communities from Ellis Fjord, Antarctic Ocean - #183 | ecosystem: Environmental > Aquatic > Marine > Unclassified | place: Southern Ocean | collected 2014-10-08 | reverse complement strand
AAAAAAATGCCAGTATGAACAGGCCGCTGAAGATACTGGTTTTAAAAATATCCAGGAGATGCACATATATACTTTGTGTTCGTTTCGGCTTGTAAAGACCCATAAAAAGGCAGCTTAAGGAGCAAATAAGAATGATAGGCAAGGTCAATATCAAGTGCCTTTCAAAATCTGGTATTCCCTTAGCTGTGGCAAATAGTCCCGAATAAAATCTAACATAGAAAACGCAAAGCCAAAGCCAGGCAATAATGCAGACATCGCTAATTGACCGTAATAAAGACACAGACATTGCATATCGTTTAAGCATATCTTGTTTTCAAATCTAAAATGGCTTCTTGTAAGTTTTATTTGCCAAAGATCTTGGAAGGCTAATAGCGATAGATAAATATCCTTCATGTTTGACTTTATTTCAAGTATTTTTTTAAACTTTGATTTTAGCTCTTTCAATGGCGTTGGGAGCGGGGAAAATAGTATTTGTAAAAAGAGTGTTCTGTTGTTAAGTTTATGCATAAGTAAATATTGATTTCTGTCTGAATTTTCATAGTAAGGTATACCGTAATATATGGACATCTTGTTCCAAACTATATTGTCATGAGCCGGATGTGAATGAAAGGATTGTATAACAGAACAAAGAACTATGCTTTCAAAAGTAATCTAACTATATGGAGAGAACTTTGGGGGGGTGAATAATGGTTCGGTCTATAACCGGAATCTTACTCTGGGTTATGAAGATTTCTGCTTGTCTTGGTCGACGAGGGTTAAGAAGGAGTAATGATTGACATGGCGACTGGAAAAAACAGGTAAGAGTGCAACTTGTCTGAATCACTTCCGACTTGGTGCCAACTGCTTATAGTAGTATTGTTGTATATTTTAATATGTATGTTTGTTATGTCCGCGAATCCGTTTCAGGGGGAAACGGTAGCACCTGTTTCGTTTCTTTCTAACTACGCAGGATGGAGCGCACATAGTTTTATCTCGCCATCTTCACACCCTGAGCGCAGTGATGTGTTAGATTCTATAATGCCACAGTGGATAATTCTTAAGGAGCAAATCCATAATGGTGGCAATGGGATGTGGAATCCTCTGTCAGGTGGGGGTTGTCCAGGATTATTAGATCTTACACGCGGCCTTTTGTCACCATCATTTCTAGCTTTTTTTCTTACAGGACCTCATTGGCTCGGCTATTATTTTGCAGGTTTGATCAAATTGTTGCTTGCATCTGTCGGAACATATCTTTTCCTGCGACACTTTCTTGGAGTTAGAGCTGCCTTTTTTGGTGGACTGGTATTTGCCTTTTGTGGGTTTAATGCCGCCTGGTTTCACTGGCAACATGTTAGTACTTCCTCTTTGATCCCTTGGTTATTGTGGGCTTCGGTCGGTTGGTTTTTTTATCGATCTTTTCGTTGGATTTTTGCCACTAGCCTGGTTTCTTCCGCCTTGATTCTAGGTGGTTTTCCTGCGGTAGCTGTGTACGGGTTTTATGCTGCGGCGTTGTTAGTGATTATGATGATGTTTGTATATACCAGCTCGTTTCGTGAGGCAATTTTTGTTGTGGCTGGATGGGGGGCTTCGGTAGCTACGGGTTTTTTTATAGTAGCAATACCATTATTGTCGCTGAATGAGCTACTTACCTTTATCGACGTGTCTTATCGGCAGGGGGGTACGCCTTATCAATTCCCAGAAGATCTTATTCTCTTGTTGGATCCATTTTTCTATGGGTTGCCTCGAGTAGAAAAAACCATTTCCGCAGGTCTTGTCGCATGTGGATTTGCTTTGATTTCATGTATACGTTTGCGCCATAGCCCAGCCAATGATCGCAGTTCAATTTTGGTTTGGTACGGGGTGTTGCTCTTTGTTGTTTCACTAGTGATTGCTTTTGGTTTATTACCACACTCCCTGTTATTAAGCATTCCTGCGATAGGCACCAGTCCCTGGAATCGTTTGTCTGTCATTGCTGGTTTGGCGCTTGCTTTATTGTCGGCCTCCGGACTTGACCTTTTAATACGTTTTTCATGTCAGAGGTCTAGGTTGTGGCAACGGAGGATAATTCACTTGATATTAATACTATGTGTGGGAGCACAATTTTTTGGACAGGTTAAGTTGTTTCGAACTTTCAACAGTAAAGCTTTGGCGGCTGATTTTTTTCCAAAAACTACCGTTCTTGAATATGTTGGAGATTCACTGAAGCCAACCCAAGGTGTGATTGCAGACAATAGCTATTTGTATAGCGGTACCTTAGGCAGTTATGGTATTGGCGAATGGTTTGCTCATGCTTTTAAAACAAACGCTGAAAAAAAAATCTTAACCCGCTTAGTTGACAATCCGTTTCGATCTCCAACATCTGCTTCTTTTGGTGCATCAGCGATTCGCTTTGATGCAGACTTGTATGCGCGCCTGGGCATTAGGTATGTTGTTATGAGAGAGCAGGATCTTGAAGTAATACGGAAGCAGCTACATTTGAAAAATCGTCCAGCACCACCATTGCCTCATAACAGGTTGTCTCAAGTTATAGCTTTGGACAAAAAAATTTCGGTTGATGCAATAGGTCTAATGCTTGCTACCTATCATGCACCTCACGCTCCTTCTGACGTGTTACTGACCTTAGAAAATGAAGCAGGTGAACAGCTGGGCAGCTCACGCCTTGATGCAGAAAGTATTACTGATAACATGAATGCTATCTTTAAATTTAAAAAATCAATAAAGTTGGTTCCAGGGGAATATCAGTTAAATATTCAATTGTCTTCTTATCCAGAAGAAGGATGTCTTACTGTATGGTATTCAACGGTTGTGAGTCACGATGGCGATTATCTGCTTTTCAATGATAAAATGTGCTCTGGATCATTTCTTTACAAGCTATATAGTAAAGGCAATCAAAGGTATATTTCTAAACACTGGCAACGATTAAGCGGTTTTGACAATGAGAAAATACGGGTGTATGAGAACTTACTTGCGCCAGATGGAGCATATTTTTTGTCAGAGCTTAAGGAGTCTGCAGCTTTGATTGATAAGGATGTTGTAACAAAACGAGATAGGTCTGATGTTGTTCGGATTAGATATAATGGTGATGATAATGGCTACATTATTGTTCCCATGCGTTTTTATCCGGGTTGGGAGGCTTATGTCAATGGTGAAAAAGTCCCTCTGCTTCGTTACCTTGGTATGCTTCCAGCTGTTCAGGTAGCTGGTCCTGCAAATATTGATCTTGTTTATGAACCAGTTTGGTTGCTTTGGGGAAGTATTTTAACAGTACTTGGATTTGTAGGCCTAATAATTCTATACATTTTAGGGCGAGCTCAACAGATTCGCCTTAATGGAAAGAGGAGCTTTCATGAAACTCATCATTCAAATTCCCTGTCTTAACGAGGCAGGGAATTTGAATGATTGTGTTAAAGTTTCTTTCTCGCGAAGTATTGGGTAATTTGGGGTTGTATCTTCACAGGTTGTGGCCCAAACAATAAAATTAAACCGCTTATAAAAATATAAAACATGATTTTGCTTTTTTATTACTGAACCAAAATAACGAGTTAAAAAATTGTTCTAAAAGGGATAATATCAGCGCAAGATCTGGTTATAGAAGGATATTCGGAGCTGAGCAATGCATATAAAAAGAAAATAAGTAGGGAGTCATCATCACAATAATTAGCAGTCAACATCTAATAATGTCAAATAGAACCTAGAATGTATTTTGCCAGATTCACGCAAAGATGCTAACTTCTCTAACTTTTCCTCGGGCCCTAGGGCAGGTTTTCTTATGCAAAATTTCGGGCGAAACAAAAATGCAACATCATCTGCTCGTTGGCAGTTTTTGCCATATTCCAGGAACTCATCCATATAGGATGGCGTAGAAGAAAATACTGTTCTGTAAAAGGTAATAGGCTTTTACGATATCCCACACATCAAGAAAATTGAGGACAATATCCAAGCTATCTGAAGAAAGTGCTCAATCCAGGTTTTATTCTTTTTTGGTTGTTAGATCGGATCTTCTTTTATCAATAGTAATTAATGAGGCAAGAAGAAAAAATAGCAAGTCACCGGTAACTGTAATTACTCTTGACAGCAATACAGCGAGCAGCAGGTCTGTTTCCTGAATCTGTCCCTTTAATAATAGCAATAATATAAATTCACGCACACCAACGCCTGCCGGTGCCCCTGGTGTCAGTAAACCGGCTAACCAAGCTATGATAAAGGAACCGAAGAAAAAGAAAATTTGAGAAGCTGTTATAGGCTCATTTTTAATAAGCAGTGCGAGCATAGATACAAATATCATTCCTGAGACAGTTAGAAAGAGAGTGTGTAAAGTAAAAGCTCTCGTAATTTCTATGCTCATATAACGATTTAATACAAGCATCATAATTATTACTACTGCGGTAAAGCATACTATTGTGATTGGTGTAGTCACAATGGGTAGAAACAGAGGTATGATCCAAATAGAATAAGATATGCCCGCAACAGAAAGAATAAGGTGTTCCCACACAGATGTTTTAGCAAGCTGCCAACCGCCAATGCCAGCTGATAATCCCATTGCCTGACGGCTGGCTAAATGCATAATGTTTCCCGGCACATATTTGGCTATTTGTGTCAACCCATATATTTTGATTGCCCAAAGTTTTGTTGTGTCTGAATTGAAATATTTAAGGATATTTTGCCAGGCTAAGGCCAATAGTATATTTATTAAACAATATACAAGAGACAATCCAAACATTGCAGACCACAAAAAGACATCAAGGCGTGAGCAATCAAGTTGTGAACTGTATTCTTTCAGCCGAATACTGACAAATACGATTCCTGCAATTGCCAGGAGGCTTCCAGCCCAATTCAGGATTTTATTAATTGTTATTTTCAATCTGCTTTATGCCTTGTTTAAATAAAAATTTATCGAGTTTTTCTTATTATAATGCTCTTTTGAAAACAGTAAACATATTTGAGCTTAATAAGAAACGTTTATACAGCACGAGGTTAAATCCTGCTTTAATTCAAAATGTGACCGGTCAAATAATTATTCATGTTCTCCCCTGGAATGTTTGTTTAATAAATCGATTGAAGCTCTGATATTACGGATTCAGTCCATAGAAGTCTGAGGGGTAGTTATCACAGATTTAGAATTTTTATCAGGTTTCAGTTTCTTATTGAGCTCAGTTAAAAAAAAATCAGAATTTATTATGTATTCGATGACCGCAAGAAGAATAATTGCACTGAAATTTTCTGTTTTATAGGGCAGTTATTCTAAATCTATGCACCGGGAACTTCCTTGTTGCAATCGACAATGAAAATGAATTTGGTTCGATATCTAAATACCGGTTTGAGTACCTCTTCTACTAGCATCCCACTGCCGCATAGTTAATGGGAGAATTAGTCCTTCTGAAGATTGGGCATTTCCGGTTTACTTTTAGGTTTACATAATAACATTGTCCATGGGAATGGTTTTTTTACCTCAATAATGTCGAAGTAGTTTGCTACCATTTTAATAAAAGCAGAGCAAGACCAGTGCTGAATATGTCCAGGCGTATTACCGAGATTAGAAAGATATTTAGCTCTTATTATATTTAATATGCGCCAGACTGGTTCATTGGGAACACTTAAAATTAAATATTTCTTAACAATTTGCTGCATTGCCAGCAATCCTTCATCAGGGCGTTTAAGATGCTCAAGAACTTCGCAACATATAATCAGATCTGCACTGTCATGATCAGGGTTAACATTATATATGCTGCACTGCTTAAAAATGTTTGGTGATAGCCCTTCAGCAACGGCATTTTTAGCTGCGAGTTTAATGACTTGTGAAGAAAAGTCGCTGCCGTGTGTCTCAATGCCCTGACCCGTCCAGTGTGTCACCCAGTAACCTTCTCCGCAGCCTAATTCGTGGATTGTCTTTGGCGCGGATTTCGTTACTAGTCCTGACAGTGAATCATTGAATCCTTTCATTATCCATTTAACTATTGGGTTAGCTGAAGCATACTTGTCGAATATATTACCGACGACAATACCATCTTCTTTTATTCCTCCTGCAATTTTCATCTTTCCTCCTTATTGGTCGTCGAATGAGATGTCTCGCCGGAAGAATTTTTGATTTTTTGTAGTTTGTATCTAACGTCCTCCATTAGGTTACGGTTTGCTGCAAGGATATCTGAAATAAAAGCAACCAGTAATGTTTGGAATCCTATTGCAAGCATTGCTCCGCATAAAATAACCGATTGAATATGTCCTTGACCATCGCCAGTCAGGTAATAATATAGAAACCGAAGGCCGAGGAGGAAACCCAACCCAAGTATTGTGAGGGCAATGGTGAAAAAAAAGTAAAATGGTTTATAGATGATAAAAATTCTAATAATTGTAAAAACAGAATTCTTGATATAAGATGGAATGTTTTTAACGAGGCGTGATGGCCGTAAGTCATCATTTACCCGTATGGGTACGGACATAATCGTCATATTTTTCTGGCCGGCCTGAATAATTGTTTCCAGGGTATATGTGTATTTGTTAAAAACAGATAACTGCATAGCCGCATTTTTAGTGATTGCTCTAAACCCGCTTGGGGCATCCGGGATATTTGTCTTGCTGGCTACACGAACCACCCAGCTGCCAATATTTTGAAGGAGTTTTTTTAGGGGAGAAAAATGCTTGATAACAGAAATGGGTCTTGCGCCAATAACAATATCTGCTCTTTTCTCAAAAAGAGGTTGAACCAATAATGGTATGTCCACAGCATTATACTGGTTGTCAGCATCGGTATTTACGATAACATCAGCACCGAGCTCAATACAGGCATTCAGTCCGGTCGTGAATGCCCGAGCAAGACCTAAGTTACGGGTATGGGACACAATGTGATCCACACCGCACTTTTTGGCTACCGCCGCAGTTTCATCCTGAGATCCATCATTAATAATAAGCCACTCTACTTTGTTAAATCCTGGTATCTTGCGAGGTAACGCACCCAACGTAATAGCTAGTGTGGGGGCCTCATTAAAACAAGGTATTTGGATAATAAGTTTCATTTATTCTCCATATAATTATATTATTTTGTGAATCTTACTTAAGTGGCGCGACAAATTCTAAACGGCATAGTAAAAAAGAGATCTACCTCTAATCTCTGCCAGTGTTTTAAATCCAAGAGTTTTACGAAATATATTATTAAGTTTAAAAACTGCTACGTCAAGCTTTTCCAAAGTATGCTGGATTTTTATGAAAGTCAAGAATCCTTCAAGACGAAATGAACTTTCTCTATTGCCGCTATGGATCTTTAGGCGATGTTCTGGAGAAGCAAGGGCCTGTGTTTCCGTAAAGGTTTTTCCTGTATTTAGGTCAATGTGTTTTAGAGTAATAATCTGACAGTTGCAGCATAGGCAGACAGGAGCCCCACAGAAAGGATGGGTTGCCAGATGGGTATAAATTTCTACATCCTTATTTGTTCAATTTTAGGAACATGATGACGTTTTCATTGTAGTTCAACTCTGATGCAGTGTCGCCCGATATTGCGATTATCCGGACATTACTGTTCGGCGTTAACTTTTCCTTTGGTATAGACAGCTGATACCCCGATAATTTCAGGTCATCACTATTTAGAGCCTTGCTAACATCTAACCTGAGGGCATCAGTCTTTACCCTGCCGATTTCTTTACCGTCGACAAAGAGCACGATGATATCCACGAGCTTTATATTATTCACATCTGCCGCCCAGCCACTTAAAGCAATGTTTTTACCATTATCTTCAGCATTGTCTACCCAGCCGTCAAACGCTTTCTTGGCAAGCATAATCTCTTTGCCGCCAGTGGAGGTGATTATGTTGTTTTCAATTTTAAGAGCGGGTTTTTTAGATTTCAGCAAATCTTTAAATACCAAAACTATCTTTTTCAATGACAGCCCGGACTTGCTTTCAGTTGTTTTTTGTTCATCCTTTATGTCGGATAATTTGCGGAAATACTTACCCTGCTCTTTGTAATTCAGTTCAGATGCTCTTCCGTTAGAGACCGCAATTATGCGTATGTCACTATTATGATTGACTATGTTTGAAGGAAAAAAAGTATGGTAACCAACTTTTACCAGGTGCTCTTTATTAAAAGTCTTACCAATGTCAGGTCTGCTCCCTAAAGTCTGAACAGCTCTAATAAATTTCTTATCAACAAAAACAAGAATTTCATCGACTAAACGCGAATTTTTAACATCAACTGCCCATCTTTTTAGATAATAATATCTATCATTTAGATTAGCAATTTTGTCGATCCAGCCATAGATTTCATTTGGTATGATTGGAATATTTTTTCCATCTGAGGAAAGAGTATAATCGTTTTCAAGCTTATAATGTGTAATGATACGTTCTTTATATAATCGCGGTGTGTCTCCATCGATATCGATCAAATTAAACTTTTTATCCAGATTCCTCTGGTAGAACATTTGCTTAGTAACTACTTTTCTCCTATGCCCGAAGACACGTTTTCTAAAAACACCCCGTATGATGTATGCCTTATAGCCAACTCCTCCTGTTATAGAATTCGTTTCGCTTGTGAAGTATAAGTTTGGTTTTCCTTTATGCGTCTCTTCACATTTTTTAACCATTTCTCCGATGGCCTCTATATCTTTTTCTGAATATTGAACACCAACTTTTTTCTTATCAAGCGAATTTATTATTGACTTTGCATTTTGAATAGTTGTCTCGAATGAAAGTGTTCTGGAAATACTATTTCTCGAAAATAACCCTCTTGGAATAATAAAAACAAGAAGAAGTATTACGGTAAGCGTAATTATAGAAGGAGCAAAAAAAATTTCTTTCAAGGATATGTTTGTTTTTTCATTTTTTACTAGTAGTTTATATATGTTACTTTCTGTAAAGATTTTAGAGATGTTTTCTATGTTTATAAGTTCATAGACGATATAAGGTATAAAGATAAACCATGGAGATGCAAAAAAGAACCTACAGACAACTCCGCTGTTCGTTATAAAAGCTGCTGTGCCTGCCAAAAAAGTGGTCATTGGTATTAAAAAAAACAAGAAAGATGAAAAAAATAAATAATTATAAACAGAAACATTAAATCGTTTTTTGGGTTTCAATGTGCAAATGATTTTAAAAATTACAGCAGCAATCAAAGATAGAATTGCAATTTCCGAAAAAGAATTGGGAAAACGGTTCGATCCTGAAACAACAATATGTCCTAATGATTTGATCTTTTGAAATATCTGTATTACATTTCCTGTTGATAATTTTCCAGAGAGAATTCCATATTCTGGAAGGAAATATATAATCAAAATAAAAGTAACAAATATCGCAGTGACAACACTAATACCTGTGATTACTTTGGTCTTTTTATTTAATGTTAAAACCTTTTTTATATTTAATAAGGATATGAGGCTCAAATGTATAAGATAATAAAGGAACTCAGTGGCATGGGCTTTGGTCATAACAGCACATGCTATTAATAGCAGTACAATAAAAAAAATTCTTTTTTTTAAGGTCCCCTCTTCATAAAAGAGTATTAACGTCAATGCAATGGAATACCATAATAATGGTATCGTTAACCCCTGGTAGTTAACTGAATACCACATGATCCAAGACTGCTGATATTCAGCTGAAAAAGTCCCGTTTCCAATGAACCAAAGTAAAACAGCAAAAAGAGAAAGAAATTTGATCTGAATTTCTTTCTCTTTATCTGAAAAGCCTCTACGCCTTACTTTATTAAGGGGTGGTAAGGAGGGATATTTGTTTTTTTTTATAGCGCTATTTGTCGGTGCCGGTGTATTTATTAAAAGCCTTAAAGCAGTTTTAGAAAAGTAATAGAGTATCACTGCTGAAAGGGTAAATTGAACTACATGAATTATTTTTGCCCAAATAAAAATATCATTTATACAAATAACCTTAAAAATATTTGACCATATTTGGTACCATAAACATCTTGGATTAGGCCCTACAGGCCAAAATACTGAACGATAAGAATTCCCTGTATCAAAAGTGTTAGCTATTTGAATAAGAAGTTCCCAAGGGTCATACGGGATTCTTAGGAAAGGGTTGGAGCGGAGGATGAATAGAAGAAAAACAGCAACGATAGAGTAGAAGATGATATTGTGAATCTTTAGTTTGTCCATAAATTTTTGTGTGATGTTGTGATGGTGGTATGTGACAAGTGCTTGTTTTTTAATGGGAAAAGTATAGGATAGCTGCGATTGTGTGTCAATCAAAAAGCTGTCGGAAAAACATTGTCGAAAAATATAGGTGCTGTGGTTGCCAGGATGAGACAGTGGGTTAAATTTTGAAATGCTTTGCAATAATGTTTTGACCGTCCTGACTAGTGTCAATCTCACGGACTAATTGTTTGGTTTCATCTTCAGGGGAGTCTTGATAAGGGATGTAAAAAAAAAGAACACTCCTTTGATGATTGCCAGAATACCAAAAACAACGATGATTCATGAATTGATGCTATGCGGGGCAGACATGAGGAAGAGAATGCCAAAGCCGATTGTGGCAACAGGAGAAGATAAAGAGCTTTTGGGAAAGCGTAAGAAAACTTATGAAGAAGCACGCATAAAAAATCCCAACAGGTGGTCAAAGGATATCCGAAATTGGGATCATATTGATACGGTTTACTTGAATCCTGCTGATGTGCAGTCGACACTAAGTGCGGCGGCTTAAATAAAAACATTCAGGTGACAGCTACCTTGACAGAGTTATAACTGAAAGTTGTGTTTGAGAGAAAAGGTGGTGTATCCTTTCCGGGTGGTAACCATCGAATTATCACCCAAGGAAAAAACCTTAAAGGAAAGGAAACACCGTGAAACACGATAACGTAAT
>Ga0307988_1001954_pt1 | contig 10773 bp, 9 predicted proteins | sample EllFjometagen183_FD_203166 | JGI IMG/M metagenome (GOLD analysis project Ga0307988, IMG submission 203166) | Marine microbial communities from Ellis Fjord, Antarctic Ocean - #183 | ecosystem: Environmental > Aquatic > Marine > Unclassified | place: Southern Ocean | collected 2014-10-08 | reverse complement strand
CAAGGTCTTACTTTCGTAAAACTCTCCCTACCTTCGCGTCTCCACGCTCCGATAGGTTGTTAAACTTCAGGACCTTTATACTTCTTCTTTTCGATCAGTTTCCCGATCGTTCCTTCCCTTCCCTAATTATCTCTGTCAAAGATCTGTTGTCCAGATGCCGTTAAGCGCTGGACTGCGTTTAAATTAGTTGTTATTAATAACCTCTAACCTCAACGCGCTTGATTGTTATACCAATAAACACTCTTATGTGTCAACAAGCAAACAGGATTTTCCTGTTAAATATCAATTATTATGCAAAAAGAAAGTTCATGTATCAAAAGATGGGGAAATTGACGCAAAAAACAGCTCATTATAGAGGTATTACCGGCTGGAAAAAATTGCAGATATTATATCTGAGAATCCTTCACCATATTTCTTACCGGAACAATAAACAGGCATAACCGGCATATTCAGAGCTGGCGACATAACATTTGCAACGCCAAAGCTCATTGGGAAAAAATCGAATAGGGGGGAATCATTCGGAGCATCCCCGCAATATGCAATCTGATGCTTCATATCCCTCTCATCTAAATGATAGACATTCTTTAAAATATATTTAACCATACTCAATTTATGATAATCACCAAACCAGCAATTCACATGAATCGAGCTTACTCCAAAAGAAGCACCCTCTTCGCTGCAAATTTTAATTATCTGATTAATACTTTCATGACTTAAAAAAGGAGGTTCTTCATGATGATCAAAAGCAATATCATAGATACGGGAAAATTGATCCACAGAGAGCTTACTTCCCGGTACTTCAGCCAAAACACGTTCAATAAGCCGATTAGCTTTATCATTGTACCCGTCTTGACAGATTGCAGGATGGTCAATCCTTTTCCGTATACCATCTTCACGATACCAGGCTAAAGCCCCGCTTTCAGTTATAACTGCATCAATCGGCCATTGCCTAAAATAAACATCCGCCCAGCCAGCTGATCCACCTGTTACCGGAATAATTATGATTCCCTGTTCATGGAGATCCCAAAGGCTTTTTAGCGCTGATGGGAACAGCCGCCCCTTGGTTGTTATTGTATCATCAACATCAGTCAGTACAAATTTGATCCCGGAACAATCTCCGGAATTTAATTCAGATAGCGATTTTGGTTTTGGTTTTGGAATTCTCTTATTTTGTATCATATGATTTAGCCTGTTTATTTAAACACACCGCTGCGTATCACCGGCCGCAGATAGGTAATAAACGATATAACAGATGCTGCTGCTGTAATAACAAAGAGGACAAACAGAATTGATTGATATATCGACAGCCACTCAGCATCTGGTATACTCCGCATCAGGAAGGCCAAAATTATTCCAGCAAATCCTGCAGCTGCATAGAGTACTGCTTTCGCCTTACCCCAAATATTAGCAGCCATAGCAACACCTCTTCCCATCATTATCATCCTGAGAAATATCACAGAAAGCTCCCGATAAAGAATAATAATGAATATCCATAACGGCATAATCCCTGAATAGGAAAGACAGAGAAAATAGGTAATCCTGCTTATTACATCTGCAAACGGATCCAAAACTTTTCCTAAGTCTGTAATTAAATTCATACGCCGGGCAATGATCCCATCCAGCAAATCAGACAGTTCTATTGCTATGCAGAGAGCAATAAGTGACCATGCTGAAATAGTGATCAACAAATCAGGATTAGGGGCGTTTATCCAATCAGGAAGAAAATAGGCTATAAAAAACAACGGCGCCATTACAAGGCGCGACACAGTGAGCTTATTTGGTAAATTCACATACTACTCCATGTTTTCAGGTTGCAGAAAGATTATCCTGCTGTTCAGGATTATCCTGCTGTTCAGGATTATCCTGCCGTTCAGGATTATCCTGCTGTTCAGGATTATCCTGCTGTTCAGGATTATCCTGCCGTCTCTGAAATTATAGTTGATAGTATATCGTTTTTTGATTTACGGGAAAAGGTATAAAACAACCAATTTGCAAAGCAATCCATTCATTGCAGACATAGAATCCACAGTTTTTTTATTTTTCCTTTCAAGCTGTATAATCTGAACCGAAAACGGTGGGAAAGAGTAGTGAATATGGGGACTCTGACCTGTGAATTCCTCCCTCCTTTTCCCGTTATTACTTATAGACAGGAGTAGTGCACACTACTTTCTGAGCAGGGGAGAATGACAATCTGTTTGGGGAAGAATGTGAATAACCAGATGGATCGGTTTTGTCTCTACACCTTCTTTCATAATTATCAGAAGCAGTATCGGATTAATGATCCGAAAACTTTGAAGCATCTGCGTCATTTTGATGGAGCCGGTATTTCCCGGGAGATGGTAGGTAAGGCGATGGTGAAGAGGTATACCAGAAGGAGGTTTGTCTCACATATCTGGGATAATTTGAGTTGGTTTCACAAGGTGTGGTGGGTTCGGTTCAGATTATAAAGGATAATATTTCTGCTTCTTCAAAACTGTAACTTTTCTAATAATTCAAAATTACAAATATCGATCAACTGCCAGCAGAGCTGCTCCTTTAAGCACGGAATCTGCTCCATTGGAGTTGAACTGAAGCACCATATCACGTTTCAACCTTGGGAGAGTAATTTCTTTAAGCCTTTTTTTGATACTACTCTCTAAGTACTTGCAACCATCTGCATACTCGCCCTCAATAATTAATACTTCCGGGTCAAAGAACAGAAGCAGATAAGATATAATTAATGAAAACCAGTAAATGATATCATCCAGTAGTTCCCGAGCCAGAGAATCACCTGCATCAGCGGCTGAAAATAATTTCTGCAAACTAATCGCTTTTTTGTTGGATAGCATAGAATCTGATGTGACAGCAGCCCGTTCATAAGCGCGTTCAATCAGGCGATCAACTTGCACTTGCTTCTCAAAACAACCATAACTACCGCAAAAGCAGGGATCGGTATCTGCTTGATTAACACGGAAATGGCCAATTTCACCGGAAAGATAGTGCTTTCCGGTATATAGTTCTCCATTTAGAAGAAGACCCGATACTACGCCATGCCAACCTGCATCAATCAATACTACTGAGTCGTGACTCCCCATAAACCCCAGCTTTTTCTCTCCGTAGGTTTTTAGTCTTATCCAGTTATCTAAATAGATTGGACAATTCAACCCAAGCTGATTAGTTAATTTTTGATGAATATTATTATTTATTCCCCATGACGCAAAATGGGTAGCGTGAAGACAAACCCCCGTATCAAGATCAATATTTCCATGAACACCAACAACACACACAAGCAAATGCCTATCTGCTAAATCAGGATTATTAGTTATGTTTCGTCGAACAACTGTCTGCATTTTCCTGCTAATATCCTGAAAGCGTGCATTCTCTTTAATCGGTATTGAGTCCTCAACAATAATATTAAAAAGCAGGTCATATAGACGAAACAGAATTGAATTATATTGGATGTAGAAGGTGATTATCATACTTTTGCTGGCATTATATTGATAAACAATAGGTTTTTTTCCACCTTCAATCGTAGAATCGCCTTTGCCGGAAATTACAATTATATCATCTGCTAACAATTCCTGATTAATCTTTAATACAGTAGTGCGACTAAGACAAACTTCCTTTGCAATTTCAGTAACAGTTGAAAATTCATTATTACGATAGAGATCAATTAACAACTGTCTATTCTTGGAACGAATATTTTTGGGTTTTCTTCCAAGATACGGGTTTTCTTTGCTCATTTCCAAATATTATGGCATTGAATAACAAAAGTCAACAAACCAGTACTCCTCGTGCTTATATATCAGGTTTTCTCAACTTAGCTCTGTTTCACCAGAATCTAGCTGAAAATACCTATCAAAGGCAAATATTGCTGCACCGATCAACACAGAATCTGCTCCTTTAGGAACGAGCTGCAAGACATTTTTTCGTTTTAATCGAGGTAAGGCCAACTCCTTTATCTTTTTCTTAAGCCCAGTATCAAAATATTTACACTTCATTGTAAAATCCCCCTCAAAATAGATAATTTCAGGGTCAAAAAAAAGTATTAAATATGATATCATCAAAGAGAACCAATAGATAACATCATCAAGCATACATTGCACAAACTTGTCTCCCATATCAGCTGCATAAAATATTCTCTGCAAATCAAGTTCAATATCTTTGTCTGCCAAAATGGATTCAGGGAATTTTACCAGATTCTTAAGTATATTCTGAAACAATCGCTCCAAAGAAACTTGCTGTTCAAAGCAACCATGGCTCCCGCACAAACAAGGTTCTGTATCTTCAGGATTAATGCGAAAATGGCCAATCTCTCCAGAAAGAAAATGCTTACCGGTATACAGTTTACCTTTCAGCATTATTCCGGATACTACGCCATGCCAGCCTGCATCAATAAGAACAATCGAATCATGCAAACCCACTAATCCCAACCGACTTTCTCCATAAGTTCTCAATCGTATCCAGTGATCAACATATATAGGACAATCAATTTTAAATTTCTCTGTCAACTTTCTAAAAAGATTATTATCAGTGCCCCATGAAGAAAAGTATGTCGACTGTTTACAGATACCTGTATTCAAATCCATATTCCCATGCACACCAACTATACATGCCAACAAATCTACTTCAGCAAAATCTGAATTATTAAAAATATTACGACGGATTATCGCCTGCATCTTTCGGATTACATCCTGCAATCTTGAATTTTTCAGGATTGGGAGACTATCTTCAATTATTGACTGATATTTAAGATTATAGAGCACAAATAAAACTACTTCATGCTTAATATAAAAGGTAATTATATATTGTTTTTCAGCAAAAAATTTATATATCCTCGGTTTCTTTCCACCCTCTCCTGTTGACTCGCCTTTTCCGGAAGCAATTATAATCCTCTCAGCCAATAATTCCTGATTAATATTCATAACAGTAGTACGGCTTAGTTTTATCTTGTTGGATATATCAGACACAGACAACTCATCATATTGACGGTATAAATCAATAATTAGCTTTCTGTTCTGAGATCGTATATTTCTGGGTCTTCTCCCAAATTGTTTCTGCTCAATTCCCATAGTAATTTACCTTAACAAGCTAACTGGTTTCATCTGAAATAAGCACCTTGTAATCTACCTTCCATCATTAAATCTATGTGCCGTTTCCAGCAACGCTACTACATGAGAAATAGGAGTTTTTGCCTGAATGTTATGTATGGCATTAAAAACATATCCACCATTCTCACTGAATACAGCAAGTCGGGATTCAGCTTCAGCTTTCACTTCATCTGGAGTCCCAAAAGGTAGTGTGTGCTGTGTATCAATTCCACCTCCCCAGAATGTTATTTTGTCACCGTATGCTGATTTCAAGTGTTCAGGTTCCATACCAACGGCAGAACATTGCACAGGGTTAATAATATCAAAGCCGGATTCTATAAATGATTGTAAAAATGGTTCTACGGCACCGCATGAATGTTTAAAAGTTTTCCATTCTGTATTCTTATGAATCCAGCCGTTCATTTCTTTATAGTAAGGTGCCCATAACTCTTCATACGTATCCAAAGAACAAAACTGACTGGTTTGTGTACCAAAATCTGTACCGCAGACAAATACAGCATCAGGAGTATTTCCCACTACTTTAAATACCATTTCCAGATTCCGAATAACTATCTTTAATCGTTTTTTATATATTTCATGTATCAAATCCTGTCGTATTAGGGTTGAAATATACCACTCAGTTATATCACGTATTCCCTTTGGATACTTTAATCCAGGACCGGGAATTTCTGATATATCACCGAAAGCAGTTCCTCCAAAATTGATAATCAAACCTTTATCGGTAGCAGCTGCTTCAGCACAAGCAATACGATAGTAGTCCAAATCATCATCATCAAAGAGTTTAACCTCTTCAAGATTATCCTCAGCATTCAGTTTTTCATTATCTATAGGCTGCTGACGTATAATGCTGTCAAAAAAATAACCGCCGCTTGGCATATGCCCTGATGGTGGAACACTAAGATCCCCCTGTGGGTAGATATACAGATCCCCACTATCAATTGTAACGTTAAACCCACCGGGAACAAGTACTTCCTGCCCCCAAGGGGTACGCCACTCCTTCCACCCCTTTAGTGGAAATCCGAACATAGTGTTACGCGGCATAATCCCGATCAAATCTACACCCATAGCTTCCTGTAAGTCTGTGCCTATATATCCAAGCATCTGATAGGGTTCATGAATTTTTACCGGTTTCTTTTCGAGGCCATAATATTCACGCAACTCCGCAACTACACTGCAATGCATTCCTGATGTCGAACTTCCACCAAAATCAATTGGAACAGGTCCATTCTTATGGTTCAATGAATTTTTCAGCTTTTCCTTTCCAGTCATACCTATTTCATCCTTATTTTATTTGCAGCGGGTAACGACCTTCTCTAAAAGCCACTTCATAGATTTTCATAATTTTTTCTACTGTAACATCCGGTTGAAAATTGTGGGAACCAGCCAGTAATAGCCCTCCCCCTTCCCCGGCTGCAGCTATTACACGTCGAACTTCCTGTTCTGTCTCTTCAGTAGTTCCAAATGGAATAATAGCCTGAACATCCAGCCCGCCGAAAAAAACAACTTCATCACCATATAGTTTTTTAAGACGTGAAAGTTCCATATCAGCAGCATTAGGCTGCAATGCATTTAATATATCAACTCCAATTTCAATGAGATCACTAATAATAGGGAAGTAACTTCCACATGAATGATATGCAATTTTAAGATTCGGATTTTCACTCTTTAGAGTTTTTATTATACAGCCCATCCGTTCCTTGAAATAGGTTCTCCACATTGAAGGTGAAATCAACATTCCGCGTTGGGTCCCCATATCATCACCAAGCCAGATAAAGTCTGCTCCCAACTGTACCAGCTCTTTACCAACCCCGATACTGTAAGCCATGACGTGATCCATGAGTTCAAAAATATAGTCTTTCTCCATGATAAGGTCCAGAAAAAATTTCTCCATTCCTATCATATGCCAGGATTGTTCAAAAATTGTACATTCGAGATCACCACAAACAGCATACTCGCTGCCATATTCAGCAACCACCTTCTTTGCCAAATCAAACCGTCCTGGTGCTAATGGATCAGGCCATGCAAAATTTCTGATATCAGTTACAGTTTCAGCATGTATGAGAGGATAGGTTGTCTGGTCAGTATAATACCCAATTTTCCTGTATTCAATTTGCCATTCATCTTTATAAAAGTTGTTTCCCAAATTCTGCATAGGAGATGCACTGGGTGAGCAGGCTCCTATTCCTACCACATCATTCCCTAATTTTGTAAGAATTTCATGAAAAGAGATTCTGTTTTGTGAAAGGGGCGAATCAGCAAGCGTATACGATCGCACCCCGATGTTTTCAGCCAGTGCCCCAGCTAATTCTGGCGTTACAGTGATAAACAAAGGGATCCTATCAACTTCTTCATGATTAAATGCTTTAATTACTCGATCTCTCGAATTCATCAGAACCTCACTATACAGTAGAGATATGAAAGCAAAATTATAAAGATCCTGAAATAGGCTTTTCCGTAAAACCACCTATACAGTCTTTCACTCTTAAGCTATGGAATCGCTCAAGAATATAGTTGTTGATTAATCCCACTGTAATAGAAATTCCCCATTTTGTGTAATCCAGAGTAGTCGGAATGAAAAACTCATCCGACCACCCCGTTAGTAATAATTTTGAAGCAGTGTCTGTCAATTAACCAGAAATTTCTGGACTCAGTTTATTTACTGTATTGTAATACTTCGACTTCCTTATCTTATCCAAAAACTTCATAAGGTAATTACTCTAATTTTTATTTTTATGACGCATAGTATCAATAATTACAGCGATTACTATAATAAGACCTTTCATTATCTGCTGCCAATATGAAGATACACCTAGCAGGTCAAGTCCATTATTCATAACAGCAATAATCAGGGTTCCAATTACGGTACCACCTATTGTTCCTATACCTCCCTGAAGACTAGTTCCACCAATTACAGCACTAGCAATAGCATCGAGCTCAAACATTACACCTGTACTGGGCTGCCCTGAACTAACTCTTGAGGTAAGTACTATTGATGCAATACTGGTCAGAAAACCAGCGTAAGCATAAACAAAGATTTTCTGACGATCAACATTAATACCACAGATATATGCTGCCTGTTCATTCCCACCTAAGGCATACGTATATTTACCAAACTTCGTACTTGAAAGAAGAAAATGGGAAATAATCGCCATTAAAACAAAAATTATAACCGGAAACGGGATGAAAAAGTTTTTTCCTATTTCCAGTATTGAGCCCTGCCCGATAACCTGAAATGCTTCAGAAAGATTATCAACAGGACGACCCTGTGTAATGAGAAATCCGACACCACGGGCAATAGTCATCATTCCCAAAGTTGCTATAAATGGAGGAATTTTCGCTTTAGCTGTCAATACTCCACTAATGGATCCGGCACCGGCACCAAGCAGCATTCCAGCAAGTATTGGAACAATAATTGGAAGTCCATAGATTTCTTTTGAGAGAGTCGCTACAACTACGCCAATCATAGCTACCAGCGAACCTGACGACAAATCAATACCACCAGTAATAATTACAAAGGTTACTCCAAGGGCTATTATACCAATAACCGATGACTGTCGCAGAACATTTACAATATTTCTAAACTTAAGGAAAATTGAAACACCATTATCAATAGTTAATATTGCAAGCAGACAACAAATTCCAATAAAAATAAGCAGTATTCCATACTTATTTACAAAAGCTTTCAGATTAAATCCGCCTTTTTTCGACCTGGCGGCAGGCATCTTGGTTGTACTCATACATATTCCTCCAACTAAATTGCGAGCGCCTCACCGGAGGCAAGTTGCAGGATTTTTTCCTGCGTTGCGTCTGCACGGGACAATTCTCCAGCCTTTTCTCCCTCATGCATGACAATAATACGATCACTCATTCCCAAAATTTCCGGCATTTCCGAAGAAACCATAATAATAGCCTTTCCGGCTTGAGCCAGTTTGGTCATCAGTTTGTGAATTTCCGACTTTGCTCCAACATCAATTCCTCTTGTAGGCTCATCAAGAATCAGGATATCGGGTTCTGTAAGCAACCATCGCGCAATCAGAACCTTTTGCTGATTACCTCCACTTAAATTTACTACAAGTTGAAAAAGACTCGGTGTTTTCACAGCTAATGCAATCCGTTGTTTTTCACAATCCTCATGTATGAGTTTATTGTTCAAACCAAACTTTGAGACATATTTTCCAATATTTGAATAGATCATATTATCTTGAACAGAAAGCGGCAAAAATAACCCGGAAAGTTTTCTATCTTCCGTTAAAAGCCCCATACCTGCTTTAATGGCATCCATCGGCTGCTTTAAAGAAACTTTTTTTCCATCTATCTGAATATCTCCAGATTCAGGCGGGTAGATGCCGAAGATACTCTCAATGACTTCAGTCCTTCCTGAACCCATTAGACCGGCTATACCCAAAATTTCGCCTTTATGAACGGCAAAAGAAACATTCTTAAATTTACCAGACAAGGTTAAATTCTTAACTTCAAGCTTAACGTCAGTTATTTCAGCATCCTCTTTGGGAAAGAAATTTGTCAGCTCCCTCCCAACCATCATTGCAATTAGCCCCAGCTTATCGATTTCTTTGGCAAACTTCGTTCCAACAAACTGACCATCCCGTAAAACAGTCACTTCATCAGCAATCTGAAAAACCTCATCCATTTTATGGGTTATGTAAATTACGGCAACACCTTTATCCCGAAGATTGTTGATCATACGGAAAAGATGCGAAACCTCTTTCTCGGTAATAGCCGATGTCGGTTCATCCATTATTACTAATTTTGAGTTGTAGGAAATTGCCGTAGCAATCTCGACCATCTGCATATTTGCAATACTCAACTCTACCATCATTTTCGATGGATCAAAATCTATTTCAAGTTCATCAAACAGTGCCTGAGTTTGCTTTATCAGCTTTTTTTTATCCACCCAGCCAAACTTGTTTCTAAGCGGCTCCCTGCCGAGAAAAATATTTTCAGCCACAGTCATATGGAGAATAGGAGTCAACTCCTGGTGTATCATAGAGATACCATGAGTTAAACTTGAACGTATATCCATATGCTTATGTTCTACTCCATCAAAACGAATGGTTCCAGTTTCGGGAATGTAAATTCCCAGAAGAACTTTCATCAGGGTAGATTTACCGGCACCATTCTCACCCATCAAGGCATGAACCGTTCCCTGTCTTACTTTTAATTTTACTCCATCAAGGGCAAGAACGCCTGGAAACTGTTTGCTGATATTATTCATGTCCAGTAGATATTCTTCTGCCATCCATCTTCTCCTTTTTTTACAAAAGAGCTGAACGGCGCCAACTTTGGCGCCATTCAGCTCTTTACAATATGTTATTCAGGAATAATCCTTTGACTATTCTTTTATAGTCCCCACATTGCTTTGTATTTATCCAGAGTTTCCGGTAGTACGAGCTCGTAAGGAATATCCCATACTTTAGGTAGCTCTTCACCATTCGCAGCCATGATTGCAGCTTTTATTCCGCCGTATCCCTGACCATAAGCATCCTGAAAAACAGTTACATCAAGTTTCCCCTCTTCCATAAACTGAAGAGCATCCGGGGTCGCATCAACACCAGCTACAATAACTTCATCAAGCATTCCAACCTGTTCAAGTGCCATAATAGCTCCAATTGCCATTTCATCATTATTAGCAACAACAGCATCAATATTAAACCCAGCCTGAATC
>Ga0307988_1001953_pt1 | contig 10774 bp, 10 predicted proteins | sample EllFjometagen183_FD_203166 | JGI IMG/M metagenome (GOLD analysis project Ga0307988, IMG submission 203166) | Marine microbial communities from Ellis Fjord, Antarctic Ocean - #183 | ecosystem: Environmental > Aquatic > Marine > Unclassified | place: Southern Ocean | collected 2014-10-08 | reverse complement strand
AAGTTGATATAAAATAAGAGGGGTCGATTTTGAAAATAAAATAGAACTACCCGTAAAATGGGACTTTGAGATAATAAAATTTAGTAATTCGACTTTAGTCGGTTAATAGTGATATTTTATATCAACCATTTTTTATTCACAAAACATTTATTAAAAAAATTTCATTCAAATGCATTTCTTGAAATTTTGAAAACTATATCTTTTGAATACAAATTTTGTATATTTATCACTTATGATTCTAATGGAGATTTAGAAAGCTTCAAAATTTGTTAAAAAATTAATCTTAAACTATTTTCAATGTCAGGTCACAATAAATGGTCGTCGATAAAACATAAAAAAGGAGCTGCCGACGCGAAACGCTCTAAAATATTTTCCAAAATTTCTAAAGAGATAACAGTGGCAGCAAAACTTGGTGGAATAGACCTGGATTCCAATTCGCGTTTGCGTGTTGCCGTTCAAAATGCCAAGGGACAAAACATGTCGAAAGATGTGATAGAAAGGGCAATACACAAAGCTGAAAAAGATGCTTCTAATTTCGAAGAGAATACTTTTGAAGGATATGCACCCGGGGGAATTGCAATTTTTGTGGAGTGCCTTTCGGATAATAATAACAGAACGGTAGGAAGTGTGAGATCGACATTTACAAAGTGTGGGGGACACTTGGGAACCAACGGTTCGCTGAGTTTTTTATTCGACCGAAAAGGAGTATTTGTTGTTGAAAATCCGGGTAACGTTGACATAGAAGAATTTGAGTTGGAGATGATTGACGCTGGAGCTGAGGATTTTGAGCAAAATGAAAATATAATTATTGTAACCACTGCATTGGAAGATTTTGGAAATATGTCGAAAAAGTTGGAGGAGTTAGGAATAGAAGCTGAAAGTCAGGAATTAGAACGTATTCCGCTAAATACAAATTCGTTGAGTATCGAAGACTCAAAAAAGGTACTTCGATTGGTAGAAAAACTTGAGGATGACGACGATGTACAGAAAGTATTTCATAATTTAGAAATTACAACTGAACTGGAAAGCAGTTTGTAAAGACATAATAGTTGTAAACAACACTGCTGTTTTTCCCCAATCAATTATTCTACTTTACATAGCAAACAATTCAGTGAGTAAAAGTTCGTTATTAATATCACAGTTTTTGATTTATATTTGCACACTTAACTCAATGAAAAAAATGAGGACTTTATTTATTTTGGTTACATGCCTTTTTGCTGGCCAGATGGCAATTGCACAAACCTTATTTTCTGTTGAGATTGAAGAGGAAAAAAATCAGCCTGCCATTTTACAAAATCTTAATGTAAAACAAGATCAGCGTTTGGATAAGATGCTAAATTGGCACATTGAAAAGAATACCAAAAAAGAAGGAATGGATGGATTTCGGGTTGAAATATTTTTCAGTTCAGAATTGGATGCATTGGCTAAGGCAAAAAGAAAAAAAGTAGAGTTTTTGTCGGAATACTCTGATTATGTGGTTCATATAAAATACGAAGCCCCGAATTTTAGAGTAAGAATTGGAGATTACCGAACAAAAAATGAAGCGCTCAAACTTCATAAAAAAATTGAAAGAAACTATCCAATGGCTTTTATAGTTCCAGATAAAATTAATTTTCCTCTGCTGAAAGATATAAATTATGAGCGACCAGATTAAACACGAATGTGGAATTGCATTAATACGTTTGTTAAAACCCTTGTCGTATTATCAGGAAAAATATGGTACATGGAAATATGGTTTAAACAAGCTGTACTTATTAATGGAAAAACAACATAATCGGGGACAAGATGGTGCTGGTGCAGTTTGTGTAAAAACAGATTTAGAGCCTGGAAATGCATACATCAGTCGATTTCGTTCTGTTCAGCAAAACCCAATTATCGATGTTTTTAATAAAATAAACAAGCCACTAATACAAGCGCAATGGAATCAAGAGGAAATTAATAGTTCTGACTGGGCATATAAAAATTTCCCTTTCGCAGGAGAATTGTATTTAGGACATTTAAGATATGGTACTTTTGGTAAAAACAGCATCGACTTGGTTCATCCTGTAATGCGCCAAAACAATTGGAAATCGAGAAATTTGGTACTTGCCGGAAATTTCAACCTTACTAATACTGAAGAATTATTTGATGTTTTAGTTGATCTTGGACAACACCCAAAAGCTTATACCGACACGGTTACTGCACTTGAAAAAGTGGGTCATTTTCTTGATGAAGAAAATCAGTTGTTATTCAGAAAATACAAAAATGAAGGAGCAGCAAACAATGAGATTTCAGGTAAGATTGAGAAAAATATAGACATTCAAAATATTTTGGAACGTTCAACTAAAGATTTTGATGGAGGTTATACAATTGCAGGTTTAGTTGGTCATGGAGATTCTTTTGTTGTTCGCGATCCCTGGGGAATTCGACCAGCGCATTACTATTTTGACGACGAAATTGTTGTGGTTGCATCGGAGCGAGCAGTTATTCAAACCGTTATGAATGTTGGAGTTGAAAAGGTTAAAGAAGTTAATCCGGGTGAAGCACTGATTATTAAAAAAAATGGATTGATTAGTAATGAAATGATTCGTGTTCCGCATAAAAAAACTTCGTGTTCTTTCGAACGTGTTTATTTTTCGCGTGGGAGCGACAAAGATATTTATAAAGAAAGAAAGGAACTGGGTAGATTATTATGTCCTGCAATTCTGAAAACAATTGATTATAATTTCGAAGATACTGTTTTTTCTTATATCCCTAATACTTCTGAGACAGCATTTTATGGAATGATTGAAGGTGTGAAAAACTATTTGGTAGATTGGAAAATTGATGAAATTAAAAAGAAAAACGGATCGTTAACAAACGAAGATATTAAGAGAATTATTTCTTTCGAACCTAGAGTTGAAAAGATAGCGATTAAAGATGTTAAGCTTCGAACATTTATTGCTGACGATGCCAGCCGCGACGATTTGGTGGCACACGTTTACGACGTTACCTACGGTGTGATTCGAAATTATAAGGACACTTTGGTAATTATCGACGATTCTATTGTTCGGGGCACTACATTGAAATATAGTATTCTTAAAATTTTAGACAGGTTAAATCCAAAGAAAATTATTGTGGTTTCATCGGCACCACAAATTCGTTATCCTGATTGTTATGGAATTGATATGGCAAGGCTGGATAAATTTATTGCATTTAATGCGGCCATTGAGTTGCTGAAAGATCGAGGAAAGGAGTCGGTTATTAAAAATGTTTATAAGAAATGTAAAGATCAGCAAAACCTTCCAAAGGAGGAAATGGTAAACTATGTTCGTGAGATTTATAAAGCTTTTACACCAGAACAAGTATCGGCAAAAATTGCTGAATTATTAAAGCCCGATGATTGCAAAGCCGAAGTTGAAATTGTTTATCAATCGGTAGAAAATCTTCACAAAGCTTGTCCGAATGATTTGGGTGATTGGTATTTTACCGGCAATTATCCAACGCCGGGAGGAAACCGGGTTGTAAATGGTTCGTTTATCAATTATATTGAAGGGAAAGACGAAAGGGCGTACTGACCTTGACTTTTTCTATTTCTTTTTTTAATATCAGAGAATATTATTCTACTTCCGGAAATTCATTATCTTCTTTACTTTTTATATATGTTTCAATATGGCGGTCAACTTTAACATCGTATAAGTCTTTGATAGTAAGAATTATACCAGTCTCCAAAACATTTCCAAATTTCTCATTATTAATGGTGCCAAAAGTTTTCATCGATGGCGATAAATTCATGTAAGCATTAATAAGGGGAGGAATGTTTTCTCCGAATTGCCTCACACTTTGTGTAAGAATTTTGTAGTCTTCCTTGTAATCTTCACCAATAAAAATGTTTTTCATGGCTTCCATATCGAATTCGAATTCTACAGGGTCTTTCGGAAGCACAAGATTTTCCTTATCCCTAAAATATTTTATGAAAAAATATTGGATTAAATTTCGAGCTTCAGTATGAAAGTGCATGTACATGGTAATTTTACCAAAGAAATATTTAATCGGATGGTTAACGATTAAAGCACCAAGTCCGTCCCAAAGATTGTCTAACGCAAAAAGTGCTTTCGCACCTGCTTTACTCGATTGATACGCGGGCTGGACAAAAGAACGTCCAAGTTCTAAAGTATAAGGTAAATAGTTTGTAATAAAATCTTCTGAAAAATGAAAGAGCCGCGACGTTGCTAACTGAATCTTGCCATTTTTGTCTTTTGGAGCTTCCCCACAAAGCAAATATCTATATCCACCTAAAATTTCCTTAGCATCCGGATCCCAAACAATTAGTTGTTTGTAAGGAATTTCTGCAGTGTCGTAATTGTCAATGTCTGTTTCTTTTCCGGTGCCTCCACCTGCATCACGAAATGTAATCTCACGTAATCGTCCAATTTCGTGCATAATTGAAGGAGAGTCGTGGTGTGTAGTAATATAAATTTCATTACCGCCTTTATTTGTTTTTCTAAGAAGTTTTTCGGGAGTTAATTCTGCGTAAATCTTTTCTCTTGCCAGCGGTTCGACTATCTCTTTCATTTAGGTTTACTTTTTTTGAACAATTGAATACAAAATTATAAAAATCCAACTAAAATGTTTGTTAACCCTTCTTTAATTTACCGGGTTCAATTATTTGCGTAATTGGTAAACAATATTTTTTACCCAAAACGCCCAATCTTTGTGGGTTTTTGAATTGTCGAAAGTATTGTAAGGAATAGGCTTTCCAAAGTAAATGTGCACGTGAGAATTTTTATGTCTCATCGTTTCGTCAGGAAGGAAAAACATTTCTAAATTCCATTTAATACGTAGGAACTTTCTGATTTTTGCCAAACGATAGAATCGATTCGAATTTCTTCCTCCCACAAATATTGGAATAACATCGCGTTTGTGTTTTATCGCTTTGGAAATAAAATGTTTTTTCCAATCTAAATCTACTATTTTTCCTTTTATTTTTCTCGATGCCAAACCAGAAGGGAAAATAAGAATTTGAACATTGGAATTATAAGTATCTGTAATAATTTTTGCTACTTCTCTACTATTCCCTCCATGCTTATTAACGGGAATAAACATTGGCCGTAAATTAGGAATATTCATTAAAATATCGTTCGAGATAAATTTAAGTTTTCCAAGTTTTTTATCCACGTATTTCATTAGCAGCATACCGTCGAAACCACCAAGTGGGTGATTGCTTACAAAAATAAACTGACCTGAATCGGGAACGTTTTCCAGCCCATGAATGTGCTCGGTTACATTAAATTCGTTAACCACTTGCTGCACAAAATCCACCCCAGAAAGATGTCCGTTTCGTTTTAAAAAGTCGTTTGTAAAATCGACATGTAAAATTCGGTTAATGTACCTGTAAACAAAACCGGGCAAAGCTTTGGCTAACTTCGGGCTTTTGCCTGCAAACACCTCTTTTATATCTATTGGTTTGAATTTTTCAGGATTATTTTCCACTACGTTTTCAATTTTAATTGGCAATTAAGCAAAAAATGGGCATTAAATAAAACCAATATTCATTTTATGCATAAATCCGGCGAGTTGATTTTTGGGAAGAATCTAAAATTATTTATTCAAATTTTATGGACGAAGTTTCAATTAAATTTCAAAAGCGAGTTATTAACGGATGTTAATTATTATTATCTGATTTATTAATAATCTGAGTGATTGAGTTTTAATGATAGTTACTCCGTTGTTTTTTGTTGTTTTCAACATGGTATCAACATCTTTTCAACAAAAACTTGTTGGAAAGGTAGTAGAATGTGGTGGAAGAGAGGGGAATAGAATGTAATAAATTGGAATAAATTCTTACTTTTACGTTTAGTAATTAAAAGATTCTCCAATAAATGATTGAATTTGCAGGTAAATACAATGCTATTCTCGACGACAAAGGGCGGATAGTTCTACCATCGACTCTTAAAAAGGAGATGGGAGAATTGGCGCAACAACCTCTCGTTTTGGAGATGAGTTTGCATAAAGATTGCCTGGATATTCATCCTAATAAATATTGGCAGGAGCGTGTTGCTGATTTTAAAAGTACGCTTGATCCGTTTGATAAAGATGACGATGAGTTGCTTCAGTTTTTCTATCAGAATTTTGTGAAAGTTACAATGGCGGCCAATGGCAGAATAAATATACCGGCCGGATATCTTGAATATGCAAATCTTGAAAAAGCTGTAGAATTTATTGGAATGGGGGAATCTATTCGTATGCAGGCTGCTAAGGTATCGGATGAAAAGGAAATGACCAGGCAAGAATTTCTGGAAAAGCTAAAACAAAAAAGAAAAAGAAAACTGGACGATAAATGACAAAAGTTTATCACATACCAGTATTAGCCGAAGAAAGTATTATCGGTTTAAATCTTAAGTTGGGGTCGGATGTTGTAGATGCAACTTTTGGAGGAGGAGGCCATTCTCAACTTATACTTGAAAATTTAGGAGATGATGGGCGGCTTTTTGCTTTCGACCAAGACGAAGATGCGGCAGGGAATATTATAAATGACCACCGTCTTTTTTTTATCCGCCATAATTTTAGATACATCCAAAACTTTTTAAAATTCTATGGTGTGGAAAAAGTGGATGTCATTTTTGCTGATCTTGGAGTTTCTTCTCATGACTTTGATGTTGCCGAGCGTGGTTTCTCTTTTCGCTTCGATGGGGCTTTGGATATGAGAATGAATCGGGACGCAAAAACAGATGCTGCAAAGGTGGTGAATGAATATTCAGAAAATCAGTTAATATCTGTTTTCAGAATGTATGGCGAAATTAAAAATGCCCGCCGTTTAGCATCCTTAATTTGTAAAAAACGCAGTCTGAAACCAATTAAAACTACTTCTCAATTATATGAAATTGCCTCAGAATGTGCGCCAAAAGCAATCGAGAATAAATATTTAGCACAGGTATTTCAAGCATTACGCATTGAAGTAAATGACGAAATGGAGGCATTGAAAGAGTTTTTGCAAGTTTCAAAAACACTGTTAAAATCAGGTGGGCGTTTGGTCATGCTTACATACCACAGCCTGGAAGATAGACTTTGCAAACATTTTATGAAGTCGGGGAATTTTGAAGGGAAATTGGAAAAAGATTTTTATGGGAATGTAATTTCTCCATTCAGAATGATCAATAGAAAAGTAATTGTTCCATCTGCCGAGGAATTAAAAATAAATAGTCGGTCAAGAAGCGCAAAATTAAGAGTAGCAGAAAGAGTAGAGAATGGTTGAAAAATCGAAAAATAACAAAAATACGGGTGGTATGAAACCGTTTATCGGTGGCACCATTTTAACGGATGATCGCATTACAAAACAATTGCCCTTTTTGCTGTTTTTAGCTTTTCTCGGAATAATGCTAATTGCAAATAGAAACTGGTCGGAGCGTACAATACGGCAGATTGAAGTTTTACAAGATGATCTCGACGAATTGCGTTCAGAATCGATTACCATGTCGGCAAAATTAATGGATGCCAGCCGACCCTCGGAAGTTGCCAAAAAAGTTGAAGACGCAAATATAGGTCTGCAAGAGCCAATTAAGCCGCCACAAAAAATAACTATTCGGAAAAAATAAAATATTGTGGGAATTAGAAAAACTATAGTATCACGTATAGCAATTGTATATTTTGTACTACTTCTGTTCGGAGCAGTTGTGGTTCTAAAAATGATTTCTGTTCAGCAAATTAATAACGAAAAATGGCAGAAGATTGAGTCCAATTTAAGAAAGAACACACTAATTGTTGAACCAAACAGGGGAAATATTTGTGCCGAAGATGGTAGTGTTTTAGCAACGTCGGTTCCCGGATATTATGTTCGCATAGATTTAGCATCGGAAGGCGTGAAAAGAGTTTATAGCAAAGAAAGCGATTCTCTTGCCTATCATCTTTCTGCTATGTTTAAAAATGCTTCGAAAGCACAATACAATCGCAATTTGAATGCTGCTTACCGGAATGGTAATCGTGGTTTTATGCTAACTCCCAGAAAAGTAGATTATACTGAACTTCAAGAAATTAAAAAATTTCCAATTCTTCGTCGTGGCCGTTTTGGAGGAGGGGTAATTATTGAACAGGAAAATAAAAGAATTACACCACTCGGAATGTTGGCTTTGCGAACAATTGGAGGATTAAATAAAGGTGCGTATGGTGGCGTTCATGGCCAAATTGGGTACACCGGATTAGAAGATGCTTACGAACCTTATTTGAAAGGGAAAGATGGAATTAGTTACAAGCAAAATCTTTCGGGACGCTGGGTTACCCGAACCGAAATCGAACCTGAATCGGGCATGGATATTATTACAACCATTAACGTAAAAATGCAGGATATTGCTGAAAGTGCATTGTACAAGCAGTTGCATAAATCTAACGCAGATTGGGCAACAGCTATTTTAATGGAAGTAGAAACGGGTGAAATTAAAGCCATTGCCAATCTTGGTAAAGGGAAAGACGACTACTACGAAAAAGATAATTATGCTTTGGGAGCTCGCGGATGTTATGAACCGGGTTCAACTTTTAAGTTGGTTTCTTTAATGGTAGCCCTCGAAGATGGTTTGGTTGATACCAGCGATGTTTTTGATACCGGTAATGGCAGCTGGTATAACAATGGAAGAACAATTACAGATACTCATGGTTATGGTGCGTTAACGGTAAAACAGATTTTTGAAAAGTCGTCTAACGTTGGCGTTGCGATGATTATTACTTCCTGTTACGAAAAAAAACAACGAGATTATGTCGATCGGGTTTACAGTTTTGGGATCAATAAACCACTTGGCCTAGAGGTAAAAGGTGAAGGAGTGCCCTATTTCAAATACCCCGGAGATACCGATTGGTGGGGAACAACTTTGGGTAGTATGTCGTACGGTTACGATACTAAAATGACTCCACTTCAGATTCTTAATTTTTACAGCACGGTGGCAAATGGTGGAAAAATGATTAAGCCGCAGTTGGTAACCGAAATTCGCGACAATGGTGCTTTGGTAAAACAGTTTAAAACCGAAGTATTAAACCCTATGATTGCTTCAAAAGAAACCATTGGCAAAGCCCAAAAAATGTTGGAAGGTGTTTGTGAATTTGGAACAGGCAGAACCGTTAACAGTGAATATTTTAGGGTAGCAGGAAAAACTGGAACTGCCCGTGTTGCAACAAGTAGCGAGGGTTATAACGACGGAATGTACTTAGCCTCTTTTGTGGGATACTTTCCGGTTGAGAATCCAAAGTATTCAATGATTGTAACTTTTAATAATCCTCGGAATGGGTACTACGGAGCTTCTGTGGCCGGACCGGTTTTTAAGGAAATTGCTGAAAAAGTTTTTGCCTTGCAGGGATTTATCAATGAACCTGTTGAAGGCACCAATAAAAAAGGAAATTTACCTGCCGTAAAAAAAGGAAAATCAAAAGATATTTTAAAAATAGCCGAAGAGTTGGATTTGAAAAATGTACAAGGAAAACCCAATTCGCAAATGGCAGCAGTTTTGGCACAAGATAGTTTAGTCGTGCTTAGTAACAATGAAATTCCCAGTGGTAAAGTACCCAATGTTAAAGGAATGGGTGCCAGTAATGCAATATTTCTGATGGAAAATGCCGGGTTAAAAGTGAAAATAAAAGGTGTTGGAAAAGTTAAACAACAATCGTTGGTACCGGGTAGTAATTACCGCAGCGGACAAACGGTTTTTCTCACTTTAAGTTAAAATGAAGTTAGCTGAAATAACAGGACATATTGACTTTTTAGAAGTTTTGGGTTCGCTTGAAAAAGAGGTGGATGCCATTGAATTTGATTCAAGAAAATCATCGGCTGGTTCTGCTTTTGTTGCTCAACGCGGTGAAAACTTCGATGGTCATGAATTTATTGGGTCTGCCATAAATAATGGAACTTCAATAGTTTTTTGTGAAGAATTTCCACACAAAATTTTAAATGAAATAACTTATATAAAGGTAGTCGATTCTAATGTTGTTTTGGGAGAATTGACAGCTGCATTTTATAATTTTCCTTCAAAGAAACTTAAGGTAATTGGAATTACCGGAACAAATGGAAAAACCAGCGTTGCAACACTTTTGTACGAAATGTTTTTAAAATTGGGATATAAAACCGGTCTGCTTTCAACCATATCGTACAGAATAAATAGAACTGAAGAAACGGCTTCGCATACCACTCCGAATGCTTTAAAAATTCAACAGTTATTGTCCGAGATGGTCAGTGCAGGATGTGAATTTTGTTTTATGGAAGTGAGTTCACATGCCATTCATCAAAAACGGATTGCAGGAATAGAATTTGCCGGCGGCGTTTTCACAAACATAACACACGATCATTTAGATTATCACCAAACATTTGCTGATTACATAAAAGTAAAAAAGGCTTTTTTTGACGGACTGCCGTTGGGTGCTTTTGCCATTACAAATGTCGATGATAAAAATGGCTTACTAATGTTGCAAAATACCAAAGCACAAAAAATAACTTATTCCACTCGTTCAATGGCCGATTTTCGTTGCAAAGTACTGGAAAATCATTTCGACGGAATGTTGCTGAATTTGGATGGTCAGGAAATATGGACACGTTTTGTAGGAAATTTTAATGCCGCCAATTTGTTGGCAGTTTACGCAACTGCAATTCAATTGAAACAAAAAAAGGATGAAGTATTTCCGGTTATTAGTAATCTAAATCCAGTTCAGGGAAGGTTTGAAATTTTGCGCAGTATAGATGGGAAATATGCCATTGTTGATTATGCACATACGCCAGACGCACTAAAAAATGTGTTGGGTGCAATTGCGGAAATCAGAACCAGAAACGAACAAGTAATAACTG
>Ga0307988_1001952_pt1 | contig 10777 bp, 9 predicted proteins | sample EllFjometagen183_FD_203166 | JGI IMG/M metagenome (GOLD analysis project Ga0307988, IMG submission 203166) | Marine microbial communities from Ellis Fjord, Antarctic Ocean - #183 | ecosystem: Environmental > Aquatic > Marine > Unclassified | place: Southern Ocean | collected 2014-10-08 | reverse complement strand
TATTTTTACCTTTCTCTTTCGAGATTTAGCTTGTTGCCAAGCAAGGCTTAGTAAGCGATATACAAAATTTATTGACAATTTAGGCTACTTGCGTAGCACTCATTAAAGACGCCTAGACGGCGCACTCACGTGGATGCACCAGGCTCTGATTCAGCGTTCCTCGAGTAATATGTTTTAAATGAATCTGACGGTATTTATTGTCGAGAATCAGCGTGTAGAAAGCCTCCTGTTTAAGTTTGGCCAGTTTCGTGCTCAACAACTTGAAGATGATCTCACTTTTATTGAAAATGGTTTGATCGACAGGAGCATTTTCCTGATTCAGCCTCTCGCTTAACGATTGTAATCCCTTAAGAAAAAGAAAAAATTGTTCATCCTCCGCACTAAATGGTCCGTCGGTGACACCTGATTGCAACCATTCGGGAAACTGATCCACCATCAATTGTTGAATTGGAGACTGAGACCATCTATTTCCGGCCAGGTAGGGAATAAGCCGCTCTGTTGTCACCTCATCGGTGTCATCGAGGCGAAGAAGGTTTTCCAGGGTTACGTTGTTCTCTGAATTGTCCTGGGAAAGGCGATATCGGCAATTCTGTATTAAAGGACATTTCAGGCAACTTTTGCCATTGTCACAGGAGAAAGGAATTTCAGGCAGCGGCCATGCCCCGAATATTTTATCAAAGGCAAAATCCAGCAAGTAAAGCCGCTTGGGGTCTGATTCGCACGAACGGAGAAGTTCCAGCCATTCTGTCCATTCAGCATCGTCTGGTGATTCTCCTGAGTACTTCAGCCAAGCCTTGAATGAAGCCCGAGAGGAGGGATACCAGTATCCACAATTGGACAGGAATGATGCGGCCTCCCAATCATCTTCAAATCCAGCAATTCGTTTCAGCTTATTTACAGTGTCATATCTGTGATCCTGAACCTGATGGTGCAATGTTCCATCTTCCCACATGGGCAGATGGTTGTGGAACTCAACCATCCGGTCCTTCACTACTGCTGGATCTAACTGGTTGAATACAGGAGTGATGTGCAATTCCACCAGTTGATGAATTTTTTGCTGGCTTGTGTATTGGCTGAGCCCACACAGGTCAGATACAATCGCTTCAAGGATATGGGGATGGTAGAAGTGGAAAGGTTGGGCGCTTTTTGGAATCAACGTTCTGATCAGGCGATCCCAAAGCAGCTTGAGGTCAGGCTTCCGCTCATGTAGTGCAGGACCCGACAAACCAATCGAATTGATGAATTCGAGGTGGTTGTGTTGCCGAAGCCAATTCAATAGCAAGTTTTGAAAGTCTTCAAACATTTGATCAGCCATGCAGGGTTGTCAGTATCCATCCCGGCCACTTCCTCAGGATCTGTGATTCAGCTATGGCAGTTGCAATTAAAGACTAAATATTTCTAACATATCTAACAGATGACTGGCTGTTTTACGGATCGAGTTCTTCAAGACGGAATCTGGCCTTAATACCTAGTGGATTCTGCTCACCGAGTTTGCTTAATTCACGATACAGGTCAAGGGCGCCATTGAGATCACCGGTTCGTTCCAACGAGATTCCAAGCCACCATTTGGCATCGTTTACTCTTTTAGAATTTGGATACTGCTCGATCAGTTCGAAAAAGCCAAGAGATGCAGAATCATAACGTGTCGTCAAAAAGTAGATGTAGGCATTGAAAAACAGGGCATCCTTTGCGAGTCTGGAGTCAGGATAGGTTTTTCGAAACTCCTCGAAGCCTTTTAAGGCGACTTTGAAATTTTTCTTCCTATATTGGCGATATACTTTTTCAAATGCAGCTTTTTCTTCAGGCGTAACAGAATCGGAGGTGTTTATGCTATTCGTAAAAAAAGTTTTTAGTTCATCCAGTGCCAGGATCTGATCACCAAGGCGTTTGACCAGTTTTTGTATTCGTATTCTATTCTTACGAATGTCGTTTCTTGCCTTTTCACTCTCATTGGTGATCAGAGATGCATCTTTTTTTAAGGCATCCAATTCTGATATGAAGAATCGTTGTGAGTCTCGAAAGTTATCAATCTCAGTCTCCACTTTTTTCAACAGACGAGATGTTTCATCTCTTAAATCTGACAAGGATTTCTGCTTTTGTTTTTCCAGTGCAACAACTCTCCTCTCCAAAATATCGATTTTGTCGGACTGACGGCTAGTCAGTTGTGAGGGTGCGCACGAAAACAAAATAGAACCTGTAAGTAATATAAATACAATAGATTGAATACGTTTCATCTGCGGCTTATTTCTTAAGTGTCGTTGTCACAATATGATCCTTCGGCCAATTAAAATCCGGCAACCAGGTTGGGTTGAACTCGCTGATTCCAGGGCCTGATTTTGTCAGGCGCCTTTTAAATGTACCATCAGCCCTGATCAGAAAAAGTTTCTGATCAAACCCCACCTTGGCGACAAACAAAATTTGTCTGCCGTTCGGAGACCAGATAGGCTGCTCTGAAGATTGCTTCCCGTAGGTTAGCTGCTGAACATACTGCCCATCTTTGTCCATCAGGAAGAGGTGGAAATTTTTGTCTTTCAAACCGGAATATACAATATTAGCACCGTCGTTGCTCCAGCTGGGTTCAACATTGTATGTCCCCTCAAAGGTCATTCTGAAGGTCTCTTTATAGAGAAGGTCTCTTTGATATATTTGAACATTACCTGATCTATTGGAAACAAACAACAATCTGCTGCTGTCCGGCGACCATCTTGGATTGGATTCGGAAGATGTTCGGGTCGTCATTTTTTCGAGGATTTGACCTCTCAGATTGATCCTGAAAAGGTCAGCATTGCCACGTTTAACCAGCGTAATAATCAGCTCTTTGCCATTTTTCCCCCAGGTGCCGCCACTGAGCTTGCCCATTTCGCTGAATAGTGTTTGCACCTTACCGGATTTAATATCAAGGTTCTTCAAGCGGCTGCCACGACTACCGAGAGATGTGAAGAGAATGGAACGACCATCCGGATTCCACCTTGGGAGAATGTTCAACTCTCCATCATGGAGAAGCAGTTTCGTCTGGCTGCCAAAGGTATCGGTCATAACCAGCTCATATCTTCTGGTGCCACCCTTCTGATTGATAGAGGTCGTATCCTTGCGAACATACGCGATGGCACTTCTGAATATGCTCTTTTCCCCTGTCAATTGATATATGATTGATTCGACGATTTCGAGAAGGGCTGATTCAAACGGGACGTCATTACCTAGATTTACGAATTCATCAAACAGTTGCATACCTTCCTGGGAAAAAATCCAGGCTCGAATTTCCTTTTCCGGCTGATACCTGATTTTCAGCCGAAGGTCGGACTCTTCCATGCTTTCACGAATATCAAACATACCGGACCACAACAGATTTTTTGTCAACATAGCCAACATCTGCTTTACCTGTCGGGGAGCAGTGCTGGATTGATCCTCTATCTCGATGGTTAACTGCAGCCTTCCATAGTTCAGACCAACGATGTCGATGATATCCTTGTCTTCAAACAGATCTTCAGCCTGGGCAATGCCCTGAGCTGTGGTGAGGATGAAAATGAGGACCAGTAGCAGTCGTATCAGTTTATCACAACGAGCGCGACACACACTGTAAATGGCCTTGTAGCGGTTTGAAAACCTGTTCATATTAATTTGCCACTTGATCAGGGGTGAAACGAAAAACAGCACGATAACTGGCCAGGCTTTCACTGAAAGACTTTGGAAAAACCGGAAAGGGGGTAACGCGTATTGCCTTTACAGCTGCTGCATCCAAAACTGCAAACCCGGAACCTTGAACCAGGGTAAAGGAAAGCAGTTTGCCTTGTCGATCAATGAAAGCCTCGATCAAAATTCTAAACTGTTTCACTGATGTTTGTGGGACGATCCAGTTCGCGGTTACAAGCTTCGCCAGAGAGTTACGATAAACCAGCAGCTCCGATTTTTGCTGCCAGATGAAAGATCCTTTTCCTTTTACCTTTGTTTCGCTCGCTGAGGTTGCCTCATTATACAAGGGGGCTGGTGTTTTTGGCATGACCACCTGTTTGTCCCGATCGTTCGTTCCAGTAACGGGTGACCCGGATAGATCCTGATCAGATATATTGCTTTGTGGCTGATTTCTGGGAGAGCGAGTGACAGGGGTCTGGGGGGCAATCGATTTTTTTGTTCGTCGGTTTGCCCTTAAATATCCCGATTGATCCGCATTTTGAATCGGTTTACTATCAGGAGTTGCTATATATTTTTTCAGGCTTGGGACCTTAAACAATTTTGGATCAGGAATGGTGAGTTTTTTTCTGTGTATCAGCTTGCGGTTTTTTGTGAGCGGAACGCCGTTTATGGTTTTTCTGGGTGAGGTGACCAGTTCAGAAGAACGGGTGGTAGATTTCTGGTTTGGAGATGTCTCAAAATGGACCGAGGCTTGAAAAGAATGGCGCGCAGATGTTGGCGCATATGAAGCGGCAATAAAAGCCATCAGGAAGGCCATATGAAGCGCCAGGGAGATCAGATATGGAATATTTGAAAAAGATATCAGCTTCATGTCAGGCTAAGTGCCTCTTTGGATAGTCAGGGCTTTTTCTCTTCTACCAGCAGGCCCAGTTTATAGATCCCATTATTTTTCAGGATAACCATCAGTGCTGCAATATCACCATAAGTTGCTCGTTTATCCCCTCTTACAAAAACTGTTTTGTTCGGGTTATGTTCTCTCCAATCTATCAGTTTCTGTAACAACTTTCTTGTTGGATACCGGCGACCCTCAATATAAAATCGACCGTTGCGGTTAACCGAAATGACCAGTTTTCTGGCATCTGTTACCGCCGATGAACGAAGGTTTTCTTTTGGCAGTTGCACATCGATGGCCTTTTTGAACAACGGTGCCGTGATCATGAACACAACTAATAGGACAAGTAACACATCAACAAAAGGGGTTACGTTGATTTCACTGATGGGTTCATAATAATCGACGTTCTTTCTGTTCATGGGCTTAATATCAGTTCTTTTTAGGTCCTAGTTTCAAATCAGGAAACAGGTCTTCGGCATCCAGAGAATTTTCTTCGATGGCGTAGTCAAACAAGGTCAGCAAATCCAGGCCGAAGCCATTCATATCATTACTGAGTGCCCGAGCCTTTTCCCGAAATATATTGTATCCAATCAGTGCCGGAATGGCAGTAAAGAGCCCAACTGCGGTAGCGACAAGAGCGGCCGAGATCCCGGGAGCCACGACAGCGATACTGGAAGCCCCCTGGGCTGCAATACTGTAAAACGCATCAATAATACCAGTGACGGTTCCAAGAAGACCGATAAAAGGAGCTGAACTGCTAATGGTAGCGAGCATGCCGAGCTCCTTTTCCATTTGTGCTTTTTCGGACAGGATCTCTTTGTCGATGCGACGCTCGATCTTCTGTGTGAAAAGGTGTCTGTCCAAATTGTTCTTGTCCGCTTTACATAGATCCAGTTGATCCTTATAGGATGCATGCGCAGCGTGAAACAATCGAGTGGTATATGAATTAAGGAATTGTTCTGAACGCAGGATGACATCGGCCAAGCCATTGGTTAATTCAACCGACTTCAGAAATCCTTTTGCGCTTTTGAACATACGCGAGAGAAACAGCCATTTTCGGATAATGACCGCCCAGGAGATAATTGACATTATCAATAGAACCAGTAAAACCGCTATTGACAACCAGCCGCCCTGATAGATGATTGAAAATAGTGACCCCTGTGGATTAAGCTGGGCAACTGCTGTGTTAGCGTCCAAAATATCTGTCTCCTGATCAATTAACGTAATTGCCCCTCAGGTAGGGGCATTTCTGAAACAACTTATTGTTCATCTGTCAGGTGGAAAACATTCACCCGCAAGGGAACTTAATTATATTTCACTGAAATAATCTCTACCTCTATATTGCCTCGAGGAACCTTTATCACGATGTCATCTCCTTCTTCCTTTCCGAGCAGGGCCCGGGCAATGGGTGACTGAATCGAAATTTCTCCTTCATCAGTATTGGATTCCTCTTCACCGACAATTTTCCAGGTTGTGGTATCTCCGCTGTCCATATCTTCGTAAGTGACAGTTGCGCCAAAGCGAACCTGGTCTGAAGATACTTTAGAAATATCTATCACCTCGGAATTAGCCAGTTGATAATTCAGATGTTGAATTCTGGTTTCAATGAAGCTTTGCCTCTCTTTGGCTGCGTGGTATTCCGCGTTTTCCTTTAAGTCACCATGAGCTCTGGCCTCTTCGATATCCCTGATAATTTTGTGCCTGTCATTTTTAAGCAGGTTCCGTAACTCATCCTGGAGTTTTGTATACCCTTTCTTGGTTATTGGTTTTCGATCCATTTTTTGTTGGTTTGCATGTTGATGATCGTGAATAATTAGCACATTTTTAGTTGCTTTTTATTTTTTAACCGATTTAGGTAAGAAAAGAAACCCAAACCATTTGAAAGCACATGAGAATATCAAGAATGACGGGAATAAAGCGGTAAGCAGTGAAGGAAAGTAAGATTGTGGTTAGATCAGACCATAAACAGGTCGTTGATATCGTCCATATTAAGCATTTGCTCCAATGTATCGGATACGCCGACGATATTATCGGCAAGCGCCTGTTTTTTCTTCTGTAACAGTACAATTTTCTCTTCAATACTGTGACGGGTGATCAATTTGTATACAAGTACTCTGTTTTTTTGGCCAATCCGATAGGCCCTGTCTGTAGCCTGTGCTTCTACCGCTGGGTTCCACCACGGGTCATAATGGATGACATAATCCGCCGCAGTCAGATTTATGCCTGTCCCGCCGGCCTTCAAACTGATCAGGAAAAGTGGGTAGGCATCGCTTTGCTGGAATTTTGCCACAAGTGAATCTCTGTTTTTACTGCTACCATCCAATTGAAGGTATGGAATATTTTGTTCTTCGAGATTATGGTGCATCAGGTTCAGCATTTTTACGAACTGACTGAAAACCAGGACTCTGTGACCTTCTCCGATGATATTCGTAATGGTTTCAATGAACAACTTAAACTTTGCACTTTCAGGGGGATCGTTACCGGCAAGCGGACTTAATCGGGGATCACAACATACTTGACGTAATTTTAAAAGTGCATCAAATATCGCAATTTTTGCTCCCTTGATCCCACCGGCAGAGATCTTCTCTTTGACCTGCTGCCTGACAATCTCCAGAATTGAGTTATACAGCTGTTTCTGCTTTTCATTCATCTCGCAGAACAGTGTTTGCTCAGTTTTTGGTGGTAGTTCTTTCGCAACATCCTGCTTAAGCCTTCTCAGGATGAAAGGACGGGTCTGACGTCTCAATAGTCGGTGGTCGGGTCTTTTTCTCTTAACTCCTTTTCTAGCTTTTGGTTTGACGTAATCACGTTCAAACTCCTTCATGCTTCCAAAAAATCCCGGCATCAGAAAGTTGAACTGTGACCAGAGTTCCATGATGGAGTTTTCTATGGGGGTTCCGGTCAGGGTCAACCGCCGGTTGCCGTTCAATTTCATTACCGCCTGCGCTGTTTTCGAACGGGCATTCTTAATATTTTGCGCTTCATCGAGAATGATAACCTGGAAATCAATGGATCTCAACCACTCCAGATCTCTCTGCAATAATCCATAGGTGGTAATGATCAGGTCCGATTTGATGGCTTCATCGTAATGTTCCTTTCTTTTTTGTCCATGCAGTAAGACAGCTTTAAAATGTGGAACAAATTTATCAACTTCTGCCATCCAGTTTGTCACAACTGAGGTGGGTGCGATGACGATATTGGGCTTTTTCTGTTTTCTCTTTTTAAGAATTGCTAAAAATACAAGTGTTTGTAGTGTCTTACCCAGTCCCATATCATCCGCTAAAATTCCGCCAAAGCCGAATTCGTTCAGAAAACAGAGCCAGTTGACGCCGTCTTTCTGGTAATCTCGCAGTACCCCATTGATCTCTTTTGGAATTCGCTGATTTCGGATTCCTTTGAAGGAGTTAACCTTTTTAAGAATCTTCTTCCATTCATCGTCGCTTTCCTTTGCAGATGCAATATTTTCAAGTTCACTTAGTAACCCGATCTGGAATCTGTCAATCTTAAGGGAATTTTCATTATCTTCCTTTTCAGCCTCTGCTAAAATCTCTTCGACGCTTTTTACTGTTTTTTCGTCCTTATTATTGGAGGTATGAATCAGGCGGTTCAGGATTGGAGCATATCGTGAAATCCATTCTGAATCGATAACAGCTACACCTTCACCTGACGAAAGCTCGATGGCTTTCTCGTCGTTTTTCCACATTGAAACCAGTTTTTTAAGATCAAACAGCTCTCCATCTATCGTCATGGAGACATCCACATCAAACCAGTCAATGCCGGACTTTATATTGGTGGCAATGGTTGGGATCAGCTTTTTGGTTTTCCATCGTCTCAGTTTGGTAGCACCCAGATAAATCAGTGTGGAATCATTGTTTTGGCTTGGCAGAATTTCCAGGACAAAATGCATGCTGTGATCTTCTCTCATGGAGTAATCACCGTCCCCTTCTTCTATCCAACCATGTTCCAGCATCTCTTCTTTTAACTTCTTTTCCTGATTGAAATCTTTGGGTATTTTATAATTTTTCTTGTCCAGAGTCTGCTCAAATTCGTCGACACTCGCATCGAAGGGATAAGGCAATTCACCAATTCCTGTGATCATGACTGTATCCAGACGCCCCATCAGAATCCCCTTGACCTCCCAGATGGTCATTTTACCCTTCAGTTTGTAATTGAAGAGTGCAGAAACGCGTAGTACGCCCTGTGGGTCATGGATCTGAATGTTGCGTTGTCTCAAATAGGGTAATGCTGCAGAATAAAAATCACTGATTTCAGATTCTTCAACAATAACACCGGAAACAGTGTCGTTTACAAGTCGACCACTCATCATGGAGCCAATACGTACCAGTTGATCATCCTTTAAGATAAAAGAGGGAACCATGCCGATAGCTTTAGGTGGTGTCCCGCTCTTATTGAAAAGGGGTTTGAATTTCCGTTTCTTATCAAATTGCCCGATCTCTCCCTTCAGAAGGTACTGGTTTTCATTACTGGGATTTCTGATAACAATGATCCGAAAATCAAGAGATTGATTTGAAATCATATGCTGGTCTTTATAAAAATCCTTTGCAAATGAGTATTCCTCTGCCAGCATTAACAGTTGCGAGGCTCCATGTCGTTCGACGCTATAAAAATCCTCAACCTTCTTGGAATGAAAAATCGAATCAATGACCTGAAAAAGCTTTGCTGCTTTTGGCGTTGATGAGGGGTTCTTCAGCTTGGAGTCTGATCCGTTATAATTTTCGATAGTTATGGCAAGGCGGTTTGTGTTGAACCGTTTTGTCTCATCGTGCAGCGCAAGATAGGTAATGTCATCGTCTGATTCAAATAGATCCACTTTCGATTCAGGCATGGTAAGCCAATATTTCCAGTCCTTTACCTGCCGTGCTTCGAAACTTGGGGGATCAACCTTTTGGGGATCCATGATATTGAGATTCTTCTCTGGAAACCAGGACATCCATTTCTTATAGAACTCATCCCATTCATCATTCGGGATCAAAACCCCTTTGAAAGAGTCTCGGATCATTGGGGCTGGCAAAGGTGTCGGCAGGATTTCAAAATACTTTGAGTCGAAAATAATTGATTTTGGCAGGCCATAAAGCATCAAACCCTTGTCAACAAACTCATCTGTAATGATGGGTAACCGGTTACCTCCTTCTTCATGAAAGAAGATGCCGGCAAGAATGCGGTGATTTGAAAGGATGTGTACATTTATATCAAATTCAACTTTCTTAAAGGAGTTGCGAATAGGGACGACATTGGTGCCATAGAAGGTAAAAGGGTGTCCCAGCAATAAGAACATGAGTGCGTGCGTGTCCCTTGATGACAAAATCAAGGGGTTTGGAATCTCCCCACCATCCCGCAGGTTATGATTTTCATCTGTGAGAAGACGATTTTCATCCAGAAAGGTCTTAATAACCCAGCCGGGATTGTTGTTATTATCCAGCAGGGATTTTGATATGGATTTGATCGGCTTTTCATTTCCCCAGCCCCTGATACCGTACCGTGCCCGATTGAACATCCAGATGAATTTTTCTTCCCTGTCTTTGGAGAAAACCTGCTGGAATCTGATAATAGTGTGGATATCGCCTACTTCAACAGGAATCGAATCGAATCCATGTTCCTGTTTCCAATCCTTAAAGGAGTACTGTGGATAATAGTCGGCCGGCAATATATTCTCGCCTTTTTTGGAGACCTCTGGGGGTACCGAAAACTGGTCAAAACTCGCTTCCACGAAAGTGGGTTTTGCCTTTGATTTTTTCCATCGTAATTGCAGCTTTTCGGGGACGTCGTAAAGACCTTCAATAATTTCTTCAATGCTCTCACCCTTGTCTTCATAAAGATAAAGCGCCTGGCTTTCCCAATCTTCGAATTCAGCAAGAAACCTGGCAAATTCACGACCAAGACTCTTTGATACGTTTTTTGATTTTTTAAGCGCTCTTACGATTGGATGACTGGCGTTTAATTTACTCACGGTTATGAAAGCTTGAAAGTATACTCAATTTCTTAAATCACAGCCGGGTTGATACTGCTGATATCGACTGGTTTTGTCAAAGCGTCAGGAGGAAGTTCGTCTTTAAGTCTATCCTTCCTTTTCAGCAAAATGCAATAGTTATTATGTGAATATTGTTTCATAACTTAACAGTTTAGAGTTTTTCATGGTCACGCTGCGTCCGGCAGCTTGATGTTAAAAGACTTCCTGAACTTCGACATAATTATTCGATATATCGCGGTATTCTTGAAACTGCGAAAATTATGATA
>Ga0307988_1001951_pt1 | contig 10779 bp, 9 predicted proteins | sample EllFjometagen183_FD_203166 | JGI IMG/M metagenome (GOLD analysis project Ga0307988, IMG submission 203166) | Marine microbial communities from Ellis Fjord, Antarctic Ocean - #183 | ecosystem: Environmental > Aquatic > Marine > Unclassified | place: Southern Ocean | collected 2014-10-08 | reverse complement strand
TTGCTTTGGCAACTGCGGGATTTGTCGTCGGTCAAGTCCTCCGTCATTGTATCAAGCTTCGCTTGATCTTGGCAGTTGCTTTGGCAACTGCGGGATTTGTCGTCGGTCAAGTCCTCCGTCATTGTATTAAGCTTCGCTTGATCTTGGCAATTGCTTTGGCAACTGCGGGATTTGTCGTCGGTCAAGTCCTCCGTCATTGTATCAAGCTTCGCTTGATCTTGGCAGTTGCTTTGGCAACTGCGTCTTTGGATAAATTCCTAATTGTTTTGCCTGTTCAATAAAGTGATAGACATTTTCGAGGGGGATTCCTTTATGAAAGGAGTGGTCAGTTGCGAGAATTAGTCCGCCATTTTCACCGGCAGATTTAATAACAGCTGCAATCGCCTCATCAATATCTTCTTTACGTTCTGATGTCATTACTGTTGTGGCATCGACATTACCAATCAAGGTCCACTTATCTCCAAACCGCTCTTTCACCGAAGCTATATCCATGCCTGCATGTGTTTGGAGATTATTTAAACCGTCTATGCCTCCAACCTCTGGAACAAATTCCTTTGGAATTAGTTCTTGGCAGTTGCTTTGGCAACTGCGGGATTTATCGTCGGACAGGTCCTCCAGTCTGCTGACTCCAACCTCCGTCCCCACGTCTCCCGTCCCCACGTCTCCTTGAGACATAGCCGCAAGGTCAGGCAAAATTGCTTCAATATTTCCACAAGAGTGCAGAATTACCCGTCCGCCGGCTTTTTTCCAGGCAGCACACTGTCTTTCGAATGCAGGGAGAAAAAATTCCCGCAGGTGTGTCGGTGATATCAGGGTGGATCCGTTCATTCCCATATCGTTTGCAATATAGAGTGCATCCACACCGGTCTCTATGAGACAAAGGCCAACCTCTGTCCAGTAATCGGTGGAGAGTTCCACAAGTTTATGTAGGAGTTCAGGGTCTTCGTAGAGAAGCATCGAGAGTGCAACTAATCCACCTGAAATGGCAAGATGACTGAAAGCACTACGCGATCCGGCAAAAATTGCAATCTCATCCCGTTTTCCCGTATGTGCTTCACGGACAGCATCCTTTACAGGTTGCAGATCATCAGAAGTTATGGTGGCCTGAGTCTTAAAGTTCTCAACGAACTTCTCATCCAGAGCAACTTCTTCTATCGCGATTCCAAGCGGCCAGGATGAGCTGGAAACGGTATATTTAACACCGAAACGATCGATAAAGGTAGTATCATCAATCCAGGTTCGCTCTTTTTTGATCAGAGCGGTATAAGATCCAACCGGCACCATTGCGGCATCAAGACCCAGCTTTTTTGCCAGTTTGACTGTTGGGGCGCCGTCAGACCAGTGGTTTTCCCGGCCAAGACCTTTTAAAAAGAGTTCCGGGTTGTTGGCCACATCAAAAACGGGAATCCGATCGACCTCCCGATGTTCAAAGGCAGCGAGGATTCGTTTTCTTCCGGTCCTTTCATCAATAGGTGTACTCATTAGATTCCTTTTTGCATCTCATCAATTGATGCCAAAACTGCATCGGCCATATAATCGAGCTGATCTTTTGAGAGGCCGTACACGGGCAGATGGGTAAATTTGTGATAGAAGACATCTTCTGCTACCGGACAGGCCAGCTCTTCAGCTGCCTGATCGTACCCAAGCTGTTTCATGATGGTAAACTTATAGAGCGGCGCAAAGTGCGGTATGGTGGTCACACTTTTCTCCGCCAGTTTTTTACGCAGGACTCTGATATCGGCACCGGCTTTTTCCGGATCAATCTGCAGGAGGTAGAGGTGATACGTGGGTTCACTTCCGTCCCTACCTATTGGTTGTGTTTTGACTGCATCACATCCGGCAAGCCGTTCATTTAAATAGAGGACATTCCGTTTTCGGATTGCAAGGATTTCTTCATATCGGCTCATCTGGCTAAGTAGTCCAACGGCTTGCAGCTCGGTACTGGAGGAGTTATTTGCGGCAAAGTAGCCCTCCTTTCCTTCGAGTGCTGTTACATCATAGAGCCAGTCTTTTATTGCGGTAGACATATCCAATCCAAGAAATCTTGCTTTTTTCAGGTCTTTCCTGAATGGGAGGGTTGATACCAGTACTCCGCCTTCACCAAATGAGGTGATATTTTTTACTTCATGAAAACTGTAGGCTCCAAAATGGCCGATTGTTCCCAGCTGCCGGCCTTTGTAGGTTCCGCCAAATCCGTGGGCTGCATCTTCGAGTACGACGAGGTCATGTTTTTCAGCGAGTTCCATTACTGGATCCATATCAACGGGATATCCGCCGATGTGTACCGGGATTACCATCTTTGTGCGGTCTGTTATTTTCCGCTCCATGTCTTTGGGGTCCATATTCAGTGTTTCCGGGTCGACATCGACAAAGACGACTTTGGCGCCGACGGCCAATGGATAGGCCATGGTTGCTATAAAGGTGATGGCCGGGATGAGTACTTCATCGCCCTCTTTGAGATTTGCATAACGAAATGCGATTTCAAATCCTGCGGTTGCATTTGTGACAAAGGTGCTCTCTTCAACGCCGAGGTACTCATCAAGTTCTTTCTCCAGCTGTGAGACTTTTTCTCCGAGGGAAAGTTTTCCGGGAGCTTTTCCCACGACTGCCAGCTCTGTTAGTGCGTTCTTTACTTTTGCCAGGGCTATGGTATACGTGTCACCCTCTCCCTGCATCAGGAACTCTACTACATCGAGGATGTCCTGTGCGGAGTAGTTCTCGCCTACTGCGGCCCAGGGGACTGCTGATGATCCTGTATTGTAACGAAAATCGATTGTTTTTTTACTCATTTTGTTTGCTCCTTGGTAGTGTTCAGAATCGTGCAGGGTTACCTATATTTGTTACAAAACCCTCGTATTGCATAATAAAACTGCAGCTGGACCATTCCGGATTGCCTATACAGCCTTGAACTTCCATCAACCTGCAATCTTCCAAACACTAGTGTTTTCCCATTATTTCAAATTAGTGTATGCCACCTTACTGGTGCTGTCTCTGTAATATCTTCTTGTCATACTTTACAATTCTCAGAATAGAGTAGAAATATACAGACTCCTGGAGTACTCTGTTTGTAGTATTTCAAAGTTTCTGAAAGAAAAATTGGGAGTTCCTAAAGTCAACTGAGAATTCATTTGATGCTCACTTCCAAATCAGATACACAGTTTATATATGCAGTATAGCACAAGAAACAGGTAGAAAGTTATGGAGGAGTTTTGATGGTTAACCGATATACAGAAACAGGAAAATGGTTTAAAGGAAACACGCATGTACATACGACTCTTTCTGATGGAGGGAAAACTCCGGACGAAGTTAAGAGACTCTATCATGATGCAGGATATGATTTTATTGCCATTACCGATCATTGGCATGCCTCCACAGATGGATATGCAAAATCTTCTGAGACCACCGGTTCCCAAACTATCAAGCAGATTGATAAGCCGGAAATTCTTGTACTTAACGGCATCGAAATTGACGGACGGGATCAGCATGATCAATATTATCACGTAGTGGCTCTTGGATCATTTGAGCAGATGCAGCCCACTATGGACCTGGGACAGACCCTTAAATCTCTAATCAATCAAGATGGATATCTCATCCTTGCGCACCCGTATTGGTGTGGAAATTCCTTTGAAGATCTTTATCGCTTTCCTTTTCACGCAGTAGAAATTTACAATCATGTCTGCAACTGGCTGAACGGAAAAGGGGATGCCAAGCCCTATTGGGATATGGCACTGGGACAAGGGAAACCACTCTTTGGCATAGCTGCAGATGATGCGCACTTTCGTCCGGAGCATCCAAAATGGAATGGGGGCTGGATAATGCTTCAGGCACCGGAGCTGACAACCGGGAATATCTACACATCTCTGCGCAATGGTTCATTCTATGCAACTACAGGTCCTGAATTCCACAGCATCGTAGTAAAGGATGAAATAATTTATTGTACCACTTCACCCATTCAGCGGGCATTACTGGTGGGAAAGGATACTATAGGAGATCGTATTTGGGCACCTGATAACGAAACAATAACTGAATTCTCCTTCTCCATTCTGCCAGGCTCAAATATATCCCAATCGCCGTACTTGCGCCTTGAAATTGAGGGCGGACAGGGTAAGCGGGCCTGGAGCAACAATCTGCTGTAGATAATCCATCAAGATCCTAACTGCTAAATAAGAGGTAACCAATTATAGTATCTGACAAATTATGTAAGGTGCTTCACTTTTCCACAATTTAGGTATTATATTAGCGGTGAAGACGAAAGTAAATAGAATCTGAATCGAACACGGAGGCTGTATGGCAGCTGAAAAATCATATACCCAAACCTTTTCTGTTGAGGGCATGACCTGTGCATCATGTGTACGCATCGTTGAGCGGACCTTGAAAAAAATGGATGGGACTTCCTATGTATCAGTTAATCTTGCCAATGAAAAAGCGCTGGTATTATCAGAAAAACCGCTTGATATTGAATTGATTAAACAAAAAATCTCTGATACCGGATACACGTATCGCGATAAAGCCCCAACCGAAGACCTCTTGACTCGTCGATTTCGTGCGGCAAAAAAACGATTCATCCTTGCATTAGCTGTCACTATCCCCCTTATGATACTGATGATCCTGCACATGAGCGGGATACATATACCGGGATTTCTCTACATAGAACTCATTGCCTCAGCTTTTGTACTCTTTGTACCCGGCATTTCTGTCCTGAAAGGGGCCTGGATTGCCGTATCCCACAAACACACCAATATGGATACCCTAATATCACTGGGGGCCATATTTTCATGGTTAACCGTGGGACCCGCACTATTAGGCCTGCCGATCTTAAGTTTCGGCTCAATATCGGCCATGCTGATCGCTTTCCATCTCACCGGACGCTATATCGAATCAAGACTTAAGTACCGGGCTGCAGCAGATATCCGCACCCTGCTCGATGTGCAGAGTAAAGATGCGCTGGTTATAAATCCTGACGGAAAGGAACTTACCGTTCCTGTGGAAGCAGTAAACCCCGGATCAATCATCCTGATAAAAACCGGTGAGCGAATCCCGCTGGACGGCATTGTAAAAAGCGGAACTGCTCTGGTTGATCAATCCATGATCAGCGGCGAACCCCTTCCTGTAAGGAGGGACGGAGGTGAAGAGGTAATCGGTGGAACTCTTGTGACTCAAGGAGTGTTAACCGTAGAAGTGACCAAAGTCGGAGAGGATACCTTCCTCGCTAATATGATAAAACTCATCGAAGAAGCACAGTCTGCTTCCGTCCCTATCCAAGCCTTTGCAGACCGTCTTACCAATATATTTATCCCCATAGTATTCTCACTTGCAATTCTCTCAGCTCTAGCCTGGGCCATCCTCTACCCCTATCTTTTGGGCTATTTGGACAGTATATCAACCTACCTGCCCTGGGTAGTAAATGATGCCGGCGCCTTCTCATCAGCAGCGGCTGTATTTGTTGCCGTACTGGTAATTGCCTGTCCTTGTGCTCTCGGCCTTGCCACACCAATGGCCCTTATCGCAGGAAGCGGAGCCGCAGCAAAACGCGGGATTATCATAAAAGATGGTGAAGCGATTCAGGGAGCAAAAGATATTGAAGTTATTCTGCTCGATAAAACCGGAACCATTACTTCAGGAAAACCCGTAGTTTCAGAAACCAATCTGGTATTTGATGACTTACTGGCAGTTGCCTCTGTGGAGAACTATTCAACTCATCCTTTGGCAGCAGCAATAGCTGAATATGCAGCCTCACAATCCAAAAACTCACTACCGACCGCTGAACAGGTTGTTGAAACAGCAGGAAAAGGAATTAGTGGTGTAGTAAATGGATCTACCTACTTTCTGGGTCGGCCACCGGCTGACAACCCGAATTACACAAGGTTGATGAAAACTGGTGCGACTATTATCGCCGTTTGGAAAAACGAAGAACCAGTCGGTTTCATTGCCGTATCTGATACTATCAAACCTGAAGCAAAAAAAGTAATTGCTATACTTAAAAAGAGCGGAATAACTCCGGTAATGGTAACCGGGGACCAGGACATAACAGCGCAGGCTGTTGCTGCACAAGTCGGTATAGAAACCATTCATGCCGGACTGCACCCGGAAGACAAACTTGAAATACTCCGATCCTACCAGAAAGCAGGCAAAAAAGTTGCTATGGTCGGTGATGGGATCAATGATGCCGCTGTCCTGAAAGCTGCAGATCTGGGAATCGCCCTTGGCACCGGCACCGATCTATCAATCGAGAGTGCAGATACTGTTATCGTCTCCGGCAGCCTGACCAGAATCCCCGATACTATGGACCTATCCCGCCTGACTTTTAAAAAGATCAGGCAGAACCTTTTCTGGGCACTCATCTACAATGCAGTTGCCCTGCCCCTTGCAATGGCTGGATTACTGCACCCGGCAATAGCCGAAATAGCAATGACATTCAGCTCTATTAATGTGATATTGAATTCAATGAAAATACGATCATTTAAACCACAACTGGAGGATTCTCATGAGTAATTCCTATACATTTTCCGTACCCGATATGTCTTGCGGACACTGCAAAATGCGCATTTCCAACGCCCTAAAAGCGGCAACAAACGTTTCCAACTTCGAGGTCGACCTTGATGCAAAAATTGTTACCGTAAATACTAAACTAGCAGCTGAGGCAATTGTTGATGTAATTGATACTGCAGGATATGACGCTGTATTAGCAAAATAGTAGGAATCCATATAATCTGAAACGAAGACGGTGGGATTCTACCAAGTAGAAATCGACAGAAGATAAGGATTTATCAGCATCCTGGAAACTAAAGAAACAAAATCGTTTTTTTTGTTCAAATAACTCTTTTGGTAAAATGGATTTATCAACTATATAACCCACCGTCTTCGTTTCAGATTAAAATCCCTAGACCTATACCGGACCGCCACTCTCCTCTCTAATCTTTTCAAAGGTAAGATCATCGATAGTGACGCCAACTATCTCCTCTATGCCGCGCTGATACAGTTCAGAAACTGCCTTCTCACCCAAAGTCTGTTCATCCAGGGTTCTCATCCCCCCGAATAGCACCGATGTAATATCAGTAATAAGAATATCACCCAGCGGCCTGGCAGGAACATAGTTTTTACCCAATCGATCGATACTGATAATAAAACCTGCTTTCTCAAAGAGCTCAAGAAACATAAACAGACGCCGATCTGGAATCCTCAGCTCTGTAGACAGCTCCTCGGCCTGAGCCGCACCCTTTCCTTCCCGGAAAAATCGGGCGATCAGCAGGATGATATCCAGTCCATTTGCCAACTGGAGGGACGGAGGTTCTTCCAACCCCTGTTTTTTCTCAATATCCGGGCGATACTGATGTACATAAGCAATTTCAACAGCTCCAAATATAATTATCCAAAGAAAAAATACCCAAAAAAGGACCACAAGGATTGATGCCAGCGATCCGTAAATAACCGAATAGTTCACTATTTTTATTACCACACTGCTGAACACGGTATTGGTAATTTGAAAGGCGATAGTCCCGCAGACAGATCCGATCAGAGCACTCTTGAATTTTACCTTGGTACTCGGGACGGCAAAAATCAACAGAAAAATTACCAGCCAAATCAGTATCCAGGGTCCGATGGTCGCAATCAACCTGAAAAACCATTGGGTCAATATATTTGATCCGACAAGGTTGAGAAACCATGAACTGAGCAGTGATTCGATACTGAAGTAGGCTCCAAGAAGGAGCGTCCCGATGATTAATATGGTAATAAACCGTGAAAATCGGGCAATCCTGTTTCGATGCATTGGGGTCCGGTAAATCTGATTTATGGTGATCCAAACCCGGTTGATAAGAATAACAGAGGTGATAAGAAAGGAAACAAGCCCCACAGCACCCAGTCCGCCGGCGTTACTGATGAAGCCATCAAGCATATTAGTAAGCTCCGTCCCTGCAACCGCTCCAAACTGATCCACCAGGAGCACCCGAAATGAATCCATAGCAAAGGTGAACACCTTGAAGGCAGAGAGTAGCGATACTATGAAGGTAATAAAGGGCACCATAGATATGAGGGTGGTATAGACGATACTTGATGCAAGAATAAAACAGCGGTCACTCTCAAAATGCTTTGCAGTTAATGCGACAAAAGCGCCAAGCTGCTTGAGGTGATACATCGGCCCCCGAGCTTGTTTCATCTTAATGGGATTTTCCTGTTCGGCCTCCTGCAGAGGCTTTTCATTACTCATCGCTGTATTGTACCGTCCGAGAGGCTGATTGACAAGTATTTTCCGAAAACCGCGTTGATCAGCGAAAATGTCACGGTATAAGTCGTCAGCGAAAATATCACACTCTAGGACCCAACCTATACGGTAAAAACGCTTAGCTTACTACGCATCCAGCTTTCGATTATCTGTCCAACTTCATCCCGATTTGTCTCATTCAAGGTCTCGTGCCGTGCTCCTTCGAAGAGCTTCAGCGTTACATCCTGAAGTTCAAGATCTATGTATGACTGATGAACTTTGCGCACACCTTTTCCAAATGCTCCTACTGGGTCCATTGCACCGCTCACCAGCAGGATTGGTGTATTTTTCTGCATCTTTACCAGCTCAGCTCGTTTGTTTATAAATCCTAACCCGGTAAGCAAATCTTCAAATAATTTTGATGTGCAGATAAATCCGCAATAAGGATCGGCAACATACGCATTAACCTGCTTTGAGTCCCTGCTCAGCCAATCAAATTTGGTTCTATTCGGTTCAAAAGATTTTCCATACGACCCAAATGACATCTGATCAAGCTTTTCGTTCCGGCTTTTTGGTCCTTGTTTCTTCACAGCTCTTTTGGCGATGATTTTTCCAATCTTTCCCACTATTCCTGGGTTTGCAGCAGTTCCTGATAATACCACTGCATCATAAGTGCCCGGATGAAGAATCATCAATGTTCGGGCAAAAAAGGAACCCATACTATGTCCGAATAGTACAATGGGTTTTCCCGGCTCTTTTGTTTTGATTATTTCAGTCAGTTCAAAAACATCTTCCACGGCTCTAAACCATCCATTTTCATCTGCAAAGTAACCTAATTCCTTCTCTTCACCGGCTGTTTTTCCATGTCCACGGTGATCATCGGCATAGACGGTATACCCCTGTTTGTTTAGGAATTTGGCAAAATACTCATACCGTGCAGAGTGTTCAGCCATTCCGTGTGCTATTTGAACTACCGCTTTAGTTTCGGCTTTGGGTATCCACGAGAGATACTGGATATCTTTTCCGTCTGTGGCGGTAAATGAATTAGTTCTTGCCATTTCTCATTCCTTTTGGGTTTAGTAGTAGTGTTTAGAAGCGTGCAGGTGAACACTAATAACATGATACCTCCTCAAACTGGATACTGCAAGGATCAGTGCGTAAAAATAGGGAGATTCATAAGAATCCCCCCGACCTGACAGAGTATCATTTTATAACGTGGATACTAATATTCAATGTACTTTTTAGATTTTTGATGTGATATTCAACCCAGTTTCATAAATTATGGATTTACTTTTTACTTTGCAAGAAGAAGTTTTCAATTAAATTGTTAAAACAAATTAATTGAAACTTCATAAACCAATTTCAAAATTCTTTGAATTTTGAAATTGGTTTGCTTACTCTACATAGATTGATACATTAACATGATCATCTTTATCATCTGCATCAATATCAATTAGAGGACCATCCACCAATTCATCAATATTTGAAAGAATACTGCCAAGATCAATACCCTGCTCTTTCATCTGAGACTTTGCATCACGGGGAACAAACTTCTCAGCTATTTTAGCCAGTCTGAGGGGAATCCTGATATTGGCTTTATCCTTTCCTGTTTCAGTATCAGTGACTTTAATCCGTAATTTCTTCCCTCGAAGAGAAGGTTTTACACCCGACAGCTGAGCTTCGACTTTTTCATCACCCTCACTATCACCGCCGCCAATAGCTTTCATTAGTTCTGCACCCTCTTCGGCAGTTACTTTACCCTCTTCAATCATCTTCAGTATTCTCATATATTCTTCGTTCATGTGTCTCTCCTATTATTCCGCTCATTCGGAATTCAGTTCTCTTCCCCATCACCCTTGAGAAGCTTTGTAGCTTCACCAACACTTAATTCACCCTTCTCAAGTTGATCAAGAATGTGCCTTCTCTTATCCGGGGCAACTCCGCTATCTACTGCATAACCCAGTTTTCCAATTACGCTATCGAGCATACCGCGTACCGTCGGGTATGAAACACCAAGTGCTTTTTCCATCTCTTTGATTGAACCACGGGACTGAACAAACATCTCCACAAATTCAAGGTCCTCTCTGGATAATGAAAACAATCTCGATTCCGGAGGAGAAAAATCTCCCTCTATTTTTGTTCTGCAGGATGGGCAGGCCAAAACCTTTACCCGAAGTTCCGACCCGCAAATCGGACAGTCGTGCAGCTGCTTCTTTTTCATCTAATGCTCCTAATGAAAGGTATCATACCCGGACATAAGCAAAGCTTATGTCTTAGGCTAAGCCCGACTGAATCTATAGATTCAGTTTACCCAGAACCGCTTTGGCGGTTCTATTCCGCCAAAAACTGCGAAGAAGTTTCAGGGGCAGGGGTATGTTTCCTTGCGTTCCGAGTTTCGCTTACGCAAACTCCTGAAACAACCTTTGGTTGTTCACTCACATCGGAAATGGAACCATCATGATGGTTCCGCTCCTCTCGCTCGTTTGAGAATGAAAGGTATCATACCCCAGGGCAAGCCCTGGACCCAGAACCGCTTTGGCGGTTCTATTCCGCCCCAAGGGACGGGGTATGTTTCCTTG
>Ga0307988_1001950_pt1 | contig 10780 bp, 8 predicted proteins | sample EllFjometagen183_FD_203166 | JGI IMG/M metagenome (GOLD analysis project Ga0307988, IMG submission 203166) | Marine microbial communities from Ellis Fjord, Antarctic Ocean - #183 | ecosystem: Environmental > Aquatic > Marine > Unclassified | place: Southern Ocean | collected 2014-10-08 | reverse complement strand
ATCTGAAAAAAGAAATCGTTGTGAAACTGGCCGGCATTCAAAGCTGTGAAAAAGGATTTTCTTGTGTAAATTATATAGGGGCCGTATCCAGGGCTGAAATTGAGTTTATCCCTGGAAAGACAAAGAAACACAAGACATTGGATTACAAGGAATCAGACATTGAGCACCCAGAATTATTCCAGAATCTTAAAGACTGGCGTTCCTTTAAAGCAAAAAAAGAAAGTATTGCCCATTTCCAGATTTTACATCAACGGGTTTTAATCCAGATTGTGATTTACCTGCCCGATAATATCCTGGACCTGAAAAAAATTAAAGGTGTGGGCAAAAAAACCATTGAAAAATACGGAGAAGAACTTGTATCCATGGTAACAGCCTATCGCAGGAAACACGGAATAGAAAAGGTGATACTGCCTCCTGCCACAGAAGTGTCAAAAACGATAGAGCCCCAAAAAAATGAACCTGTCCCAAAAGAATCAACCCCTTCTGATACCAAAGAAATCAGTTTCAATATGTTCAATAAGGGGATACCGATTCTCAAAATTGCAAAGGAAAGAGGCCTGGTGGAATCCACCATCCAGGGACATCTGGGTTTTTATGTGGAGACTGGCAAACTGGATATTGAAAAACTGATTTCACCTGAAAGACAGAAGGCCATTAAAAAAATACTGGCTGCAGTCCCCAATAATTCCTACAAATCAATAAAAAATGAAATGGGAGATGATTACTCCTATGGTGAAATTAAACTGATGCTGTCCCACCTATATTATCTGGCATCAAAATAAACCAGGGGGGTTATTTGAAGAACTCTTTTATGAGTCCGGACCGGCTCTTTTCCAGTATCCGTTCAAAGTTCATCGCCATCTTTGTCATTCTGGGCGTGATGCCTCTCATTATTGTGGGGTTCTTTGCCTATAAAACTGCCTCAAACGCACTTTTACTGCAGACCAGGGAACAATTGGGCAACCTTGCAGACAAAACTGCCCAGCAGATTGATACTTTTTTTGACGTTGTTGAAAAGGATATCAATTTATTGTCAAATTTCCCTTTTATCCAGCTTTCCTTTCTTCAGTTTGAATTTGGCCAAAGGCTTGATACCGTCAAAAGGCTGGTGGAAGAATACGGAGAAAAAAATCAATACTATAAACAGATTCATCTGATCAATCTCCAGGGGCAACCCATATTAACCGTCCCCAGGGACAATGCTGAAAATCCAAAAACATTTCACAACTCTGACTGGTTCAATCATGCCCTGGAAAAAGAAATATATTTATCAGACATCATTCTGGATAAACATTTTACTGATTCCTTTCTGATTCTTACAAAAAAAGTATATGATTTTGAAAACAAAGCAATACCTGTGGGAATACTTGTCTTTGAAATCAAGATGTCTTCCTTTACCTCATTTGTTTCAAGTTTAACCATTGGCTCCCAGGGATATTCTTTCCTTCTCAATGACAAAGGGTACCTCCTTTCCCACCCGGATAAAAACCTGGTTTTTAAGGATACCTTTCTTAAAAACGGGGATGAAAACCTTGCTTTCCTTATAAAAAAAATGGAGTCAGGCCAGCGGGGGTTTGGGGAATATTTTTTTAAAAAAAATAAAAAATATATGGTGTTTACACCCTGCAGGGTAAAAAACTGGAGTCTGGGCATCACACTCCAGCGGTCAGAATTCATGGCGGATATCCTGAAACTCCGCCAGAGCATGATGACATTCAGCGCCTTGATCATTGCCCTGATCATTTTTGTTTCTCTTTTGTTTGTCAAAAGCCTTACCCAGCCCATCAGCCAATTGATCACCGGTGCCAGGGCCATTGGAGCAGGAGACCTGGATCAGGCCATTACAGTAAAATCTTCCGATGAATTCCAGGGACTGGCAAGGGAATTCAACAAAATGGCTGCCAGGTTAAAAACAAGCATGCAGGAGATTGTTGAACTCAAAACATTCAGCGATGATATCTTCAGAAGCGTATCCAGCGGTATTATTACCGTTAACCGCAAAGGAGAGTTAACATCCATCAACAAGAGCGCCATGGAAATTTACTCATTTACCCGGCACAAAATTGACAACAGAACCCAGGAAAATATTCCCGAGAATATTAAACAAGCCCTGGCATTGTTAGTACTGACCCTTGGAAAAAAAGAAAAAATAGAACACCAGGTAATGGATTATCTGAATGACCAGGGTGAACCTGTTTTTGTAGAACTCAACACCTCTTTACTCAATGACAGCCAGGGTAAGATCATAGGCGCCATTGCTGACATAAGGGATATAACCCTTAGAAAACGCATGGAAGAATTAATGGTAAGGGTGGATAAACTGGCCTCTTTAGGAGAATTGTCAGCCGGCATCGCCCATGAAATAAGAAATCCCCTCGCAGGGATGAAAACAAGTATCCAGGTATTGGCAAAAAAGTTGTCCACCCCTTCACAGCTTATTTTAATTAAAGGGGTTTTAAGCGAGATAGACCGCCTTAATAAAATTGTTACGGATCTATTAAAATTTTCAGGTCCCTCCCCTTCCTATCCAGGACCTGTGGACATAAAACTTGTGCTGAAAACAACCCTGGATCTTTTACAGGAAAAAATAAAAAACCTGGAGATTAAAATTGTTAAAAAATATGACCAGAAAATTCCAAGGGCCTTTCTTGACAGGGAACAGATTCAACAGGTATTTTTAAACCTGATGCTCAATGCTGTGAATGCCATGCCAGGAGGCGGGACACTGACCATTTCAATAACAAAAAGAATGAACCAGAACAAAATCAAGGAAAAAATCACCCAGTCCTTCAGCCCTGGATTTTCAATGGAAAATGAATATATGATTGTTTCTTTTAAGGACACAGGGTCAGGGATCAAAAAAGAAAACCTGCACCGGGTATTTAATCCCTTTTTTACAACCGATCCCAATGGCACTGGCCTGGGGCTTTCCATTACCCATAAACTTCTTGAAAAAAACAATGCCTTTATTTACATTGACAGCAAAGAAGAAAAAGGGTGTAAGGTCACCCTGATTCTGCCTCTGGCTGATGAGTCTAAAAAATTTCTAAACAAAACCCCCATGGAAAAAAAATAGCAAAGGAAGTAAAAAATGGCTAAAGAAAGAGTGCTGATTGTAGATGATGAAAAAGTGCTTTGCCAGTCATTAAAAATGGATTTTGAAGAGGACGGGTACCTGGTTAAAATTTCAAACACCGGAGAGCAGGCCCTGGAATTAATTTCCAATTTTGATCCAGGTGTTGTGCTTCTGGATCTGCGGCTACCGGGAATAAACGGGATTAAGGTCTTACAAAAGATAAAGGAATATAACCCGGACATTGATGTGATTATCATGACGGCCTTTGGCGACACAAAAATCACAGTGGAAGCAGTAAAATGCGGTGCCTTTCATTTTATAAACAAACCCTTTGAGCTGGAAGAATTAAAAAAACTGGTGACCCAGGCAGTTACAGGCCAGGTCTTAAAAAGGGAAGTTGAATATCTCAGGTATCAGCAGCGCAAGATATACAGATTCTGCGACCTTGTGGGGCAAAGTGATAAAATGATGGACATATACAAGCAGATTGAAATCCTTTCCCAGACAGATCATACCACTGTGCTTATCCTGGGAGAAAGCGGAACAGGCAAGGAACTGATTGCCAGTGCCATTCACTTTAAGAGCAAACGGAATAAAGCCCCTTTCATGGAAATCAATTGCGCATCTTTACCGGAAAACTTAATTGAAAGCGAGCTTTTCGGATATGAAAAGGGAGCATTCACCGATGCAAAACAGCAGAAAAAAGGGTTATTGGAAATTGCCAACCAGGGCACGGTTTTCCTGGATGAAATTGCAGAAATGCCTTTGTCTATCCAGGCCAAGCTGCTTACTTTCCTGGAAAAAAAGCAGTTTAAACGTTTGGGAAGTGGAAAGGATATTGAAGTGGATGTCAGGATCATTGCTGCAACAAACAAGGATCTTGCAAAAGCAATTGAAAAGAAAAAATTTAGAAAAGACCTTTATTATCGTTTAAATGTTGTTTCCATCCACGCTCCTCCTTTACGGGAACGCAGGGATGATATTTTGGTTTTAAGTAATTATTTCCTGGAAGAATTTTCCAGGGACATGGGAAAGGCGCCCAAAACACTGGTGCCTGAGGTTGAAGACATTTTTAATGCCTACCCCTGGTATGGGAATGTCCGGGAGCTGAGAAATGTTATTGAGCGGGCAGTTATCTTCTGCACAGGTCAAAGGGTTGATAAAGATCTTCTGCCCCGGGAAATGCTGGATTATAAGCCTGACCCAAAAAATCAGAACCAGACCCATCAAAGCCCCCAAAAAAAACAGGTACCCCTTGATGAAGTATTGCTGAATGTTGAACGACAAATCATTGAGGATGCCTTACAACAGACAAAAGGGAATAAGACCTCGGCAGCAAGGCTGCTTGGTGTCAGCAGGTATTCCCTGATACGCCGATTAAGAAAATTTGAAAGGGAAAACAAAACACAGGTCAGATGATGACAATATTCCTTATTTTACGATTTTTTTGCCGGGAATTTATTCCTGGTGTCTGGATTCTGGCTTTTATCCTTATTTTGCCTGGTGCTGTCTCTGCCAGAGAATATTGCATTGCAATGATTACATGGCGGGGGGAAACCATTGCTGAGAAAGGATTTATTGATGAACTGAATAAAAGTTCCCATGATATATCATTAACCAAATACAATGCAGACCAGGACGATTCCAGGCTCCAGGAAATCATCACACAGATACAGAAAAGTCCGGTTGATGTCATCTATGTTTTTGGAACTACTGCCACCAAAGCTGTTTTATTGAAGATTAAAGAGACCCCTGTTGTTTTTAATATCGTCAGTCGTCCGGTTGGTTCCGGCATAATTGCCAGCTGGAAGAGTTCTAAAAATAATGCCACCGGTGCCAGCAATAAAGTTTCAGCCATAAACCAGTTACGGACCTTGAAAAAAGTCATTGATTATAAAAACCTGGGAATAATCTATAACCCAAAAGAGCAGAACTCCATTATCCAGAGAAACAATGTAAAACGTTTGGAAAACAGGCTTCACTTTACCCTTACAGAATACAAAATTTCAAGGGAGCAGGATATTTTACAAATTCTGCCCCAGATGAAAGACAGAATTGATGCTGTTTTTCTCCCCTCTGATTCCATGATCAAGTTTTTGGGAAAAAAAATAATGGAACAGGTAAACGCATACAAGCTTCCATCCCTGTCCTCGGTGGGGAGCATGGTTCCAGAGGATGGTGTTTTGCTGGGCTATGTGCCCAAATATTATGAGCTGGGCCGGATAGCAGCCAGAAAAGCCATACTGATTTTACAGGGGGAAAAACCATGGGATATCCCTTCTTCTGTACTTGATTATTATCATATCTCCATAAATATGAAGACTGCCAGAAAAATCAATATCCAGATTCCCATGTCTGTCCTTGTAATGGCCAACCAGATTGTCAGATGATGATACTTTTATGGGTAAACCAATCGGGTTAGTGTGCGGAATCCGCTCGAAAACCATGTGACAAAACCGCACGTTTCCCCAAGCCATCCTATCAACAACACTTTCTCACAAAGACAAGTAGCTGAAATAATAAAATAAAAAATATATGCGACCTCTGGCACCAGGATTGCAGTTCATAATAAGGTTTATTAAGGTCTATCGTTTGACACAGGGTTCTTTAAAATCCATTACTTTTTAAAAGGGAGAGTCTTATGAATCAAAGTAAAATGAAATTTTCATGGGTATTACTTATTTTTGCAGCAGGGGTGCTTGCCCTAACTGGATGCATGAACGTACAACCCAAGCCGGGAGAACTCTTTTCCTGTGCAAAAGATTCGGATGTAACCAAGGTAATTGCACCGGAAGCCTCTTTGGAAGATTTTTCATGTGTTATTAAAAGATGGGATGGTGAAAATACGCTCCATTTTAATGTAGCTGTAAAAAACATCAGTAATGAAGACCAGCGGTTCAAGGTTAATATCTTTCTGGAAAACGGCAAGGGTGTTGGTGGACTACTTCCCAGAAAAACCAAAAAAGGCCTGATAAAACCTGGAGAAACTGCCAAGTTCACCTATCCGGTCAAAGGCGTTAGCGGCTCCCCCGGGAAAATAGATCTTTTCATCAAAACAATGAGCAAATAATTCCAATTTCAGATAAGGAGAGTAACCCAATGAAGCGAAAAATAATCATCTTGTCCATTTTAATTTCAGCCCTGGTTTTTACAGGGAATGCTATTGCCAAAACAACCTTTATCAGTATAGGTACCGGCGGTACTGGCGGTATCTATTATCCCTATGGCGGCGGCGTGGCTGAAATATGGTCTAAAAACGTTAAAGGCGTAAAAGCTGTTGCAGAAGTTACGGGTGCCAGCGTTGAAAACGTCAAACTTGCCCACAAGGGTGAAACCGTTATTGGCGAGGTAATGGGAGATGTTGCCGTTGCCGGTTACAATGGCCTTTCAAAATTCAAAGGCAAAAAACATAATATTCTTTCCATGGCCATCATGTACCCCAATCTGCTCCAGGTAGTTGCCCTTAAAAAAAGCGGCATTGCTAATATTGAAGAGGTGAAGGGGAGAAAAGTCAGCACTGGAAGCCCTGGAAGCGGCACAAACTTCATGGCAGAAGCAGTGTTAAATGCCCTTGAAATCCCTTTGACATCATTTAAAGACAGCCGTCTTTCATTCACCGAGACTGCAAATGCCCTTAGGGACAATACAATCCAGGTAGGCGTATGGTCTGTGGGACCGGGTACAAGCTCTATCCTGGATTTGTCCACCACCCATGATATCAATATTCTGCCCTTTACATCTGCCCAGGCAGCAAAAATACTGGCCTCCAAATCCACCTATGCCTCCGTGGAACTTGCCGGAGGAATTTACCGAGGTGTTGACAAGCCTGTTCCCACCATTGGTGTCTGGAATGTGATGATCTGCCAGAAATCCCTGGATACGGACCTTGTGTACAAGCTTGTAAAAGCATTGTTTGAAAACAATGAATATCTCATGAAAATTCACCCGTCTGCTGCCTATACCACCCCTGAAAATACGGTTAAATATTCAGCAATTCCCCTTCATCCCGGAACCATCAAATACTTGAAAGAAAAGGGTATTGACGTGCCGGCAAGACTGATTCCATAAGGAGAACAAAATGACCAGGTCAGGCTCAATTATTATCGTTTGTGTGTTTGGCCTGGTTTTATCACTGATCCTGACTGCCTGGCTGACCCCGGGCGATCTGGAACTTCGGATTACCCTGGTAAAAGAAAAAAAACCTGTGCTTGTCCTGCCCCTTAAACCTGGAGAGCGTTTTACCATCCACTATTACCACTCGGTTGAAAATGCCCCTATCTGGGAAGAACACAGCATGGACAAGACAGGAAAAATTTATATTGAAGAAGAGCGGTATGAAAAATTTGGTGCTGGAATGGGCAAAATGCCAGGAGTGGGACACATGGTCACAGAAGGAATCTATGAAGTAATTAAAGATATGCACATGCCTACAGGTGATTTCATTTTAAGAGTAGGAAGCCCTGGGGTTGACCATACAATAATCTGGCGGGACAAACAATATAATCTTTCTGAAACAATTGCCCACAAGGCTGTACAATTTTCAGGAAAGCCCAGGAGCATGCTTTATCAAATATGGAAATCCTTTGGGGTTTCAGGATAGCAAAACAGGCCAGGCAAAACCTGTCGAATAAAACAGGCAAGGCGAAATCAATATATTCAAAGGAACACAATGGCTGACAAAGATACATCCGTACAAGAAAAGGATTCTGACAAAAATTTTGGTCTGGCAGATGCCAATCAAACCCTGATGAAAGTAACCGCATGGATCATCATGGCAATTGCCGTGAGCCTGAGCATTTACCAGCTCTACACAGCCGGCGTGGCTGCTTTGACAGCCCTGGTTCAGCGCTCCATCCATCTGGGAGCCATTTTGAGTCTGACATTTTTACTGAAACCTGTTTTCCCAAAAATCCGAAAAGATAAGCTTTCCATCTGGCTCTTTATGGACTGGGTTCTTGTTGGCCTGTCAGTATACTGCACCTTTTACATCTGCAACAATCTTATGGAAATCTTTGAACGCCAGGGAGACTGGCTTTTCCAGGACAAGGTTGTCAGTATCATTGGAACCCTTCTGGTACTGGAAGCCTGCCGCAGGGTAATCGGGCTTGTAATGACGGGAATATGTGCTGTCAGCATTGCCTACGCCATGTTCGGGCAATATATGCCGGAACTGATCATCCACAAAGGGTACACCATTGAAAGAATTTCAACCACCCTTTGGCTGACCACGGAAGGAATTTTCGGACTGCCCATTGGCGTGGCAGCCACCTTTGTTTTTGTTTTTGTTCTTTTCGGAGCCATCCTGGAAACCACTGGCGGGGGAGCATTTTTCATTGATATGGCCTATGCCCTTACCGGCCGTTTCTCAGGGGGCCCTGCAAAGGCAGCAGTGATCGCTTCGGGATTCATGGGGTCAGTCTCAGGTTCTGCCGTTGGCAATGTTGTTGCCACAGGTTCCTTTACCATACCCATGATGAAAAAAGTAGGATATCGTCCCCATGTGGCAGGAGCTATTGAGGCAGTAGCATCCACCGGGGGGCAGCTCATGCCGCCCATCATGGGGGCAGGGGCCTTTTTAATGGCCGAGTTCACAAACACAAGCTATCTGACCATCATCAAAGTGGCATTGGTGCCGGCCATCATGTATTATGTCACGGTTATACTTTTTGTCCATTATGAAGCCCAGAAATACGGTTTAAAGGGCCAGCCCAAAGAGAATCTGCCAAAACTCCTGGATGTAATCAAGAATGGGCTGCACTTTATTATTCCGGTCCTGATATTGATCTATGTCCTTATGGCCAATTATTCCCCCATGATGGCTGGATTTGTTGCTGTGGTCTCCACACTTTTCATCAGTATCATAGCAAATTCCGTGCGCTGGACATTGTACGGCAGAAACGAAATCAGCCTGATTCAATTCTGTGTGGACCAAATAAAATCTATTATCAAAGCCCTGGAAAACGGGGCTAAAAATGCTGTCATGGTTTCAGTGGCATGTGCAGCCGCAGGAATCATCGTGGGCATGGTAAGCCTCACCGGAATGGGGCTTAAATTCTCAAGCCTGGTGATTGAACTGAGCTATGGGATAAAAGTTCTTGCCATTCTACTCATAGGCGGTGCTTCCCTGGTGCTGGGCATGGGGCTTCCCGTCACTGCCTCTTATATTGTTCTGGCCACCCTGGCAGGCCCTGCCCTGCTTGACATGGGGGTTCCCATCATGGTCGCCCATATGATCGTGTTCTGGTATTCCCAGGACGCCAACGTAACCCCTCCTGTCAGCCTTGCCAGCTTTGCCGGAGCAGGAATTGCAAAGGCCAACCCCATGAAGACTGCATTAACCTCCTGGAAACTTGCAAAAGGACTTTACATTATCCCCATTATCATGGCATATAGGCCTCTTTTAGGCATGGGGGATAATTATGAACTTTTCCATTGGCAGGTGATTGTAACCATGATATTCACTACCCTGGGCCTGATTGCCTTTGCATCGGCTCTGGAAAGATATTTTTTTAGAAAGGCCACAATTTTTGAAACCCTTCTTTTATGGCTGGCAGCCCTTGGGCTTTTCTGGCCGGAATACTGGGCAGATATAACAGGCCTGATTTTATTTATAATCGTTGTCGGGCTCCAGAAATTTTATCCTGCTACACCAACCACAAACACAGGTACGTACGATGACAAACCACTTGAACAAGGTAATACCGCTTAGACAGGCCATTGAACAATATGTAAAAAATGGCTCCCATATATCCATTGGAGGATTTACCATAAACCGGAATCCCATGGCAGCTGTTTATGAAATTATCCGGCAGAATATCAAAGACCTGCATTTATATGCCCATTCCAATGGTACCGGCCTGGATGAACTAATCGGGGCAGGCTGTATTTCAAAACTGGAAATCGCCTATGGTGGAAATGGAAAAGCCGCACCCACATGCATTCGTTTTGCCAGGGCTGTCCAGAACAATGATATTGTATTTGAAGACTATTCAAATTACATGATGAGCCTGCGGTTCATGGCAGGTTCCATGGGCCTGCCATTCTTACCCACACTTTCCGGATTTGGATCGGATATAATTAGCAAATGGGGTTTTTCCAAATCCATGCGAAAAGCAGATCCCAAAATTGTGGATAAAAAACTGGCAATAATGGACAACCCTTTTGGAGACTGGGCAGGTGCTTCCAAGGTGCTTCTGGTACCGGCCATCAACCCGGATATAACCATTATTCATGTTCAAAGGGCAGATGCCATGGGTACCTGCAGTATCCAGGGGCTTACATTTGCCGACATTGAACAGGTAAAAGCATCCAAAAATGTTATTGTTACCTGTGAAAAACTGGTAGACAAAGAAGAATTAAGGGAAAACCCTGACCTGAACCAGATTCCCTTTATCCATGTGTCAGCCGTCTGCCATGTGCCCATGGGTGCCTATCCCTCAGCTGTATTTGGCCACTATGATTATGATTCCCAGCATTTGCGCAAATTTGCCGTGGCAGCAAAAGATCCAGAAAAATTTAAAAGATACCAGGAAAAATATATTTACGGCCCCAAGGACCAGGAAGAATTTTTAAAGGTCATAGGCCAGGAAAGAATTGATGCCATCATGGCAGATCCAAGAACCGGATACTCAGTGAATATGAAAAGGGATTAACATGAAAAACGACCAGCCCTATACCCCCAGAGAAATCATGACCATTATGGCG
>Ga0307988_1001949_pt1 | contig 10781 bp, 8 predicted proteins | sample EllFjometagen183_FD_203166 | JGI IMG/M metagenome (GOLD analysis project Ga0307988, IMG submission 203166) | Marine microbial communities from Ellis Fjord, Antarctic Ocean - #183 | ecosystem: Environmental > Aquatic > Marine > Unclassified | place: Southern Ocean | collected 2014-10-08 | reverse complement strand
CCGGATTAGTGCGGTCAAGGAACTGAACTCAATGCACGGCTATAACGCGCCGATCAAGAATCAGCTGTTGGGAGAAAACGGAATGCCGACGATTTTAAAAGCGCGAGTCACATTTGTTATGCCGGAGTTCAGGCCGTAAAGAGATAAGCGTTGTCGGTCACTTTGTCGGTACGGGCGATGCTTAGATATTTCGGGGATCGTATGGAAACTAGACCTGGCAACCTCAATTCTTCACAGCATCTTTTTAGCACTGACCGATTTGGAGATACAGGAAACATATTCACCCTGCCAATGCAAATATTGAATCTGTGACTGCACGATACTGTCGTGATCTCTTCCAAGATGCCTAACACTCCCCGTAAAGTGAAAAGCAAACATTATCTGGAACCAGTGTGCCACGAGAGCAAGTAGATTTTGCTCGTAACTACACGAAAGATGAGGGTAGGTCCCTCGGAGTCGGCTTGCAGGAGCAGGCTTCAAACCACCTTAAGCTGCTGTGGTAAAGAGCCATGGTGGTGAGCGTTAAGGAAAAGGCCCGGCAAGACCAGGTCAGGTATGGATCATGGAGACGAGCGCAAGCGAACCACTGATGAGGTGTCGAAAGATTAAAGGTGTCGTCAAAACTGGGAACTGGTTCTATTCCAGGATAAGTTCGGGGGGAGCCTGTCTATTGCCCGAGCGGCGTCCGGCATAAAGGTGGCGTGAACATGGTCTTGGCTTTCGCGTGGAACGTGGGAACCTGTCGCTCCGATGCTAAGGGAGAAATCCAAGTGGAGGTCCCACAAGGATGAGAGTACCGATGCGGAGCACAGGGGCGGATTACCTCGTAGTAGTGATGAAGCCTCTGTAATGGAGGTGGAGCGAAGGGGGTAACATGTCTGAAATTTACTTATTGGTCAACCAGAAATGGGAGGAACCTTCTAGTAATGCAATACCCACCTTCGTGGGTGGACATGAAGAGCCGGATGAGTCGAGAGATTCACGTCCGGAACTGTGAGAGCCTGGGGGTGAGATTCCCCCGGGCGACTCGACTCTTCTCTTTGAAGATAGTCTTTTCCTGTCAGGCTATTCTGGATAACTTTGCTTTTCTAAAGATCGAAAACACCTTTTTATGCTGCTAGGTTTTGGGAACAACGTATTACGTATATTAACAGGAAGCACCTTCAGTTGGAATAAAAGACAACACTGATTATGTTCGTTATGGTAATGTTAAGTATAATGCTCAGGAAGTATTTCAAATTATGGATTATGATGAGAATCAACAAGGAGCCACACTATTGAGAGTGACTCCTTGTTGATATACTTGATTTGACAAATAATTCGATAAGGTTTGTACACAAGCTTAAAGCGAAGTGTTTCAAAACCTCTATTTCTTCATTTTGTCAGCGGCTATTTTCATTCCATCATATGTGACTTTCATATCTTTAATCCAATCTTCCCCATAGCGAAAATCGACTATTGCTCCCATGTTTTTGTATGCCTGAAGAACCTTAGGATCCTTCATAACCTTTTTCGTTGCTTCAATAAGTTTTGTGACCACTTCTTCAGGAACGCCTTTTGGTGCAAAGATTCCCGACCAACCTTCTAGGCTTTCCTGAATCCCGTAGTCTTTGAGTGTCGGTACTCCAGGGTATTCATCCATCTTCTGATTCAGAACCAAGACCCTAGCACGCCCAGACTTAACATGCGGACCAAACGCAGGTGGAAAAGACATCGCAGAATCAATATGGCCACCAATGAGAGACACCATCGACTCTGCAGTAGTATTGGAATGTACATATCTTGGTTTGTAGCCCATATGATCAGCGACAATATTGGCCAAGATTGTACCTGAAGATGCTGCTCCGTAAGACCCTTGTGTGAGTTCCGATGCTTTTGCAGCAGCAACAAATTCGTCAAAAGTTTTAAATGGGCTGTCGGATTTAACAGCAACTGCAAAAGGGACAGATGTCATTTTAACGATAGGTGTAAAGGTGTCAAAATCATAAGGGGTTTTGCTGAAATTCGGGGTTACCAGCATGTTACCCAAACCAGCATTTATAAGAGTGTAGCCGTCATTTTTCGATCGCGCTACGAACGCAGTACCAACGACTCCACCTCCCCCAGCTTTATTGATAACCACAATCGGATTACCGATTAATTTTTCTACTGCATCAGCCCAGACACGAGTAGTTAGATCGGAGTCGCCACCGGCACCATATGGTACAATGACATTGATCGGTTTTTGGGGATACTCTGCATTTGCGGACAGGGCCATAAACGAGATAGCCAGTGCTGCAGTAATTGCGATTAATGCTTTGCTTTTTTTGTGCATAATGTACTCCTTACAAAAATTAGTAGAGAATTCTACTTAAAGGCCTAACAGCTGCTAAGCCTACCTATAAAAAAATACTTATGACTCGGTTACTTTTATTAAAACAGACTCTTTCATAGCTGCTGCTTTTTTACGCTGTCGCATCGAGGAGTAAACTGACAAAACTGTCAGCGCTGTAAAAATCCATGAAAAGGGATTACTAAAAAAGAGAAGATAATTGCCGCCAACTATTGCAATTGCCTGATCCAGGTTTGCCTCAAAAAAAGGAGTTAGGATAAATCCTATGATAAACGCTGCAGGGTTGAGCCCTACAAGTCGCATACCGTAACCCAGCACGCTGAAGATAATCAGAACTAAAACATCATTGATGTCTTGATTAGCGGTGAATGAACCAGCAAAGGCAAAGATGGTTACGCATGGAAAAATATAGTACTTAGGGACAGATGCGACTTTGGTCCAGAACTTAAATCCTATCCGCGCAATAAACAGCAGAAAAAAATCTGTAATAAAATATCCTGCAAAAATTGTGTAAATTACATGGGTGTGTTCATAAAATATGGTTGGGCCAGGAGTGATTCCTTGGATAAGAAATGCCCCCATCATCAGAGCTGCCACATCATCTCCCGGAATACTGAGTGTGAGCATCGGTATCAAACTGGCCCCACAAACTGCGTTGTTAGCTGATTCAGCTGCTGCTATTCCGCGGATGGAACCTTTACCGAACTCTTCAGGATTAGGGGAAGAACGTTTAGCTTCTCCGTAGGCAAGAAAGGCTGCTGGGCTTGAACCTAGCCCTGGTAGTGACCCTATGAATGTCCCAATGCCTGATGACTTAATTATCGTACCAAAAACTGAACGATACTCCTTCCAGCTAATTCTGTTATCAGCCGGATTGCTCGATTTGGTAAGTGTCAGGTTTTGGTGAGGGGTATTGCGCTGCCGTAAGGCTTTTATCACCTCAGGCATAACAAGTATGCCTATCAGCATTGGTGTGAAAGTAAAGCCGCCTAGTAGCTCAGTAAAACCAAATGTAAATCTACTAGCCCCAGTGATGGGAGACATGCCTACTAAAGCGAAAAGCATTCCCAAAACACAGGATAGTAAACCACGGGGGATGGATTCGCTGCTAAGGGAACCGATAACCGTAAAGGCAAAAATCAGAAGAAAAACTCTCTCTATAGGACCTGCCTTTATAGAGATGAGCGAAATGGGTGCTGCAACAAAAATAAGGACCAAGGTTGACAGCATTTCACCTGTTACCGAGGCATATAATGCCATGGATAGTGCTTTTCCTGATTTTCCTGCTTTTGTCAGAGAAAAGCCGTCCTGTGCAGTGAGAAATGCGGCAGCCGCACCAGGTGTGTTTATCAAGATAGCCGAAATGGATCCACCATATATTCCCGCCTTATATACGGCCAGGAGCATTGGAATACCAACTATTGGATCCACGTAGAAGGTGAGCGGAAGAATGATTGCAATCGCCATAATGCACGAGATACCAGGGATTGCTCCGAAGATGATACCCACTATTATACCGACTATTATTCCGGTTATAGGGCCGACTGCAAGTATGGAAGAGAATCCACCGACTATGTTTTCAATCATTTTTCTCCCCCTCTAAAATAGTGAGCCGTTTGGCAGAAATACGCGTAGGTAATTACTACAGCCGTAATTTACAACAAGAGGAGTAATCACCGAAATTACAACCATGGTGACCCAACTTTGGCAACCAAGCAGGAAGGCTATACCCAACATGGCAAAGGGCGTCGCAGCAAGAAAACCGACATATGGAACTGCCAGCCAGTAGAGGACAAAAATAGTCAAATAGAGGGCAATTCCAAGAAATCCCGTAGTATCGATTTTCTCTTCAGATTCAAGTTTTGTACCCCTGTGTAACTTAACAATTGATTGAATTCCTATGGTAGCTGAGAAGATCATTATGCATACTGCAACAAGTCTGGGAAGAAACATAGAACCAAGTTCTGTCTCGACTCCCCCCTCCACAAGGTTATCGTTGAAAAGAATTATTAGAGATACGAGAATCAAAAACGTTGAAAAGGTTACGTCAATTTTTCTTCGATTCATTGTTACTCCCTTCTCCAGGTTGCAGGAGATTATCGCTTTGGTCTCGACCCCGTATCAATTCTGATGTATCATTTTCCTCAAGATATCCTGTATGCTAAAAAGGTTTATCAAGGGCTACTTTTGGTAACATATTAGGATTTCGCTCTGCTTCATGGTGATTTTCGAGGGCTCAATTATGGGTGGCTCTCCTTCAAAACGATGGTTTTCTCCTTTAAGCCAGGCAGTGAAGAAGATTTTTACCATCTTCATTATCATTTACTGACCTGGCTTCTCGAATGAGTCCTTATCTCTGGACCTTACTGTGGTAACGATACGCCATTTTTTACTAGAAATTCTCCAAATTTAGTTCGGAGCTCTATTGCTTGATCAAAAGACTCATCAGGGGTCACTACAGACCAGGTCACTCCCATTTCGCTTGACAACATCGCAACTGCCTCATCAGTCAGCTCAATTCCACCTTCGTCATTGATTTTCTTAATGCCATCATGTTGCTGAGCTTCGAGCATTAATCCATGAGCCGTTTCAAAGTCCAGTCCTGCTGGAATAACCACTTCGGCACCTTTACGGCTGAGACGGACAGGGTAGCTTCCTTCAAGACCCTGTGGTCCTGGTGCCATGGTCAGCTCATTCGTGTCAAAATAGATGGCCATTATGTTTTTTAAAGATGATGCAGCTACAAGATACTGACCAAATCTTCCTCCAGGTCTAGCTCCGGTCTTTGCTAGACGGGGAATAAACTCATCCCAACGCCCCAATTCGCTCGTGATATCAGTACTTCCATCATATACTTTCAAATAAAATGGAGCTGTACCCACTTCCCCATCCCTTGCCCAATGATAGCAATGGTAGTGATGGGCAATCAAGTCCACATGGATATTACGCATAGGGATGTCAAGCATTTCAGAGGCGGTTATTTTTATGTATGGAATCATCAAATCAGCATTGCCAATACCCACGGTAGGTGCCAGACCGATTCTGGATAGACTAACATTGGTGGCATCGGGAAAAGATGTATTCACTACGTGGGTATCAATACCGGACATTTTGACCGCTTTCATCAGTTTGGTAGTCAACCCCAAGTGCATAGATACCCACGCCCCTAAACCAACCCTAGGTTTATATATACGTGCATTGAGTTCCGCAGGAATTTCGTTGACTACCCACCAAGACTGCAAGGTTGTGCCGTTATATATAATACAGGGATCTACTACTTTGATTTGCTCAGCTGTTCTTTCAATATCCATCAAATCCATTTTCTGAAATGTGATTCGTGGATAGAGCCCCATGTATGACGAACCTAGTATTGCACTGTTAACCTTTCTTTTCCCCCAGTCTTCATTGATATCCGTGACCACGATATCACCGATTCCTGGAATACGGCAGAGGTATTCCAGCAATATACCACCAAGCTCTCCACAGCCTACAATTAGAATTTTCTCTTTTTCTTTCATCGGGTTAATCCTTTTTAAGGGGGTTCTGGTTGAGACAACTGCGACACCACCGCATTGTCTTTAGGGGCAACAAGTTTTCTTTTAAAGAAAGTTAAATTCCTAAAAAAATCTCAGCGGATAAAGCTGAGTTATCTGATTGAATATGGTTTTTTCCTATCAGTACAAAAATTTCTTTTATAGTTTCTGGCTGAACATTATTACCTCAATATTCCGTTACCATTTAGGCCAACATTTTTTGTTTCGAGCAACTTATTTTCTTTTAAAGAAACAGGGAGTTCAAAAAAAATTCCCTATGTCAAACTGAGATACCTAACCCAAAAGTCACTATTACAATAACACAATAAGTATATATAGATTGTAATTAACTAGAAATTACCATCTTGCCTAACAATAGGCCAGACTCAGATTGCTTTGTCAAGAAAATAATTCTCCTTAAAGGAAAAATATATTTATGTACAATGTAACAGGGAATTTGGATTTTAATGTTCAACGAAATAAACATTCGTTTTCTTCTCGTCTGAAATTCAATTATTCAATAATATTTCTTGAAAATCACTCAATATGACGAAAGAATCATAATTGTCTTTGCCCCATCTGGACTCGAAGCTCGAGCTGCGTGCGGTATCTCACCGTGGTAATTTATGCAATCACCTTCTTTGAGGGTTATTATTTGATTTCCATACTTGAACTCCATTACACCCTCTAAAATATAAAGCATCTCGTGGTTTTCATGAGTGTATGGCGGTGCAAAAGTTTTACTTGGTAGGTATTCGCAATAAAAGGGCTCAATTTTCTTGTCATGTAAATCCCGACTTAACGGAGAAGCTACGTAATTGGTTTTTGCAATTATTTGTCTCTCGTCAGCCCTCACTATTGTAATATTTCCTTTCTCATCAGTTTCAACAAATAATTGGCTTAATGAGATACCAAGTCCTCTAGCAATATTGTCATAAGTAGAGATGGGGGGTTGGCTCTTACCATGCTCGATTTTTGATATCATCGATATCGACACACCCGATAGTTTGGAAAGTTCTGCCATTGACAATCCATGTTCCTGACGAAACTTTTTAAGCCGCTTTCCAATATTCTCAGATAGATTGTTATTCATTATATCCATTATCTCCTTTCAAGCCTACCCAAAGTGTAGCTTTCAAATTTTCATATATTTACAATTAGTTGAAAGTAAAACGGTTCAACATACAAGACTGTTTTTTTTACTTAAAGGAAATCTTATTTCTTTTGGGGGAAATTTCAAGGGATTTTTTCTATTTATCGAGTATTATTCATTCATAAATAATAATTCTGTGAAAAAAAGCCAGGTAACTCTGTTTCTTTATAATAATTTGTGATCGGTTATGAATACGGCTAAACACAAGGGTGTCGTAACCGATGGTCACATTCAATCACTCACTCAGTTACCTGTGTATTCAAAGAAATGAAATAGGAGAATTGATAAAATTATGCCACCCGAAGGCCTTAGTATTAAGAGTGTTAAAGAACGGATCTCGCGGTAAAAATAAGTTTGGAGACGAAAATTAGAATGAATAGTACAGAATTTAAAATAAAGAACTATACAAACCTCACTGTCAATGGTGATACCAACGCCAGGGAAATGGTGCTGGGTGTTGTGGACTCTGTACTCAAGGCACTCAACTCTGAAATAGTTATTAATAAAGCTATCAGTTTGAAAGGTGAGATATTATCCATTGGTGAAAATCAGTGGGATTTGAGGGAAAGAGAAAATATTTATGTGGTGGGTGGGGGAAAAGCCTGCAATTCTATGGTCAAGGCGCTCAGCCTTATCCTTGGTGAAAGGGTGACCAAGGGGATCGCAATCGTAAAATTCATTGATCCTGAGGATGTCTATCCCAATATCGATATTTATGAAGGCGGGCATCCTATCCCAAACCGCAAGGGATACGAGGCAAGTCTAAAACTTCTAGATTTGGTCAGTACAGCCGGCCCAGGGGATCTGTTCATTAGCATGATTAGTGGAGGGTCTTCAGCTTTGATGAGCTGCCCTGTTGAAGGCATCAGCCTTGAAGATGAAATGGAAGTTTCACGGATAATGCTTCAAGCTGGTGCAAGGATCATGGAAATTAATGCAGTACGACGCCATATTTCCCGTCTTAATGGTGGCCGGTTGGCTCAGAAAATCCTGGCAACGGGAGCAGAGCTTGTCAATCTTATTATCTGGGATATCGTAGGAGACAACCTTAAATCTAACTTGAATAACCCATCCCAATTTTTTGGAACCCCTGTTGGAGCGGATAATACTACGGTAATAGATGCTAACCGGGCTATTGAGAAATACAGACTAGCGGACCTACTCCCCTCTTCGGTAGTTGCTTTTCTTAAATCCGAGAAGCAGAATATTGAAACGCCAAAACAGCTGGATGGCAGGGTGACTCATTATGTCCTTCAGGTGCCTGCAGATGTAGCATCCACTGCACAGTATGTATGTGAACAAAAACAGATCCCCAGCTATGTCCTAACCACCTCTCTAGAAGGGGAAAGCCGCGAGCTTGGTGTGTTTCTGTCGTCAATCGTAAAGGAAGTCCTTCATTATGGGAGGCCTGTTCAGTCACCTTGTTTTCTTGTAATAGGTGGGGAGAGTACTGTTCGAGTGGACAAAAGTAACGGTAAAGGTGGACCAAACCAAGAGGTTGCCATAAGCTTTGCCCGGGAAATCAACGGGTTAAACGGAGTTTGCATGGCTGCTATCGGAACTGATGGAACTGATGGACCAACTGATTTTGCTGGGGGCATTGTCGATGGTGAAACAGCAAGACAAGCAACTTTAGCAAAGATTGACCTAGATGCGTGTCTTGAGAGTCATGAATCCTATAACGCTTTAGCTGAGCTGAAAAATGGGATCATCACAGGCAATACAGGAACTAACCTGTGTGACTTTATTCTTATTTATATCCCCGGTGAATTACACGACTAAAACACATTATAATCAATCATCGAAAAGTCGAGGTACATCCCTGTAACTAAAAATACTAGAGGAAAAAATGAGCGCTGATCACATAGTTAATATAAAGGGCCGTGAATTAATAGACAGCAAGGGGCGCCCCATGATTGAGGTTGAAGTTGAATGTGCCGGCGGTGCTAAGGGATTCGCTGCCGCACCCTGTGGAACCTCGGTGGGTAGCTATGAAGGGATGGTACTTCGGGACCATGGTGTTCGTTTCGGTGGACTAGGCACCTTGAAAGCTGTTGAACAGGTTAAGACCTCCATTGCACCAGGGCTTTCAGGGATGGAGGCCTTTGACCAAAATGCAATTGATAAGAAATTAATAGCCCTTGACGGGACTGAAGATAAGAGCAAGTTGGGGGCCAATACCATTTACAGTACCTCAGTGGCAGTTGCCCGTGCAGCCGCTGTTACGAAAAACATGCCTTTATTTAAACACCTGGTGAAGAAAAAAAAATATCTCCTACCAAAGCCTATGCTCAATTCCATTAATGGTGGAACTTATGGTGAAATCAATTGCGGAATTCAGGAATTTCTAACAATACCTGTGAAAATGGAATCTTTCGCAAAGACTTACAGGAAAAGTGTGGAAATTTTTTATGCCATAGAAAAAAGAATTAAACAATCATTAGGGACTAACCAACTTTTTCTCGGTAATTCTCTTGGCCATGCGGCGCCTTATGCCGAATCTCATAAGAATATTGATTTACTCATAGCTGCCATTGAGGATGCAGGATATGGAGATGAATTTGTGATTGGGCTGGATTGTGCCGCAAATGAGTTCTATGATTCAACTTCCCATCTATACCATCTTGATAATCAGACTTTCGATACGAATTCACTTTCCGAGTATTGGATAGAACTAATCGAAAAATATCCTCTTCATTTTCTGGAAGATCCCTTTTGTGAAGATGACTTCGAAGCCCATCAACACCTCACTCACAAAACTGATAAAGTCTATATCGCAGGAGACGATCTCCTGGCCACGAATCCAAATCGACTGAAAATAGCTGCTGGCATGGGTGCCTGTAATGCTATTATTTTCAAACCTAATATGATTGGAACTGTATCTGAGGCTCTTGAAACAGCAGTTTTGGCCCATAAAAAAGGTTATAATATTGTACCGTCTATCCGGTCCGGTGGTGGTGTAGATGACCCAATTGCTGATTTTGCACTGGCAGTAGGGGCGGGTTTCATTAAATGCGGTGCCCCTAGGTCTGGGGAACGAATTGTGGTCCAAAACCAACTTCTTCGCTTGGAAGAGATTTTAGATTAGAAGGTATGAGAAGATAAAATGCAGGTTCGCCCTAACTGTTTCAACGTTAAAATTGGTCTACCTGTCTACCTTTTGATTGGATTATGTATGAAAGGTTTGTAACCAGTTTATGTCTCCCGCCTTGCATTTTAATCTGAATACAGGAATATTCCTTTTACTTTGGCGGCTGGTATAGATTGATTTTGGCAATCTTCGGATCTAAGGTGTCACCTCTGGTTAAGATGCTATCCTGCAACCTATTCTGTATAACGTAGCCTCAGCGACTTATAGTTGAATTTAACATTACCATAACGAACATAATCAGTGTTGTCTTTTATTCCAACTGAAGGTGCTTCCTGTTAGTCTGCAGGAACATACGTTATCGCTATGGTAGAGGCTATTATTGACAATGTTAACCATTTAAGCAATCCTGCAACTTAGGACTGTTCCTGTACAGTTTTAATTTGATCATGCTCAAAAAACTTGCTCAAAAAGGAGCATTTTATACCTGAAATAATTTCAAGTATTATTCCATAAAACTAGAGGGAAATGGAGCATTTCAACATGCCAGATGGATCGAATAGGTTTTATCAATTGTTGCGTCCTGAATAGACCTCAACGGTAAGTCGAAGTCTAAAATATCGCTTTTCTAATTGTGATCCGATTAACTTTTCGCAATTATTGATAAAACCCGAA
>Ga0307988_1001948_pt1 | contig 10783 bp, 9 predicted proteins | sample EllFjometagen183_FD_203166 | JGI IMG/M metagenome (GOLD analysis project Ga0307988, IMG submission 203166) | Marine microbial communities from Ellis Fjord, Antarctic Ocean - #183 | ecosystem: Environmental > Aquatic > Marine > Unclassified | place: Southern Ocean | collected 2014-10-08 | reverse complement strand
TTTTTCGTCAGGCTGCTTGCCTAAAACAATTTTTCCTTGATAAATCCAGTCTTTTGCGAATGAATTTCACAAGGTTTACTGCTATAGTCCCAGTCAAGAGAAATTCGGGGAAGCTGTTTCGCAAGGCCATTCCTACCACCATTTCCGATGGACATTGCTTTGGTCTAATGGTTCGCAGCCAAGAACCAAACGAGCACCAGACTACACCAGGAACAGTTGTTGCCAGTGCTACCATTATCCCCTGCGCAACCACTCCGGTTTGAATGAAGCGATGATAAGCATCAAGCTTACGGCGTACAGCTTGACGATATTCAGGACTCTCGTGATGCATGTATTGATTGCCACTCTTGCGTTGCAACGGTTTCATGCCTGACATCCAAAAATGATACAAGTAAGTACCAACAGTATGGATCGCCTGTTTAAAGCTTACTTCAATCTTGAAGCGCAGACCGTAAAGTCCAATTATGTCTAAGGCGCTTAATGCCAAATTTGTACTCATTAATATGCACTTCCCTCGTGTTGGATGATTAACCAATACGAAGCGCACCATAATACCCACTGGACGCCATAATAAATCAACGATTCGATATTCAAGGGTAACGTTTTTTTCACCATATACAGGACTTGGAGCCTTTATCATTGCGTCCTTATCGTCGAACAATGAAAGAAGTTTTATTTTTTCGCCATAAAGTTTTTTCCGGCCGCGCTTGCCTGGTCTTGTCGGCGGAGCCTGATAATATGCTACCGCATTTTTACGTACTCTGGATACCAAGTGATTGCCTTTTTCAAGCAAGGGCAAAACAATTTTTCTTGAGGCGTAATAAGCATCAGCCAGAAAAATAAAGTTTTCCTGGAGGTGCAAATCATCAACGAGCATAAGCATTTTATCCAGCAAAGTCCGTTTGTCGCGGTTTGAAAAAACTACTCCCTCATGAATTCGAGCCGCCAACGGCAATGCCATCACACTACGTAAACCTTTCACCAGCAAACAAGCAGCTTGGCAGGAATGTCCCATGATATACTCCGGCTTCGTATTTGATTCTGATTCCTGATGCAAAAGCTTCACGCCCGGCATTTTTCTGCCGGATTTTCCGACTTTTACACCATCACCGACAATCACCGGCAAGCCATTGCAACGTACTATTCCCGGATGATATTTAAACACAGTAGCAGTCCAAAGTTGACTGAGCTTTTGCACATTCAAGGCTGAACTGTGAAAAAAATCCAGTAAACGGTCGTAATAAAATCCATGAAGTCCAACGCATCGAATAAAACTACTTATGCCCAACAAATCATTACGTATTGAAAATCCTGTCAGCGCAACCAACAGCCAATAAAAAGTTCTTTTTCGCGAACAACATTTTCTTAATTCTTTTGCCCATTTCCACCATTCATTCCAGATATTCATAAAATTTCCCATTTTTTTACGGTTAATACTTGAAAAACAACTTATATGTGTCATTGTAATGACACATATATTGTTAAATTCAAGCCCCAAGGGAGTTTTATCGTGAAAAAAAGCACAAAGCTGAAGAAAGAAATCAAAAAACTGAAACAAGAGATGTATGAACTTGGCGATATGCGACCAGGATCATTGACCAAACAAATCAGAAGCTGGGGTAAGGAATACTGGCAAATCAGTTATACTCACCGAGGCAGAGGGCGTACCGGATATGTAAGCGATAAAAATTACGAGAAAATAAAAATAGAAATTGAAAACCACAGGATATTTAAAGAATTGGGTAAAAAGTTAATTGATTTGTCCATCGAATATGCTAAGTTAACTGACAAAGATAATGATTCTTGACCATCAAGAACTCGGTACTCTCAAGTTATTGTATAAAAGAGTAATAAGATTACGCAAATAAGGAGTTTTTGTTTTGGCTAAACTACAATTATTTTCACCTAAATTCAGAGTTGATGAATGCTTAGAAGAAATCAGAGAATGTCTTGAAAAAGGCTGGACAGGAATTGGTTTTAAAACTGTTGAGATCGAAGAGGCCTGGAAGAAATATACAGGCTTGAATAATGCTCACTTTGTAAATTCAGCTACCTCCGGCTTACATCTGGCCTTTAAAATTTTGAAAGATGAATTCAAGTGGACCGATAAGAGCGAAATTATTTCAACTCCACTGACTTTTATCTCTACTAATCATGCGATAAAATATGAAAATCTACATATTACTTTCGCGGATGTGGATAAATATTTATGTATTGATCCAGTTGATATCGAGAAAAAAATTAACAAAAACACCAAAGCTGTAGTTTTTGTCGGAATCGGTGGAAATACTGGAAAGCTGGAAAAAGTTGCCAAGCTTTGCAAAAAACATAAGTTAAAGTTAATCATTGACGCGGCTCATATGGCAGGAACTCGTTTGAACGGAGAAATTGCCGGGAAAGACCTCGCAGATGTAATAGTTTATTCATTCCAGGCAGTGAAAAACCTGCCGACCGCGGATTCAGGAATGATTTGTTTTAAAGATGAAAAATTTGACAAAAAAGCCCGAAAACTGACCTGGCTAGGAATCAATAAAGATACTTTTAGCCGGAGCAGTAGCAAAGGCGCTTATAAATGGAAATATGATGTTGAAGAACTTGGTTTTAAATATCATGGAAATTCGGTTATTGCCGCTCTTGGTCTGGTACAATTGAAATATCTTGACGTGGATAATGCCTATAGAAGACAAATCGCGACATGGTATGATGAATTGTTTGCCGATGTAAGAAAAATAAAAACAATTCAAATTCCAGATGGCTGTGAATCATCCCGTCACGCCTTTATGATTAGAGTCAATAATCGCGATGAACTCCTGCTGGCTCTGAATGAATGTGAGATATACCCCGGCGTGCATTATCGGGATAACACAGAATATGATATGTATAGTTACGCACAGGGCACATGCCCTAAAGCTAATGAAGCTTCAAATCAATTATTATCATTACCGCTGCACCTGAGACTGACTAGGCAGGATATTGAATACATCGCCCAGCAGGTGATTGCTTATGCAAAATGAAAAAGAACTCCTGGATTCAACGAACAAGTTAAAATTGATTCCTATCAGTGAGAGCGATACAGATAATATCATAAAATGGCGCAACAGTAATCTTGTCAAGCAAAATTTGTTCGGCAGTGATGATGTCACTCCTGAGATACATCTGAACTGGTTGTCAGAATATGTAATGAAAGGCAAATGCTGTCAATTTATAATTCATGCCGAAGGAACTCCTGTTGGAACAGTATTTTTAAAGAATATCGACTATGATAATTCCAAAGCTGAATTCGGGATATTTATCGGTGAAAGCACGGCGCACGGCAAGGGCTACGGAACTATCGCGGCTAAGCTTATTACAGATTTTGCTTTTCAGGAATTAGAATTAAATAAGATCTATCTGTCAGTTTTTAATGACAACAAAGGCGCGATCAGAAGTTATGAGAAAGTTGGTTTTAGAGAAGAAGGTATATTACGACAGGATTATTGCAAAGACGGGCATTTCATGGATGTTCTTCAAATGGCAATGTTCCGAGATTAGATTATTGGATTAATGCAGGAATAACGAGGAGATTTATATGCGCTTATTTTCACTTGTTTTTTTAATGATGTCCTGCTCTTTCTTTTGCGCAGCCGAAAATAATCCTAAATTGCTTGCCTGGTATAAGCTTGACGGTAATTTCAAGGATTCTTCTGGAAACAACAGACACCTCACCCCTCGCTCTACAGCAAATATATTTTCAGATGCCCCGGAGATTATCGGGGTCAAAAATTTATGTTTCGGACCAACCGCGGTACAGACTGCGAAATATGGTGCGGAAGGTCCATCCATACCCCTTGACAATAGCAAAGGTTTTACAATTTCCGGCTTCGCAAAATTGCCACAGAGTAATTCCTACGGGGGTCGCTTTTTTGGCTTTGGCAATAACGGAAAGAGGGATAGTGCCGCCTTGCTTTTTCCATCTTGGGGAATAATTAACACAAAAGTTGGAACAGGGGTAAGCAAGAGTTATCAGCGTTTTGGGGACAAACAATGGCATCATTACGCAATTGTCGTTCCGAAAGAAGGAACTACCGCTAAATATTCACTTTATGTTGATGGTCAAAAAGCTTATTCAACAGCTATGCAGTACCTTGATGATTATGGTAAATTTAGTATCGGAATAGTCAAGGTAGCACAGGTTTACGGGATAAGACTTGATGAAGTCAAAGTTTTTGATGGAGCATTAAACGAAGAGCAAATCCAGAAAGAAGCCCGTAAAAATGGTATTTGTCTAAACAGAATCCAACAACAGTATTATGCTGATAAGTTGACTAAACAATTACGTGCGCGTGGTATTACCATAGGCCCGATACAAAGAATTTTCCCTAAAAAACCAGTTCCGCTGAAAGGGAAATTAAAGTTGCATCTTATTACAAAAGACTGGATTTGCGTTGTTGGTAACTATAATGATTTTATGCGTGCAAGAATCAAGGCTGAATGCGGAGCTTTCTTTAAGAGGCTTGATACTGGTCAAATAAAGGAGAAGAACTGGTCTTACAATTTTTATTACGATTTCAATAGTATTAATGTCATAGCGTCATACCGTCCGAAAATAAAAAAGAACTTTGAGAACCCTGATTTTTTCAGCATGAAAAAATCAAATGGTGAAAAAGTCTCCTTTGCTAAAAATGCTTACTGGATCAATGCTGTCGGGCTGATGCGGGTATACAAATCCACGGGCAAACTTAAGAGAGTCAAGTGTTCTGCCGTCGCTCATTTCGCTTATCTCAAACTGGCAAAACCCTTGCAGGAAGGTGAAACATATACTATCACTACAAAAAATAGTGAAAAACTTACATTTACTTATGACGAAAACAAAATCATATCAAGGACGATCAAAGTTAATCAGGTAGGTTATCTGCCTAGTGCCGGACGCAAAATCGCTTATCTCGGCATGTGGCTCGCCACGGAAGGTCCATTGAGTTTAGAAAAGTGGATAGGTAAAGATTTTTATCTCGTTAATTCTAAAAATGGCGACCTTGCTTTCACTGGCAAGATTCGTTTGCGTATGAATGAGCAGTATTATACTGGCGGCGGCAAAAAAATTCCTCTCAATGGCGAACAAGTTTGCGATATGGATTTTTCAAGTTTCAACAAAGAGGGTAAGTATTATATTTGTGTGCCTGGCATCGGGCGCTCATGGGATTTTGACGTCAGCAAGCACGCAATAGGCAGAGCATTTTATATGCATATACGCGGTTTGTACCACCAGCGTTCAGGCATTGCCAAAGGACCGCCGTATACCAACTGGATAATGGGCGCGGATCACATGGAAAGCTGGGAGTCAAAATATTCACCAGAAAATTCCGATTACAATCCAAGCGGCAGCGATTATGGCTATCTAAATCAGTTTGGAACTCCTGTAACGCTAGATCGTTTTACGGTTATCTATGAAAATAAAACGAATAAAAAGCTTAAGGTCTATGGCGGCTGGTGGGATGCTGGAGATTTTCAGCGTCGAACATATCACTTTCAGATTGTTCAGGACTTGTTGTCCGCATACTTTATGTTTCCGAAAAAATTTCGCGATGGTCAGCAGGACATCCCGGAATCCGGCAATGGCATTCCTGATATTATCGACGAAGCCGCCTGGGGCGTGGAAATTTGGAGAAAAGCGCAAAATGAAAAAGGCGGAGTTGGCTGTTGGCTAGAAGGCACTACTCAGCCGAAAATGGATAATCCGGTCAAAGACCCGCAGCGTTTTTATATTGGAATGCCAACCAGACACAGCACAATGCAGTATGCCGCGCACGCCGCTGTACTCTCTCGGGCCTACAAACAATGCGGAGCCAAAGCTAAGGCTAAATTGTTTCTCGATTCAGCGAAAAAAGCTTTTAAATACGCGATCAATCCTAAAAATCAAATAAGATATAGCTGGAAACATAGTTTAGGCGGAACCAAAACTGCGCTTTATTCTTATGTCGAACCGCCTGATCTACGACCGGAAATGCTGTTTAAAGCGGCCATGAATCTCTATGAACTTACTCAGGATAATTATTATAATAAATTCGTGACAGATGAAAATTTTAATGTTTTGCTCGATAAGCTTATGTATCCATTAAATCCATTTTTCTTGTCAGAAGTTCTGGTTTCCGGGGACAATTTTTTACGCTTCAAGAGTCAATATGGAACAAGGGTTGTGAATGAAGCGGAGAAATGGCAGGGTTATCAGGAAAAACTTGCCTATCGCAATTTGAATTTCCCACCCGATAAGCCTTTTTTCTCGACCTTGTCCTGGGGTAATGCGATTCCTTTCAAAAGAGGACGTATATTTTTAATTGCCTACAGAGTATCAGGATTATATTCTTACAAAAATTCAGCTTTACTCTTGAACGACTGGATACATGGTTGCAATCCTATGGGACGTTCTATGGCAACCGGTACCGGGAAAAATTCTCCGGTCAGGATTTTGTCCCTGCCTTCTTACGCTGACGGCATCCTGCCGATGTTGCCGGGAATAACTCCATATACTTTTACTTTCTCTGTAGCATACAAGGCTTTTGATATGGTTTTCGGACTGCGTTATAATGCGCGTCCTGACCATTATTTCAATGGTGTAACTATTGACCTTATGCCGAATTCTTTGAGCAAGGGTAAACAGCTTACTGTCAGAGAAACTTCGGATATAATGAATAAGATGTATCCCGTTTGGCGGCGTTTTGCTAATATCGAAAGATATGCCGTGCCGCAAAATGAATTCACAGTATGGGAAACCATCGGTCCATGTGCCGCTGGCCTTGCCTGCCTGCTTCCTGACAATTGGATGCCACCACCCGAGTGGAAAAATGAAGTTCCAGCCAAAAGCCTCGATGAAATGGAAGGTTATCTCTTTCAGCCATAGAAAAACAAAAATATCAATATAGAGCAATGATTTGCTTGAAATGGGTAAGAATAAGCTTTTTTTTGCATTAATATAGAAGATATAAGCAGGAAGTCTTTTTAATAATAAAATGCGAGATGATAAAATGAATGGTAAAGAAAGAATAGTAAAACTTTTGAAGAAAGAAGCAGTTGATCGAGTTCCATGGGTTCCCTTTGCGGGAGTACACGCGGGCAAATTAAAGGGTTATACCGCTAAGGAAGTTCTTCAAGACAAAGATAAACTTGTAGAATCACTTCTTGAAGTCAAGAAAATTTATCAACCAGATGGAATGCCTGTGGTTTTCGACTTGCAGATCGAGGCGGAAATTTTGGGCTGCGAATTATTGTGGGCAGATGATAATCCGCCTTCTGTCAGCTCTCATCCACTGGTTGAAACTAAAGAAATTCCTTGCAAATGCCTGATCCCATCCAAGAAAGACGGCAGGATTCCTATGATTTTGGAAGCGATGGCGGAAGCAAAGGAAAAAATCGGAGATGATACCGCTTTATACGGTTTAATCACTGGACCTTTTACTCTGGCTTCGCATTTGCGTGGGCAGGATTTCTTTATGGATATGCTCGATGATCCTGAATATGCTAAAAACTTACTGGCTTATTCAACAGAAGTAGCCAAAGCTATGTGCGATCATTTTATCGAAGCAGGTATGGATGTGATCGGTGTGGTCTGTCCTCTGGTTTCTCAAATTTCACCAATGCACTTTGAAGAATTTCTTCATGATGTCTACAAAGAATTATTTGACTATATCAGAGCGAAAGGATCGCTGTCAGCATTTTTTGTTTGCGGCAATGCAGCTCCGAATATCGAACCAATGTGCAAAACAAATCCTGATTCGATTTCTGTAGATGAAAATGTTAATCTGCCTGAAGCAAAAAAAATCACGGACAAATATGACATTGTAATCGGCGGAAATATCCCGCTGACAACTGTTATGCTTTACGGAACGCAGCAGGACAATATGAAATACGTTATTGACCTCCTGGATGCAGTATCCCATGAACGTTTGATTATCGCCCCGGGCTGCGATATGCCTTATGACTTGCCGATTGAAAACTCTGTGGCTGTTCATCAAGCGGTGTGCCATACGGATGAAGCAAGACTGGTGCTTGACAGTTATACAGCTAGTGAAGAGGAAGATATTGAAGTGGAATTGCCTGATTATGATAATCTTGACAAGGCGCTTATTGAAGTGTTTACCTTGAACTCTATTTCTTGTGCCGCTTGTGGCTACATGATGGGTGCTGCTAATGATGCGAAAAAACATTTTGGCGATTCGATAGATGTAATAGAACATAGGTATACAGAGAAAGAATCTATCGCCCGCTGCAAAGCAATGGGTGTTACTATACTTCCCAGCATATACATCAATGGTAAACTGGAGCATCAGTCTATTATTCCATGCCGGACAGAATTGTTTGAGGAAATAGAGAAAGCAATAGAGAGCGTTGCCAAATAAGGGAATTAGTTTATGACGGACATCTATTTAATTACAGGTTTTTTAGGTGCCGGAAAGACTACTCTGATGAAAAACCTTCTGTCGGTTTTCAATCGCGATAAAACTGCTGTGATAGTAAATGAATTCGGACAGGAGGGTGTTGACGGCGCGGTACTTGAAAAAGAAGGAATGATTATTGAGGAAATCGTTGACGGTTCCATTTTCTGCGTATGCCGTGCGGATAAATTCATCGACACAATAATCAAAACCGAAAAGCTCGATGTTGATTACCTGATAGTTGAAAGTTCCGGTCTGGCTGATCCTTTCGGCATGCAGGAAGTAATGGGTGTTGTTAATAAACTCGCACCGAATAAATTTCATTACAGCGGCTCTATCTGTGTTGTTGACACCAAGAACTTCAAACGGATCTACAGTCTGGCTCCGGCGGCTAAACAGCAGGTGTTGGGCGCTGATTTGATTTTTATCAACAAAACAGATATTGCAAATCCAGCCGAGATCAAGGAAGTCGAAGAAATTCTACAAAGTTTAAATATTCACGCTCCGATAATAAAGACTTCTTATTCAAAAATTCCTGATGCAGAGCAAATCTACGCTTTAAAATGGCATCAGCCGGATATGAAAGGACATTTGCTTAAAAAGACTATTGGGATAAGTAAATGTACATTGAAATTTGACCCAGTTCCGATAGAACAGTTGACATCTTGGCTCAAAACATGGGCTGGAAAAGCCTACAGAGTAAAAGGTTTTTGCGAACAGCATTATCTTCAAGCGGTACAGGACGATGTCAATGTTTCTGACTTCAATGACGAGAAAAAAGAAAATTTTCTCGTCGTCCTGGCTCCTTCCGGCGATACTTTAAAGGAAGAAATCAAAAACAGCTGGAAGGCAGAATTCACAGCTTCAATACAGATAATTTTCTGATATAAACATCCAATAAACCCTAAATGTTCTTGAGATAATTGTAAAAGTATTTGAAAAGACATAAAAAGATTATAGATTAAGCTTATCTATTAAAAACGGAATTTTATATATGAAAAAAATACTTTTACTTTGTCTTGTTGTTTCAGGAATGTTTCTTTTGTCTACCGGCTGTGCTTTTTATGAGGAAAAAAGAAATCTTGAAAATTCTAAAAAACTCAGAATTAATATGACCAAAAAACAAGTTTTAGCGGCCATGGGGGAACCTGTCAAAGGACAGGACTATTCTGGTCCAAATGTCTGGTTTTATTATACCAACATGGCATGGTGGGACGGACGCACAACAGAAGACGAATGTTTGCCTCTAGTATTCAAAAATGGAAAACTCGATGGTTGGGGTTGGGATTACTTCGAGAAAGCACGCATTATACACAAATACGGCAAGTAACATCTCTATACTGATTGAATGAACCGAACAATCGGGGTCGGGTCTTCCAGGCAATGAGGGTGATGTAAAGCACCCGGTTTACAGATTGTTTTTATTTTGCTGTTGGCTTTGAGCATTAATAAAGCATTTTCTTCAATTGGAACTACTTCGTCCGCATCTCCGTAAACAATCATTACAGGAATATCGTTTTTGACTAAAATGTCAGCGGTGTCAATTGGATTTTTATCGTAGATTGTTGCTGCTTCTTCTGTAAGTCCATAAGCTTGCAGGCATTTTTCCCAGTTGGGAGGTGAGCCGGGGCCGACACCTAAACCGCCGGGCCAACTTTTGAAGTCACACACTGGGTTATCAGCGTAAATACAAGAGACCTTTTTGGGATTACGGCAAGCCCAATTGAAAACCGCCAGACCGCCGCGACTGAATCCTTCCAGAGCAGCTTTGGGTGCAAAATTATATTCTTTTGTCAGGAAATCATAGAGCAAATCAAAGCGCCGCATAGTTTCTTCTGATCCATAAAGATCAGCGACATCTATATGTGCCAGTAGCCAGCCTTCTTCGAGCATAGCAAGATCAAGATTCGGGAAAGCATCAAAGAAACGAGCCCGCCATACCCATGGATTTTCAGGATTGATTTTTTCAGGTTTAACCATTATGCAAGGAATACCATCAAGTTCAAAGTCAAAACGTTCAAAACCGTTCCAAGTAGATTTTTTCCCCGGAAAATTCATGCTTTATTCCTTAATAAGTGTTTGGATTGTTGTATCTTTGTTTAAGCCTGTTAGGAGAATTGTTTTACTGCGGGAACTTTCGCCGCCGACTATCTGAATATCACTCTTGGATAAATTGAAATATTTTGCCATGAATTTGATTAATTCTTTATTGGCTTTGCCGTCAACCGGCGGAGCGGTCAGGGCTATTTTGATAGAGTCGTCATGTATTCCGACGATTGTGCTGCGTGAAGAACGCGGCTGAATCCAACATTTCAGGAGACAGCCGCCATTTTTTTCAGATATAATTAAACTGAGTTCTTTTGAGTTCATAATGAACT
>Ga0307988_1001946_pt1 | contig 10795 bp, 9 predicted proteins | sample EllFjometagen183_FD_203166 | JGI IMG/M metagenome (GOLD analysis project Ga0307988, IMG submission 203166) | Marine microbial communities from Ellis Fjord, Antarctic Ocean - #183 | ecosystem: Environmental > Aquatic > Marine > Unclassified | place: Southern Ocean | collected 2014-10-08 | reverse complement strand
TTTTAGGTATTGGGACAGCTTTTAAGCTATTTTTTCCAGAAGCCATGTCAATGTATTTTCGTTGATAGCTATCATCTATATAATATCTGATTGAAATGGTTTCACCAGGTGTGATTGAGGGCGTGATATCTTTTTTAGCAGGATAATATGAAAAATCATTGTCGAGTTCAATTATATTTCCTTTTGTGATAGATATGACCTGTCCAGATACAACTTCAGTTTTGATAAATACCCTTGCGGTGAGCACTGACGGAAGAAAGCAAAACAATAGTATGAATAGTATGATCAGCATAAAAAGGTATCTATGTATTGATTTTATAAGTGCCATAGGTTTATTATCCTCTATTAGTTTCATATTAAAATATTATTATTGGTTATTACCTTCTTTCCAATAAAAAGGAATCAATCCTAATCCAGGGCTGTCGATCGTAAAATCAGATCCACTTTTAGGACCTATGATATCCCCGCCCATCATGGACATTGCCCCTGCCTGGCCCTGCCGTGTTACAATTGCAAAGTCAGAAGGAATACCGAAAATATTAATTACCTTATGATATCTATCTGTTACATCATAATTGAAATCGGTGCCAGAATCATTCAATATATTCAGGTTATAACCAGCCGTACCATCGCAATAATTCAGCGAGTATGCCAGACCGTTCCCCTGGGGGTTACATGGATCAGATATTGATGGCTGATATGATGTAAAGTATAAAATTCCATAGTAGAGATTAATCTGGCTGAGTATTTTTTCACCATCATGATTATCCTTTGCTAGGGTAGTTGCATCTGCCACACTTCCTGAATATGTGCAATGACTGCATTCAGTGGCATCCCCCTGATCTTCCAATATAATATACCAACCCTTTGCATCATCTTCATTTGCAGATCCGTTTTCCAGCAGGGTATAATTATTATAAGAAGGTTCATCTCTTAATATTTCCTGTAAATCACTTTTTAAAATTCCCGTAAGCGTGGTGCCCTTGTCAAGCTCGTCACAGGTAAGGTTTAAGAGGTCATCTTCTTTATAGGGGACGGAGGTAATGGTAATATTTGTGGGTGTGCCGTCCGGATCTTCTATTGCGGTGACGGATGAGTCATCATAAATGGCATAAAATCGGTTTCGTATCATTGTATAGGTTGGATGTTCCCTGTCTCCTGTACCAAAGTATAATGATGCGATTTTATCTGTATTTGAAAATTCGGTATTTGTAAATCTGTAATTCCCGGTATCAAAATAGCTGCAGGATCCTCCCCAGGAAATTGCCGGCGGGTAGAAACTTTTTCTCCCCTGGTCGCTGGTATCATCCCCCTGACTCATTTCCCCGCTGCTACTTAAACTTCCCGGGTTGCCTGAAAAATTTTTGGTTACAGTCCATTTATTGGTCTGAACAGCATAGGAATCTGTAGACAGATCATCAGGATTCACGACAAAGCTATAATCAATTCGAAAAATATTTGAGTAAATATCTGTGGCGTAGATTGAATTTAAAACATTGGATTTTCGGTCTTCGGTTATTTGGCCGCTTTCCTTATATAAATATGAAAAGGTTGTGGTAACAACAGCTGGCGAGGCTGGAAAACAAAATTTCATTGAAGACAATGTTTGAACGGCACCATTTGTATCACTTGTATCAGATGCCCCATAGGTAACAGAAAAAGGAAGAATCTTATTGCCTGAACCATCATTGGTTACGGCTGCGGGATCATCAATATCAACAATAAATATCCCTCTTCCATATTCATTATTATCCAGGTTATACAAATCATATGTATCATTGTTATTAACATCCTGATCTGTATCGTTTTTATCCCACTCAGTTGTATCAATGGTTCCGGCAGATTTATAGGGAGACCCGCTATTATCCAGATCATTAAAGGGTTCTGGATAATTATCTTCTTCCACGTCATATCCACCAGTAAAGACAAGAACATTCTTAAACTGCCTTTCACCGGTTGAAGTGTCGACTGAGACTGGTATTGAAGCAACAATCGGTTCTGACCAGGTTTGGGCGATTTCAGTATTTTCATAGTTCCAGGCAACAGACCAGTTCAAGGGATTGGAATCAGACACATCAAGGCTCCAGTATTTTTTACCCCCTCGCCGTTCTCCAAAAATAAGATATTTGGGTACTTTATTGGAACGGTATAGTACAATAGAACCATCAACAGTGTCTACAAAAGAATTTTGTGAAATGTTCTGAAGATCTGGCAGAATATCTTCCGGAACAAAAGCAAACACCTCTTTCCCATAATTTGCATCGCCGGGGCTTGTGTCATCAAAGACATGTAACATTCCGTCATTTGCACCCACAACAATATATCGTTTCAGAAGGGTCGTAATAATAGCAGGATCATAATAGTCAATCACAACAGGCTTGGAATGCACAATACTTCCCAAGGCCCAGTCTCTTACTGCAGACGGGGCATGGGTGACAGCATCTGCATCATAGGTGTAGCCATAAAGATAATTAATGACTTTATCCCGTGTCAGGTCGTCGGCAACGGCCAGGTCGGATGCGTTGATGGTATCATATTTGATTTTTAAAATAGAATTCAGGGTTGTGTTATAGGTATAAATGGCCCTGTCCCAAAAGGTGCTGTTTGCAAAATCCTGTGCAACCCTTTCGGTCAATACTTCTCCGACGCCATCTTCCCTTACATCTGAGCTGCCATAGTTGTCAGAATCGTTTGAGTCTGCATCATCTGCCCAGAAGGCCGATGTATTGTCAAGAAATTCTCCATCAGAATTGACGGCTTCATTATTGTTCCCGTCATATAGCATCCACACATCGGGTCTGTCCGTGGACCCATCCCCAAATTTGAATTTCTTGACATTACCCATCCAGGATTGATTGTCCTGAGGAAGGAAAAGACCTAGATAAATATCGTCACCATTTTGAATCTTATTAGCAGCATCAATAGAAACAACGGGAGAGGTAAAGGACACGGCTTCCGTCATTTGAAGGGTTAAGGCGTAAAAGGCAGCAACCAATTGCTCCTTGTTAAAGGCCACCACATATTCGCCGCCAGACTCCCCTGCTGCATCTCTGAGCAAAGGGTGGTCTGCACCAAAGGCAATATGGTGGGTAGTAACGTTTACATAGGAATTGCCTGGATCAGTCACTAAAGTTTTATCATCCCAGGAATGGGTATACATCCAGTGTCCCACATCATCATAATAATTGGGGGGTGGTGATGAATACTGGTATGGGTCAGCTGTCCACCCGTCACCATCCCAGTCACTTAAAGGCAAATCAGGATCAGAGGTTACATTGGAAATCCTGTTCCAGTCTGTATCATCGGACGGGAACCCATCAGTTACAGAAATTACGTAATTTTTCCGGCATAATAAGTTATTGAGTGCATTTCTTTTGGTCCAGTACCCTTCTTCAAAAACGTCCTGCAGGGCTTCTCCCAAAGGTGTTCCATACTTTGGCGATTCATTTTCAACATGGTTCGTTATGGCGGCCCGGCTCTGGTCATCCGTAAGGCTTGGGTTTAAAGCGCTGCTGATACTAGCACCATTCCCTGATGTGCCAAGATATTGATAACTGGCATATCCCCAGTTCATTTTTCCATGGAATTCATCTATAACATAGAGTAAAGCATCTTTGGCTACATCCAGCCGGTTCTGCATTAAATATGACCCGGATTCATAGGATACCCTTATTTTATCAATGGTATAGCCATATCCTGTCACAGATCCGTCTGATTTCAAGGCTATTTTGACGGTATCATCATTAATGGTTGCTGACCAGCCATCCCCCGTTGCCGGAGAATTGTCATTGTCATATTTGGCCACCTGGGTCCCGCTACCATCATATATCACTACATAGTCATAATTCCACGTGGCAGGACTGCCGTCTGCCTCAACATCAAATGTAGAAAAATGAACCTGCATCTGGGTAGCCCCGGGATGTGTAATGGTTTGCATGGTTTTATTTTCTCTTAATCTGTTTGCATATTGGCCGCTGGTTGGATATTTCAAGCTGTGGGAAAGCTCTGACCAGCTGCCTGATGCCTGGGGTACAAGTTCGTATTTCCATGCAGGATCACCTGTGGATGCACCGGTAGGGTTAGGATTGTTAGTGGTATAATGCAGGTTATACATGGCCTGCATATTTATCCAGTTTCCTGTCACAAAAAAGTATATATCCTGGTCGCCATCCTCAGCTGTATTTAAACTGCCTGATGTAACCCCTTCATATCCTGAAAAATAATAGCCAGGAGCATTTAAAAGTCCTCCAAATCCGATATCCACCTGGCTTCCGTCATAAAGGGTCTGCATCTCGCGCAGTTTTATATCATGGTTTAAGGGAAGTTTTATACCGTCAAATAAAATATACCCGTCTGCATCTGTTGTAAGCCTTTGCGTGCCGCTGCCGTCATAGGTCAGGTTACCGTCTGAATCAATCAGGGTGTTGGTGTCCACCAGATCATAATAAAACCAGAGGTAATTGGGGTCAGCCGCATCTCCTGTAAATGCAGTACTAACCCCATCCACTGTAGCTATGCTTACACCGATTCGACCCTTCCACAGAAAGACCTTTCTTGTTTCCTTGTGGTTCTGATAGAAAAAAGTACTATTATTTATGGTATCGTAAATATAATCACTCTGGCTGGTAGCATCATTTAAGGTAAACAGGTAATCAAACATCTGTCCATAATCAATGCTCTGCTCATAGACACCAAAATCCATGGACCCTGAATTATCTAAAAGGATATAGCAATTCTGCTTTGTATTGACCTGGTAAATATCAGTATCTTTTGCATTTAGGAGAGAAATACTTCCAGCCAGGATAGCAAATATAAGTGTACTAATGAGAATAATGGTTTGTTGTTTTAATTTATTGTTTACCATAATGCTTCTCCTTACAAAATTATACTGTCAACACACTATAATGGATTTTGAACCCCAACCTTTATCCCGCCCATTTCAATGATGACCTGTCTTTGCCCGTTAATTTTAAATTTGTAGGACGAGAATTTTGTCGCATCCATTCCTTTTGGAGGTGTGTCAGGATAAAGGTAGGTGACAAGGTATTGATAATCAAACACATTATCATTTGTATCTGATCTAAGGTTTTGACATGGCCAGGTGTCATAGTTGTCCGCATCAACGTTATCAGGGTTAAAATTTGCCATAAAGTTCGCATTGGCATCATTCCCGGACGGATCAAATTCGGCAGATGTTTGCGGAACCAAAATTTTATTATAATTTTCCGGATCAATTACCTCATACCAGAGGTATAACTCTTTATCGCTAATTAAATCAAAAACACCAGCATATCCGACACAAGAGCCTTCTTTGTTCACAGCACCTTCTATAATGTTAAATTTTTCTTGATATCGCTGCTGGTTTCCTGCTATCTGCAGCTCAAAAACAGAAGAGTTTAATGCAAAAGTTCCAATTATGGTTAATACAAGAAGAATTAAAACCGCTGAAATAAGGATAAATCCTTTATCCTTTATCATTGGAACCCTTTTAATAGGAGAGGGTATATTGAATTTATCAAGTATAAAATCCATGGTTGTAACTAAACCTTAATATTGCTGTGTTTAATTGTGGTTATGGTTAAGTGATTCCTTCCCAAAGGTGTTTCCCAGTAAATAAAAAGCCTTATGGTACAAAAAGGTGTAAAGGTCTGGGTTCCAACCTGTATGTTGTCTTGTTTGTCGACATTCCAGAAAATTTGAAATCGTGTGCCGGTATTGCCTATGATATCAGTTCCAACAACCTGATACATGTTTGCTATAGTCAACAGTGTGGAAGGGTTGAAGTGGTCTGCATTAGTAGGTGTTGGATTGCCTGCTCCAACAGCTATCCCGGCATTAAGGTCGGAACCTGCAGTCAGATTGGGATCATCAAAGGGGAGCCGCTTGAGTTCTTCAAGGAAAGTTCGGCTGATATCATTTGCATAGGATCGGGAAAACGCTGTGCTATTATCTTTTATTCCCTTGATTTGCATGATAGCTATAGCAAGAACGCCTATGGATAGCACAACCATTGCTATCATGATTTCTATGAGTGTAAATCCTTTATTATTACAATTGATTAGTCTCACATCTAATATCCTAAATTTCGGCATTGTATTGTTGTGGTCGAAAAACGGCGCTGGAAATTATCATTAAATGGCCCCCAAAAAGCTCCAAAAGCTGTTCTGTATGTCGTCGTTTGGATACCAAAGTTTTTATTAAGAGCTGTTGAGGCCCTGGCTAATAAAGAAATTTGAACAGCCCTTATTTCGTTGAGCAACACCGGAGCTGTTGTTATAGTTCCATCTGCCAATATATAGCTAAATTCAATGGCTTCAATATTCTCGGCAATGGGTTGGAATCCCCCCCCGGAATTTCTACCAAGATCTTGAGGACTACTCCAGTCTGCACCACCACCATCCGCGATACCATTTGCATCAGCATCATTTGAATTGGAAAATCCAAAAGTAATATTTTCATTTGAGTCATCTGTATCACCATCATGTGCGCCAGTTGCAGTATCGCCAGCTATATCCAGTGTAAAGCGCAATTGCCCAACAGTTGCAACTAAGATTCCTGCGTTTGATGTTTCTGTCGGGTCGCAACCAGCCTCTCTTATTTCCCTGGTCATCATTAATACAGCTCCCCTGATATTTTGCTGCATTGCAGAAACATTTTCTTGGATAACATAGCTTTTCTGCTGGGAATTGAATGCCTGATAAAGTGCACTCATTACAATAGTTGAAATTGATAGGGCGATCAAAATTTCTATTAATGTAAAGCCGTTATTTCTATTTGTGTTAAAAATAGTACCCATCATCAATCAGTCCAATTATTTGTATTGAACGGAAGAATGCCAGTATACATTCTTACCCTTACAACCCCGGTTATATTAGTGGTTATTGCATAGCAGATTGTGGCGATTTCATTTTGCAGATAAACACTTGCCATGGTTGCAGTACCTCTTGTTCCAAAAGTAATTGCACTAGCCTGTGAACAAGAAGAACCGTTCCAATTCAATGCTGCATTCCCTGTACCAAAATCAATATTACTCTTGTAAGTTGAAAGATCAACCCGAAATTCACTCGCTGTATAGTTGTTATCATCTATTGTGTCAAAATAGTAAAAGCCGGGAGAATTTGTGCTGTCAAATCTTATCTGCACCGGGCTGTTTTCTTTGATTGCCTGCAGTCTTGCTTTCTGCATATTTGCCTGAAGGTCCCTGGCTGCAGCTTTTAACCGGTATCTGGGAATCAAGTCATTAAATCTTGGAACTGCTATTATTGATAAAATGCTTATTATTGCAATAGCAATCATAAGTTCTACAAAGGTAAATCCAGTGGTTTTTTTACCGATCATTTTATTTATCATTCCATATTTATTTAAAATGGTTCTTTAACCGGCTGAAACTAAAAAATATTTCTAATATTTACATCATCATCAAAATATTTCCCAAAATCAATTAATATTATCATACAGTTGATGTGCTTTTTACTTCGGAAAAAAATTAACCAGTTTTGTGGATCTCTGAAACATATAAAAAGCCAGACAATTATAATGGAATGGCTATAGCTTAATATTTAATTTCTCCTGTTTGGCTGTTGTATTGGTAAGGCATGAATTCAGGATGTTCCGGAAGGCTGGTTATAATATTTCCTTTGATTAAATCATTTAATGTCCCAGGCAACGTTGAGTAAAGGGTTTTATACTTTACAACAGCTCTTTCAAGAATGAGGATTCCTTTTAACAGAATAATTCTATCTTGGATTTCATTTTTGGAATCTTCAGACAATTCAGGATCGTCAACCATGTATTTCAAGCTTAACAGGGAGGTTTCAATTCTTTGACCCTGAACAGCAAAACGGCTTCCCAAAAGTGCAATAAGAAGGGGCGCTTTTTTGATCGCAGCTGTTTTTAAAAATACTTGAGAAGCTTTTTCAAAATCCTGCAGAAAATAATAATAATCAAAACCGATATAATATCCCGGTATCCAATCCCAGGGTCTGTTTTTTTCTGGTATTTTAAGAAGGTCTATGGCTGCAGGTGTCATATCACGGTTCCAGGCCATAATTCCCTGGATCTGTATAAAGGCTTGCTGAAAATACGGATCCAATGTCATGATCTGCTGATATCCAAGATTAATTTCCCCCCATTCTTGGTTTGAAATTTTTTGGTTGCTTCCTAAAAAAGAACTGATCTGCAAAAGAAGAAAATCAGACATCAAGCCATTGAATTCCCCGGTAATAAGTTTAATGGCACTAGCAGGTATGGCTGGAATTTGAAGGATAAAACTGGCACCCATATTCTTGCGGTTTCCCTTGATGATGAGATTGCTTGTAATAAAACAACCCATAAAAATAACAAAAAAAACAGATGTTGAAATAAAACTTTTTTGTTTCATGCAAGTTCCCGCCGGTTAAAAATCCAGATGGAAATAATCAGGCAAAGACCAATATAGGAAAGACCATACAATGCAATCCATACAAGTGATACAAAATCAGGCATTAGTCCGTATGCTGCCTGGGTTTTTAAATCAAATACAGCCAGATTGGGTAATATCCATGATACAAAATTGATGGTTTTAATGGGCAAAGCATCTGGTGGAAATATTTTCGTTGAAAGAATCATGTTTTTAACTGTTTCCATATTATGGCCGATGAAATAGGTCATTAAGGATAACAAAAATCCAATAAACTGATGGCTTGTGGCACATGTCCAAAGAACTGAAATGCCAAGCATAATCAGCAAGGAGAGAGTTAAAAATAAAATGGCAATGAAAAAAAATGACCAGGTGAAATGCTGGGGGATATAGGCTTCATGGTCCATAACAGACAATTTAAAGGAGATGGCAGCACAAAGACCTAGCACAAGGCTGGAAAATACAATCACAAGCCCAAGGCCTGAAAATTTACCGATGATGTATTCGGCTTTGGAAATCGGGCGGGAGATGATCATGTAAATGGTTTTTTTTTCAAAATCATTAAAAAAAGATTGAATGCTAAAAAAGAAAATAAAAATCAGGCCTGAAAAAGAAATAACAGACAATCCCATATCAACTGCCATTTTTCCGATTTCAAAGGAAAACATGCCGGTAAAAATAATATTTGCGGCAAAAAGAATAATGCCTAAAAGGAAAATGCCATAAAGTCCCTTGGTTCGGATACAGTCTTTAAATGTGATTTTTGCAACAAGACTAATTTGCGACATTGTTTTTCCCTTGGTTAATTTTTATCAATTGAACAAACGCATCTTCAAGTGTTGATCCCTGATTGAGAATTTGATTGATTTCTCCTGAAAATAAAAGATGTCCTTTGTCTAAGACACCGATACGATCACAAAGTCTTTCCACATCACTTAAGATATGCGTGCTGAAAAAAACTGTTTTTTTATTATCTTTTAGTTCAAGAATCACATCAGTGATCAAATGTCTTCCAATGGGATCAAGACCGCTCATGGGCTCGTCAAATATATAAATATCCGGGTCATGTAGCAATGCGGCAGCAATGCCCAGACGTTGTTTCATCCCTTTCGAAAATGTTTTTATCTGCCATTTGGCCGCAGTTTCCAGATTGAGTTTTTTGAGCACATCAAAGGATCTGTCCCGAATGGTTTTTTTATCAAGCTTAGAGGCCCTGCCACAAAAAGAGAGGATTTCCAGTGCAGTCAGATTTTCATAAAAGCAGGGGGTTTCGGGAAGATATCCAATAAGATTTTGAAAATTATCTTTTCCGACTTGAAGACCCTTGATGAATATGTTGCCGGAATCAGGTTTGATAAAATTCAATAAGAGTTTGATGGAGGTACTTTTGCCGGCACCATTGGGCCCCAGAAAACCGAAAACCTCTCCCTGGTTGACTTCAATGGAGAGGTTTTTTAAGGCAAGTTGGCGTTTAAACCCATGGGGGAAACTTTTGGAAATTTCAGAAAAATGTATAATGGCCATAATAGATCGTTAAATTATATGTTTTTTGATGACATTTTTGCCTGTACAGGAACCCTGTAATTAAGGATGACGGCTTAAAATTGAATAGAATAAAAAGCAAGCAATAATGTTGTTTTATTAATGCCTGCTTTTTAAAATTAAACCCTAAATCTGATCAGCAAATTTTTTTTAACTGATTTTTTTATTGCAGGATAGTCCAGGCTGCTGTAGGTGCACCACCACCAGCTATCGTATCTATGTCATTAACACCATTTGTAGCTGCGGGTGTTAAAGCCACCATACCAGCAGTTTTTGGAAAGGTGACTGGGTTTGATACCGTATAAATTGCGCCTTCAACATCTGAGTCAGAGCCATAAGCCGTGTCGCCATTGTAATGTCTGGCATAGAGCACATAGTCTTCTCCTAAATCTCCTGCAACAACGTCTTGAACAGAATAACAAATCATAGAAGTACCAATTGCAATACCGACAGAATACTGTTTAGTGCTGATAGGATTGGTTGATGACAGTCGTGCCCCTGCAACAGAACCGCTTGCAGCAATGGCCAATCCAGGGACTGTAAAAGCATCAGCAGTAGCAGCAGCAGCAGCAGCAGCATTGGTAAGAGCTGCAGCTGCTTCAGTATGGCCGTATACCCCATTTTCAGCATTGAGATTGCCCTGATCTGCTCTGACGTTACCGACGATAGCCCTGGCTGCTGAATTGAAAGCTCTCATCCTGTACGATGAAAACTGCGGTACGGCAATGGCAGCAAGAATACCAATAATGGCAACTACGATCATCAGTTCAATTAATGTAAAACCTTTTGTGTTGTTCATTTTTCTAAGCATACGGTCCTCCTGTTTGTATTTATGTGTTTTTTATCAGGTCAAAA
>Ga0307988_1001945_pt1 | contig 10800 bp, 11 predicted proteins | sample EllFjometagen183_FD_203166 | JGI IMG/M metagenome (GOLD analysis project Ga0307988, IMG submission 203166) | Marine microbial communities from Ellis Fjord, Antarctic Ocean - #183 | ecosystem: Environmental > Aquatic > Marine > Unclassified | place: Southern Ocean | collected 2014-10-08 | reverse complement strand
TATTGCACAATAATTACAATATATTAAAATACAATTTCAAGATTGTACGATATCTTTCACAATTTGTAAACCAATTAATAACGCATTTGCTTACCTTTCTTTCCCTTTCTAATCCGCTGCCTGTTTTTCGAATCAGGCCCACTACTCCTATCCACCAACCGATTCAAATCCCGCACCAACTGCCCCAACTGCCCCAACTGAAATTTATCAATTACAGGATTGGATATCTGTTTGTCTGCAATCCGTGTTTGCTCATTAATTTGTTTTGTATTTGGGTAAAATTTTGGCCTCTCCTTAAATTTCGACAGCCGGATTGGATACCGAATGGGATTTCCTTCCCCGTCTGTAACCAAAACAATATGCCCTCTGCCGGATTTTTTAATCTCAACATTAAATATTTTTAGTGATTCGTCATACAATTCTTTGGAGGTAATTTCTTCCAACCCATTTAAATGCTGGAAAAGGTTTTCCAGGTTTTGTTTGATGTTCCTGCTTCGTGGAGAAAATCTGAATTCTGGTTGCTGTTTTGCGTCCTTGTAATTTAGCTGGTATTTTACTTCAAGGTTTTTAACAAACCGTTGCATTTTTTGTCTTTCATAATTGTCTTTGATTTTCTTACCGGTTTGCCTGTCAATCCTTGTAGAAACAACATGAAAGTGTACCCTCTCCAAATCCTTGTGTTTATACATAAAATAAGGTTGTCCAGTGTATCCCATGTGTTCCATCATATTGTCAATTTCCTGCCTGATATGTTTATCTCCCAGTTTCAAATAGTTATCGGCCGATGGGTTAAAAGAAATATGCAAACATTTATTTTTTGCGCGGGGATTCATTTTTTCAATATCCAACAGGTTTTTCAGACGGTGCTTTTCATCGTACATAAACGGGTTTACGGATTTGGTATTACAGCTGTGGAAAAATGTAGCTACTCCCTCTTTTACTTTTTTTTCGTTGTAAGAAAGCGCATTCCCGGTATTGGCTGCCTGATGGATTACAATTACCATTTTCAGCTTTATTCAATTTTATCCAAGTAATTCTGAAGGACGGAAAAGCATTTTCTGAGTTCCTGCAAAACTTGCTTAAATACTTCCCTGTCGGTGGACGAAAATTGATAAACCTGATGCATATTAAGCCGTTTGGAAACCTGGTTTAAATTGACTCCAATCTTATTGAGTTCAAAGTCCATTTTTTTCGTAATGCGAATAAAATTTTCGCTTACCTCAATTTTTTTGATTTCTCTTTTCCTGACCAACTTGGCTCTGCAAAAACTGCTTAACGACAAATAACCCTCGCGTTTACTCCGTTTCAACAGCAATTTCTTCTCCAGTTTTGTTAACCGGACACGGATTCCATCTTCCAATATATTTGTTATTGCAGTTTTTGGCCTCATGTTTTTTTAACTTAATCCATCGGATTAATCAACCTTTTCATCGGTACGATGAAAAGTCCCTGCCGGAAGGCACAAGGTTTTTGTGGAACAAAAACACATCTTGCATACCCCTCTTCGTAGTTTATTCTCTTGCTGTTTTCATCGGTGTATTTCAAAAAAAAGGAAGGAAACTTTTATAAAAGCAGCTTCCCTACTTTTCTTTTTATAGCGTACTATTTAGCTCACTTTTTGTTTTGCACCCTTGGTTTTTTCTTTCTTTGCATCCAAATCTTTCTCCTGTTTGAACCCTGAAAAACCAATGGTTCGGTTGGCAGCATCCACCTGCAAAGCTGCACCAAACTTTTTCCCATTCCTGCCTGTCATTTTATCCAGGAATACTTTTTTACCGGCAGCGAGTTTTTGCTTTTGTTCTGCCGATAACGATGCCCCTTTTATTTTATCAGAGATTTTAATGTTCTTTGTTCTTAAAGGAATCAGCTCATTTGTTTTAGAATCAATGGAGAGATAATATTTATCTTTTTGTCCGTTTTTGCTTGTCAACTCAACAGTTTTTCCCATATTTTTATCATTCAATAAAGCGGACTTTTCCTCTTTGGTAAATTTGTGACCCAGATATTCATCCGGGATATGTAAACGTTGAATGGGATGCACCTTAATATTTACTGAACCATCTTCCTGTTTTTGCAACCTGATTTTTGCCGGGATTCGAAACTGTTCATCATTGATTTTTGCATTTACCGTGTAAAGTTTTGATGACCTGAAACCATTTAAAAAATCTTTCAGTTCCTGACTTTCCATGTGGTTTACAAAATCCTTGTTGATTCCCACTTTTTCCAGTTTTGCAAATGGAATTTCTTCTTGCTTAATTCGTGTACTTTGTTCCATAACTTTTAACTTTTTATTGATTAATTATTACTGATTATTTCAGGGAATTATTCATTCCCTGGATTATTTGTTGTTTCTCTCAGGATTTTCTGTATGTCGTTGCATATCCGGTTGCGGTTGTTTTCCAACAGTTCAGGGATATCATCGAATTGATAGATATCTGGTATAGATTGATATTTTTTCTCTTCCCGTTCAACTTTTTGGGTGTCCACATGCACAAGACAATTAAAATTCCGCTGGTTTACTTGTTGCCCAAAATTATCTGCTACCTGTCCCACCATATATCCCTGCGGCAGGGTTGCAATTTTCCCTTCCGGTACCAGGTAATCCATTTGCGTTGAAAAAGATGTGGATTGCGTGTTACGGTTAATGTTTATGGACTGCCTTTCCTGCAGGATTTTACCCATGCGGTTTTGAATAAATTTTGCCGTTTCACCAACTGACTGGCCAGCGAAAATATTTCCGATGTTGGTAAGGATGGCGTTTGCCTGTTCCTTTCCATAATCCCGAATCAATTGGTCAATGGTCTGTATTCCCAACAGGGTTGATGTTTTATTGCTCCGTGCTGTTGCTATTAATATGTCCAGCCCACGGAAATAGATGGTTGGTAATTCGTCAAAAATCAAAGAAGATTTGTGTTGGTCCTTTCGGTTCATTACTTTCAACATCCGGGTAATAAAGAGCGAAAGCACTGCACCGTACATTTCTATGCGAAGTGGATTATTGGCAAGGCAAACAACTTTGGGTTTTTGAGGATTATTTATATCTAGTGAAAAATCATTCCCTGAACATATCCAATAGATTTCCTTACTGATTATTTTTGAGATTGCAATTTTAAGGCTTCCCAACTGTCCTTCCAGTTGTTCACTTGCCCCTCGTTTGTGGGCATTGATAAACGGGTTAATAATATTTGCCACATCTTTTTCGCGTGCCAATACTTCAAACAAATCATCATAATCCAGTTGCAATAGTTCAATGGCATGGGGCAATGTGCAGTATTCCCCATCCTTATATCGTTTCAAAAACCATATAACTGCAGCAAAAAACGAAACTGCCGATTCGGAGAAAAACTCGCCTTGTTTACGAATCCACTCCCTGTTAAGGTTGTATAATACTGTCCGTGATGATTCAAAAGCATCGATGGGACTTTCCATAAGTTCCGGAGCAAGAGGGTTGCACCGGAAAGATTTACGAATATTATCAAAATTGATAACATAAAACTCTGCTTCCTGTGGCAATCTCCCTTTTCTCTTTGCTTTCAAAAAATGGTTATAAGTAACCTCGGACAAATCGGGATATTTAAAATCATAAACACACATGGAAAACCCTTTGGCAAGGTGTTGTTTGATAAAAGGTAATACGACAGAAAAGGATTTTCCTGAACCGGGCGTGCCAATAACCATCGTCCCCCGAAATGGGTTAATCACATTTATCCAACCTTCATGTGTTCTATTTTTGTATTGGTAGCGGGATTCAAGATTAATTGAAAATTCATTTTGTTTTAAAGCCTGTTCTTGGGGGAAACTCTCGTTCTCCCAGTTAAAGCGGTCTTTCATCAGGTTGACATTTATCAGTTTTGAGATGTTGTCAAAACCAACATTCAGAATAACAAAACCAAAAAAAGAGAGAATCAAATAAGCAATAACATACCTGTCAAAAATCAACAAACTTCCCCAATAGAGAATTAAACCAAACACAACTTGAATAACAATGGAAGAAACTTTCAGGTCACGGTCTTTTGTTGCCTTTGTACCTACGCAGGTAATTGCCAGAAAAACCAAACAGACAGTTTTTGACAGGAGGACTTTTCCTAGAAATCCCATACCCATCAGTTTTTCTGTTACCGCTGCAAATTCCGGGATATAAAACCCTTTCTCCTTGAAAAAGTGGATTTGGTTTATATACAAAGTCAGAAACAGCAACAGGTAACTGAAAAACCGAAATCCTTCATGTAACCGTGTTAATTCCCGTGATTCACTATTCATTTTTTGTTATTGAACATTTATTCATTTTATTATTTGAATTAAAAATTCCGAGCCTTCATAATATCTTTGTTTTGTATTTCCAAAGTCAGTTTTCGACCTGTATTTCCAAGTGCCTTTTCCAGCATTTCAATTCGAAGGATACGTTTATCAGGAATAGTCAGTTTGGGCAATACAAATACCTCACGAAGTGTCGTTTTTGCCGGGACCTGTTTTATGTTGTAATGCTGATAATCTGGTAAAATCTGATACTCTTGGACATTGGTTGATTTGTACTGCTTTTTATCGTCAATCCACCAGTGAAAACCTTCAACATCATAACCCATATTTGTAGTGTTGGTGATTTCTAATTCAAAAAACAGAACATCCTGTTTCAGGTAGATATTTATTAATTGAAATATTATCCCATCCTTTTTTTCTTTCCGCTTTTTGATGTGTTTTTTACCTTTGGAAAGGATTTGATGGCTTAGCTCTTTTAAAAGATATTCAGGTAAAATATTACTTCCGGCATCTCCGGTTTTTACCGAATGAAAGGATTCCAAATCATAAGAAATTTTATTGGTGTTGGCATAATTTACAAAGAGTGAATAGACTTTACCAGAACTTACAATTGTCAGTGATGATTCCCCCTCAAAAGGTTCAACAGCCTTTACCCTAACAAGGTTGGGATGCTCAGGAACTATCTCAGCGACTATCCGGGAATGGTCACCCACTTGAATGTAACTCACCTTTTCAGGACAAATAATATGGGTTGCTTTGGTTTCACAAACTGAAATCTGGTTTTGGGCAAAAACTGCTACTGAAAAGAAAAGGAATAGAATGGAAATCATTGTTTTCATGATACTTATTTTTGATTAATTAAATAGACAAGTGTGTTTTTCTTGATGGTAACTTTTTTGAGACGTACCCTTTTTAACAAAGTTTGAGCGGTACGATCGGCAGCACGAATTCCAGCATAAGTAAGAGGGTCGTTGGTTACCCCAAAAAGAGAAGAGGTGTTTGTACTGCCTCCAACATCTTTAATAACTTTCCTTGCAACATTATCAGGAACATAAAGACCGGGCAGACCATCCAAATCATAAATTACTAAATCAACCGGCAGAAAATTTCCTTTAACAGGAAGCTGTGTAATTTGAATATGGAGGCGTTCATTTTTGTTTTTGCAAACACCGTAAATAAATGTGTTTTTCTTTAGTTTTATTTCGTTAATCCAGACATCTTCCAGTAAACGTAGTTTAACCCTGTTGCCGTCCATTACGGTAGTGGGTTCATAAACTTCAGCTTTTATAAGAGTACCTTCCACCTCACCATTCTGAAACCCGGAAACACTTCTCTTTTCCAATGTAAAACCGGCATTCTGTTTTTGTTCCAGGAGCAAAAGCCGGGTTTGTGCTTGTTGAAGTCCAAAAAGTAAAGAATCATTTTCACGGTTTAACACAATATTTTCATCAAACACTTTGTCCAGCTCCTCAATACCCGTTGTTTGAAAAACAGATGGGGGTTGAGATTGATATTGTGTTTCCAAATCACCCTTTTCACTGTTTGATTTAGTGTTTAAACTTCTTTTGGTCACCTTACGATATCCGGGTTCAGAATTTGTTCTTTGGTTTTCATCCTGCTGCCCACTTAATTCTTTTTTGATTTCAATTTCCTTTTGTTTAATGTGAGCCAATAGATTTTCATTTGTTTGTCCAAATAATGATTCATTATTTTGTGTTGAATCACTTTGATACAACATTCCTTCCCTTGCAATTTTCATAGAATCATTTTCCAATAAACCGTCTCGCCACAAAGGGGATGCAATAACTCCCTGCTGCTCGTATGCTTCCAGTTTGTCAAAAATCTCAATTGATTTTTCAGCTTCAGGAAGAAGGTAGTTTGCCCCTTCGTTATTTACTCGATTGATGTTCTTTTCTTTCTCCTTTTTTACGTCTTCACCACCACCCAGCACATAAAATATCAGGATGATAAATGGTAAAAGCGCCAGGGGTAAAAATAACAATGCTTTATTTTTTTTCAGGTAACTCTTCATATACTTTTTGTTTTAAATGTTGTTCAAATGAATCTACCGGCATCTCAAAAATGGAAGCAGGTTGTTGATTTTGAATAATAGGTTGTGCCGCTTCTGGTGTAATCATTTTCTCTGAATTTATTTTTGCAGTTGGAAACCAGATAAATGAGAACACAAACAGAAAAAACAAGACTATTACGGTTATCACCCATTTACTTTTTCGTCTCGCCGGGTTTAAGGATTTATCCTTTTCATCCAAATTGTTTACCCAACGGTTAAAACGGCTAACATCCTTTGGCTTTTCTAAAGTTGTTTTTTTATAATTCATCTCTCAATTTTTTAGTTCAATTATCAAGTGTGTTAAAATATATTTACAGCTTTTAATACATTACCTCAGCCAGCCACATGTCAGGCTTTTGGCTGGTTGGCTGCTAAAATGATTTTCTACGAATGGTTTCCAAATCACTATTTTCCACAATACGCCAGCCTTCCATCAAAAAACCATGGGGGTTATTGTCCGTGCGTGAAATATTTCTGAGATATCCTGTAGTTTGAAGATTTCGAATAGTAATATTGGAAGTGCGCACAATTTTTTGTTTCCCATAAAAGGTAAACTGATAGGGATAAGTGGAAAAATCCAACACAATCGAATCGGTCAGTAAAGTCATACTGATATCCAAAGCAATCACCTGGTTATAAAGATTATTCTCCTTATAAGATTGGTATTGCTCCATTGCCGTCCTGTCTGCCAGATATAAAGCTTCCCTTACATTATTTTCGATGTAAGTTTTGTCCGGCTCCAATGTAAAAAACAGCTCATGAAAACGTTTTACATGGTCGCGAGCTTCTGCATCCCTGTTTTCGGAAATATCTTCACGCAGGGCTACCAATAACGATTTTCCATTGTCCAGAACATATATCTTTTGTTTGGAGAGTTCCACCATTTTAATGGACAGAGTAAAAATATAACTGCTCACACCAACCATTGAGATGCTTACAATCAGTAGTACGTAAACGATGAACCTGAATTTACGTTGTATATCAAAGATTCTTTTCATTTTTTTTAAGATTAGATTTAAGATATAAGAATCAACCTATCCGATTTTTGACGGATTGACTGTTATTTCATTGTCCCTTTTGTCACTGCCATCACTGCCGCTGTTCTCACTAATCTTCCCCCCCCGGAATTTGTTCCTGATGCCTGGACAATCCATGTCGCAATTTTTGGAACCATTGCCATACCTATTATCCCACAAACAGGGACTATCAGATTGGAGACAAAAAACATCTTTGGTTGATAAATCACCATCACATTTATCTGGGCTATTTCAACCTCCAGTACAAAAATCAATATCTCCTGTACAAGGGAAAGAATAAGCAGAGCAATAGGTAGGTAGAGGTTTACATTGATAAAACGTGCTATCCACTGCAGGTAATTATCCTGAAAGCCATCAAAAATGGAGAGGGCAAAAACCAGTGGTCCGAATATGACAAGCAGGACACAAAATACCGTTCGTAAAAAAGCGATGAGATAAACCAGTACTTCAAAAAGAGATTCCAAAACCTGCCGCAAGGCATCCATGATGTAAAAATTGATTTGGTTCTGGATAGCTCTTCCTGAGATGATATTATAACTGGTCAACAGCAGGTTTATACCTTTGTCCCAAAGTGCAGCTTCCTTCTCTTCATTTTCATAAAACAGAGGTAGGTCGGTGGATAAAATAGCTTGCTGTTTATCTTCAAGCCGTTGTTTTACAATATGCTTTTTATCTGCATATACTGCTTCCGATAACTTCGTTAATCCTTTTGTTGGGACTAAAAGCAAATTGACAAACGGTCCCCAGAATGTAATGACCAACACCAAAGCAAAGGGTCGTAGTAGTGGAAGCATTGAAACCGGATTGTCTGCAATAAGCTGTTCGTAAATCCGCTTTGAGATGTAAAAAAACGCTGCAATCCCACCGATTGCACGTGCCATATCAACTAAAACATTTGCATGGCTAATCCCTGACTGGATTAAAAAATCAGTGAAACTGAAAAAATCTTTTGTAGTTAAAATTTGTAACAACATCATTCAATTTTTATTCGGTTAAAAAAACATAACTGCCCGTCATTGCATTTTCCTGAGCGGCATTAAAAAAATGAATTTTTCCATGGGTGTAGTCCAGCTCTCCTTCCAGGTGATTCATTACGGAACGTATTTCTGCAAAGGCTTCCATTTTTTCTCCATGGTCAGTCTCAAGAAAGTTGACCATCAAAAAACGAATCAAAAGTTCATCAACTTCTTTTTTAAAAATCTGCTTAACTTCTGTTGCATTTTCTAACTGACCCATTTGCCCCAATTTTTTATATATGCGGACAAATCCATCTGCCAACCAGTAAATATCATTTAGCTCATCTGAACCAGAATCAAACAGTTTTTGCTCTATCTCCTTTTGAAGTTCTGTATTGACTTTTATCTCACCGGTTTCTGAATGCCTTCCTTTCATCTGTTCACGTTCAAGCATTTTTGCTGCAATGCGTAAAAACCCGGTTTTTATTTCACCTGTAATTTCTGCGGCATCAGTGACTGGCAATGAGATAACTTCCATGTAGTAATGTGTTGGCCATGTTCTGATAAACAAATGTGGAATGGGAATCAAATTACCTTTGAATGCGATAAATGACAATGGATAACTGCCCTCCATATCAGGATAGGTACCTGTCCACTTTTTCACATCAACTAACTGTCCGTTAACTCTCCCTATGGTAAATACAAAAAGGATTAGCACACCTATCGCTATTGATTTTATAAAAATATATTGCTTCATATGGACACTGTTTTTATTGAATTACTGATAAAGGCTGTGGTAAAATGCAAAACTTTCAAGCTTACCCTCTTCATGGCTTTTCATGAAGGAAGCGTAAAGCAGTTTATTGTGGAGATAGCAAAGTGTCCCGTAATGTTTCCTTACACCATAGTAAATTTCATTTATGGTATCATACCTCTGTTTGTCGTCCATCATAAATAAATCATCCTCAGTAATGGTGTTTAATATTGTTGTTGCCAATTGGCGGCTATCATCCAAAATCAGGTCAAAAGATTGGACAATTGCAGATGCCTGTTGTGGTGTAAAATTTTCATCCTGTATAAGTTTAGGGAGTTTTTGAGTGTATAGTTCCACTACCTTTCCCAACATTTTCCGGGTCTCATTAACCTGTTTATAGTCTTTTATTAATGCTGATACTTTTTCAAGTCTCTTTAGCATCTTTTTGTCGATTCCCAACATCTCCCCGGTCAAGCCTTTGATGTCGCCGTTCAGCGCTTTAATAAGCACATTATACCAGTTAATTTTTGCGAGAATTCCTTTTTCTGTTGTCCAAAGGGCTTCACGCTGGATACCTGCACCAACATCGGTTACAGGTGCTTGAGCAGTTGCGGGTTTTAGAAAAATACCCGTTGATAATAGTAGTGTTGCCATAATTAAAATTGTTGTTTTCATTTTTTTGAAATTAGATATGAGATTATGAGTACATAGTATTGAGACTTTTATGTCTAAAATATTTACATGGATTTGAGGATTTCCAACATCGGTTTTTTTCCATCCATTTTTTTGAGTATTGCTTCCTTCTCTTTTTGTTCTGTGGTGTAGCAGTAATATTCTGTCCGGCTTACTTCCAAAGCAAATACTCTTGAATAATCTCCCAAGGCAATAAATACCTCCTTAAATTTTCGCTCGGATGGCAGGTTTTTGTTGATGGAAAGGATTTGTTCTTTTTGAAATTCTGTCAACCCAAGGAACTGGCTGATTTGGTCAAATTTATTTTTAAACTTGCCCATGTCCAGTAGAATCCTTGTATCTGCATTACTGATTATCGCATCACGGATTATTGGTGAGGAGATTATATCATCAATCTCTTGTGTTACCACCAACGCTTCACCAAAAAACTTACGGATGGTTTTAAAGAAATACTTCAGGTAACCCGCCATTTGTGGGGTGGCAATTGCTTTCCATGCCTCCTCGATACAGATTATTTTTCGGATACCTTTTAGCTTCCTCATTTTCTGCAGGAATATGTCCATGATAATAAGTGTAGCAACAGGAAAAATAACCGGATGATCTTTGATGTTGTCCAGTTCAAATACTATAAAAGGGCAACTAAAAAACTCATCAGTTTTCATGGGTTTGTTCAGCAGATAATCGTATTCGCCTCCCCGGTAGTATTTGCTTAGAATAAAGAAAAACTCCGAACTGTTAAATTCAACTGATTGTTCATCTACCAAACCGGGAATAAATTCCTTGCAGAACTCAAAATATCCGTTAAAGGAGCGTTCCCAGTTTTTTGTTTTGAAATATTCAACTACAGAATGGGCAATCACATCCTTCTCTATTTCTGAGATTTCTGCTTTGTAAATGGTATAGATAACCGAAAGAATGGTTTGCCTCCGTTCCAGGTCCGGTTCACCTGAAACCACAAACGGGTTAAACGAAATGGGATTTTCGCTTGTAAATTCCACCAGCATTGCTCCTCCCTGTTCTTTTAACCGTTCA
>Ga0307988_1001944_pt1 | contig 10811 bp, 6 predicted proteins | sample EllFjometagen183_FD_203166 | JGI IMG/M metagenome (GOLD analysis project Ga0307988, IMG submission 203166) | Marine microbial communities from Ellis Fjord, Antarctic Ocean - #183 | ecosystem: Environmental > Aquatic > Marine > Unclassified | place: Southern Ocean | collected 2014-10-08 | reverse complement strand
TGTGATAACTCAAATATGGAGGTCATAATAGATGCGCCGACGTGATTTTATAAAGCATTCAGCGTTTACTGCTGCAGCTGCCGGTACAGGGCTGCTGCTTAAGGGATGTTCAAAGAGTAAAGAATATGATACAATCATCTCCGGCGGCTTTGTCATTGACGGCAGCGGAGCTCCGGGGCGTGATATGGATGTTGCCATAAAAGGTGACAGGGTAGTCGCTATTGAGGCTGGCATGGATACCGGCAAGGCGGTCACTGTTATTGATGCCCGTGGGAAAGCTGTCTCACCCGGTTTTGTCGATCCCCATACTCATACTACTATTCAGCTTTTGGTCAATCCGAAAGCCGAAAGCAAAATCCGTCAGGGTGTTACTACTGAGATCGGCGGTAACTGCGGCGGCTCATGGTATCCTGTTGCTGATGCTGATTTTGAAGAGGATAGAGACTCGCTCAAGGAGCGTTTCGATCTTGATCTGACCTGGCGTGACCTGCCGGGATTTTTTCAGCGGCTCGAAGAAACGCCCTCATCCATGAATTATGCAACCCTCGTCGGCAACGGCACTATACGTAACGCTGTTATGGGCCCGTATGACCGTCCTGCCACTGAGGATGAAATGACACGTATGAAAGCTCTTATGCGTGAATGCATGGAGGCGGGCGCGGTTGGCCTCTCCTCGGGCCTGGAGTATACTCCAAGCGGCTTTGCAGATACGCATGAGCTCATCGAATTGTCTAAGATAGCTGCTGAGTATGGTGGAATATACGCTACACATTTGCGAAGTGAGGATGCGAAGCTTATTGAGGCTGTTGATGAGGCCATAGAAATCCGCCGTAAATCAGGCGCCGGTCTTCAGATATCTCATTTCAAAGCCGCCTACCCCGCCAACTGGGATAAAATTGACACCGCTATCGAGCATGTTGCAGCAGCAGAGAAAGAACTGGGCAATGTACTCTGTGACCGCTATTCCTATCACGCCTTCTCAACCGGCCTCAGCATGTTTTTCCCGCTTTGGGCGCGCGAGGGCAAATCGAAGGATTTCGTGAAGCGCTTGAAGGACCCGTCACTTGATAGTAAAATTCGTTCCTATGTGGAGGAGCGTGGAAAAACGATTGGCACATGGGATAAGGTCCTCTTGAGCTCTGTCAAGACAGATGCCAATAAACATGTTATCGGCAAAACTGTCCTTGCCGCAGCAAATGAGGCAGGAAAATCGAACTATGAGTTTATGCGAGATCTCATAATCGCCGAGGAAAACAATGTCAGCATGATCGGTTTTGCCATGAGTGAGGATAATTTGAAGAAAGTGCTGGCCCATCCGTTGGTCATAATTGGCTCGGACGGCAACTCTCTTGCGCCTTACGGCCCCTTAAGCGAGGGTAACCCTCACCCAAGGTCATACGGGACATTCCCGAGGGTGCTCGGCCGCTTTGTCCGTGAAGAAAAAATCATGTCACTTGAAACGGCAGTCCGTAAGATGTCCGGTCTCGCTGCTGACAAATTCCATATAGCCGGGCGTGGCTACCTTAAGCCTGGCTCTTTTGCCGATGTCGTGGTCTTTGATCCCGATACTGTTATTGACAAGGCGGAATGGGCCTCGCCGCACCAATATCCTGTTGGTATTGAGCATGTCCTGGTTAATGGCGTACCAGCGGTCAGTGAGGGAGAGCATACGGGCGCAACTTCAGGTCGAATCCTTCGTAACGGTGCGCAGGTTTGAGAATGTGATATCTTTATACGATAAAGTAATCCTGCAATTGATTTATGTGCAGAAGAGCATACACTGCGATTTTTTCGGGTTCGCTTTCTTTAATAGTCTTTTTTCTGATTAAGCTCCAAATTTGGTACTGGGAACATTTTAATTTAGTAATTTCTTTTGACACATTGTGCTTTTACGCATTACTATTTTGCATAAACATGCAAATTGTTTGCTGCTTTGAAGGATAGTGATAATATATGTAAAACAAGTATATACAATTAAATATTAACATTTATGTGTTGTCAGACGGATTACTTATTATGACTGTTTATTAGCTTGGATGCATATTTAGCTTAATAGTAATAGGAGTATTATTTCCGTCTTTGTCGATTGGTTTTGTGCGGTTTTTTTGCTAAAGCTGTTAAAAATATGAAAAAAAACATTGACAAACTACAGCCCATAGCGTTAAATATCTTTATGAGTTCAAAGAAATATTAACTTCTTTGATTTGAAAGAAACCATAATTGATACAAAAAAACGGTAAAAAGGAGGTGGTGAGGCCCAACATGAGTTAAGTGATTTCGTGCGAGTTAAAAACGACCTTTATTCTGTAAAGAGGGGGAACAATGAAAAAATTTATGGTTTTTGTATGTGTAATGATGATGGTAAGCTCAGCTTTCGCAGCTGAATTCTCACCAACGCTGTTGAAGCTTTCTGCTGATCCAGTTATCCAATATGATTTTGACGGCTCCACCCTGGAAATCCCACTGGTAGTTTCGGGTTCCCCGGCTGGTATCGTTTTCTCAGTGTATACCAAGGGCATGGCTGCAGACATTCCATGGACTCAGAATGGATATCTTGGCTGGCATTCAGTAAACCAGGTTGACACCTGTATCTACTATGCTCCTCTCAAAAACGTTCAGGTTGGTTCAACAATACTTACCTGGGACGGCAAGGACCAGGATGGCGGAGTTGTCGGCGCTGGTGATTACAGTTACTACCTGTGGGCATTTGACAACCAGGGCGCAAAAGACCTGGTCACAACATTCAAATGGCCGACAAACTGTAATACTTTCATCGACATGGACGAGAATGGCCTTCCTCTCGCCAATCCTATCTATTATGACAGAAACAACAGATGGATTCTCGGCACAGATCCTGCCGATGATTCCCAGCTTTTAAGCTCAGCTGTATGGCTTGATGGCGTCAGCATTTTCCCTGACGGTTGGGGCTCACGCGGCGATGCATTCCCTGATCCTTCCGATCATGACTACTATTTCCATCAGGTTGTCAGCGGTGACGCAGGCCAGGGTGGTATCACAAGAGCTAAATTCGTCCCTGGCTCCATGCAGGAAATCGACGAAAACTGGGGCGTTGAAGGTGGAACGTCTGAGCTCTTCACTATGATTCTAGATGGTGAGCCAGGTGTTGTTTCTGATGGTGACTATCTCTTCACAACCAACTCTCCTTATCATCAGCCTGAGCCAGGCGGAGACTTCTTCATCCTCGATATGGATGGATTCATGGTTGACTCAGTTGACCTCCAGCCTTGGTGGACCAATACTGACGCTTATGCTGCTGGCGCACAGATGAATGGTGGACCAAACGATATCTTCATCAAAGACGGTGGCGTATATTTGAACTGCCATTGCTCCTGCCTCGTACAGATGGTTGACCCGGTTCGTTACCTCGACTCCGGCGATGCTGCTGATTTCGTAGTATGGGAAAATGACAATGGTGACTATGTTCTCGATCATAACTTTGAAGAGACTGCAGAAAAAGCATGGATTTGCAACGACTTTAATGTAGGTCCTTATACTTACACCGTAAGTGCAGATGCAAACGCTTTCTCCATCGTTAATGGTTACGATGCTGGCGCTGTTACCTTCGGTCTTCTCGGCCCTGACGGCACTGGTATGGGTTACCAGTCTGTTGCTGGCGAAACTGCTGGCTGGAAACGCGGCGAAGTCCTTCTTGATGGCGAAACTGCATTTGACGGATTGTATCTTGATAACATGCAGGCCGGTGGCGCCCATTATGATGCTGACTGGGATGCTTCTGCTGATACAAACACATATTTCCTCGGTCATGACTCAATCATGGGCCTTATCTCCAGTTCTGTAAGTGTTGAAGCTGCTGCTCCTGCTGGCTTCGCAGTTGCTCAGAACTCACCAAACCCCTTCAACCCAACTACTACGATCAGCTTCACGCTCGCCACTGCTGGCGACGTTTCTGTTGACGTTTTCAACGTAGCTGGCCAGAAGGTCGACACAGTTGCTAACGCGTTCATGAACGCTGGCAGCCAGTCAATCGTTTGGGATGCTTCCGACTTCTCAGCTGGTGTATACTTCTACACAGTTAAGTCCGGTGCACATTCTCAGACAATGAAGATGACGCTCATCAAGTAAATTTGAGCTCATTAGCTGTATACAAAGCCCGGCCAGAAATGGTCGGGCTTTTTATTTTGCTTGCTTTTGTTTTTGTTCAGGTATTCATTGATAGATGTTCCTTATATTGTTAGTTGGAATTATACGATGACACAATCAGTTCTGTGACATGCAGCAATGTTTTCTGTTGTTATAATCAGTCTGTTTATCAATGTCATACGGAATATCCTCAGCATTAACTGGGGTCAAAATAAAAAGAGAGGTTTTATGGCGAATATTGTAACTGAGGCCGAAGACTGGTTTGAGCAATATATTGAGGATCATGTGCCCGTTGAAATGAAAGATAACGGCATGATTCGCCTGAAAATAGATCACAGCAAAAGAGTGTCGAGAATGTGTGGTGGCCTGGCGGAAGACCTTCGCTGGTCCAACGCTGATATTGACGCTGCGAGAGTTATGGGGATTCTTCATGACATCGGACGATTTACGCAATACTCGCGTTTCAAAACATTTTCCGATGACCGCTCAGAAAACCACGGCGAAACGGGTTATGAGTTACTCATGTCTTCGCAGCTTCTGAACGGCTTTAATGAGAGGCGGAGAAACGGGATTCTTGCCGGAATCCGTTATCATAACCGTCGCGAAATACCAGCATTGATTATTGATGGAGCGCTGCCATTTCTTAAACTGATGCGCGATGCTGACAAACTCGATATTTACAGTATTTTCGACAAAGCCATCCGTGACAACAGTTTTGCTTCACGTCTCCAATCGGCGATAAATATTAAGATAAACGGATCGGTGAATCCGCTTGCAATTGCGGCTGTCATGCGTGATGAGACTGTTTTGAATGAACATATCAAGACAGGGATGGACTTTCTTCTGATGCTCCTCTCGTGGATTTTTGATCTGAATTATCAGCCGTCACGACAGCGTCTTTTTGATTCAGGTACCATCGATCTCGTTATCTCACGGCTGCCCAAAGGACCTGCGGTGAATGACGCCGTGGAACATGTGCTTGCTACATGTGATGCTCACAAATCTGAGTGATTCCAATAGAGAGCATTGCAGACTCCTTGAAAAAATCAGAATGTTTGACAGATTTAAGGAAAACAGTTGTTTTCTACAGCGATTTAATCTATTGTAAAGAATGTTTATTTCGATAGAAACCAGTGTTTTAAATGCATAATAATATAACAGAGGTTTGTCCATGAAACGCAGGCAGTTTATACGTACAGCATCAGCGGGGGCTCTTGGGCTTTCCGGTGCGAAAATGTGGGAGCATTTTGGTTCCGATGTCGCTGAAGCGGCAAGTGTTACTCCAGGCAGGGGCGGTTCGGTGCTTCCGAGGGGCGGCGGTCTTGATATTGAGGAAGGTGTCGAGATGCTTGAAATTGGAAAAGCATACAATACACGGCCCGAAATCAGACGTGAAATTCTCGACAATCCCCGTGCAGTCTTTTTGATTGATACCCATGTGAGCGCCAGTCCTGATTCACGTGGATTTTATGAGGACGCCCGTCCACAGCTTGAGGAAACCGGCAAAAAGATCGCTAACATGCTCTTTACAAAAGGCACTGTCAAAGGCGGCTCAACACTTGTTAAACCGAACATGACGTTTATTCCCGATGAGGTCTGGAGCCCGGTGACAGGTGTGATCACTTCGCCGGATTTTGTTGCTGGTTTTGTGGAAAGCCTCTGGGATATGGGTAATTCGAATGTAATTGTCTCTGAACGCGGCGGCGGCAACAGGGCGCATCGTGGGACTGGCGTCTATGATGTGTTTGATGCTAAAAATATCCCGCTGATGCAGGCAAGCTATTCCAATTTCAAATACTATAGGAAAAATGAGTTGAACTGGCACAGGGTTGCTGCAAAAAATCCTGTTGTCTGGAAACGTTTCCCGACATACCGCCCCATTGGCGATAAAGACAATCTTTACATCAATATGCCCAAACTGAAAAGTCATAATCTCGGATTGACAACGCTTACGACTAAGAATATTCAGGGCGCTATTCCGCATGGCTATGGTCAGTTCTGCATGGACTGGGACCTTTTGCCGCTTATCGCAGATTCGGCCCATCTCAATTTTAAACGCGATTTCGTGAAAGACTATCAACAGCGTACCGAGGCGCTTTTTCTGAAACACCGCGCGGCCGGATTTAAGCACTGGGATCATGAAAAATCATACGCTAAATATGAGGCGAAGGGCGGCTGGGAGACCTTCAAAAAAATCAAGGGTGATTCAAAGGCTGTTCGGGAGTTTATGGATGGTATAAAGAATCTCATGTGGGACGAAGTCTGGTGTCAGCGCTTGCTTGATGCGGCGACAACAGTCACCCCTGACCTGAATATCATCGAAGGTGTCATCGGGCGCGATGGAAGTGGATTCGCTGTCGGTAGAGATGAGCTCACAAATATTGTTATGGCTGGCCGCGCAAAGATCGAAATGGATGCTGTCGCCTCCTATATAATGGGACATGATCCCCGCGAACTGCATTACTTGAAAATTGCTAAAGAGCGCGGCATGGGTGAGGTTGACCCAGCGAAAATCGATGTTTACCGAATCACAGACAACGATGTAGTCCCTGTCAAAAACATTGCCGAGCTCAAACGTTATCGGCTTGGTGTCAACATGCATTCCTGGGCAGAACAGGGCGAACGCCTTTTCTGGTAGGTGTTAGGGACTGTAAAAAACTCAGAAATTGAAAAAATTATTTACACGAGCAGGGTGCTTTACGACCCTGCTCGTGTAATTTAGAGGCATGTTTCATTTTCCGCTAACTCACTTCTCGGACCCCTCAAAAAAAGAGAGGTGGCGATTTAGTTAAAGACTAAAAAAAGTGAGATGCTATGTGTTGTGAGTTTGTCAGAACCTCTGCATAAGATACAACATCCCTCTCACAGCATTTCTACTGACTCCAACAACATAGTGCAAAGTTGCGAAGCACCTTTGCAAGAGCAAGCTGTGGGTACATCAGGCTATAAAGCGGCGACTGCCGTCTATCTTCCTGAGAGATCATCACCCCAGTTTTTAGCGTCCAGCTTACCCTTTTCTTTGGCTACCATGAGAACGAAAATGTCGAGATCTCCGTCTGAATTATTGTAGAGGCCGTGGGAGTCGTGAATAGTGCAGGGCAGGGCATCGCCAGCCTTGACATCCCAGGTGACATCGTTGGTTGTTGAGCGGCCTTCACCGGACATGACGTAGTAGACCTCTTCAATGCCGTTGTGCTGGTGGTAGCCGATGGATGAGCCCGGGGGCAGGATGCAGTGGCCGATCCTGACCCAGTTTGTCTCGAAATTGCCATCAAGCCAGGGGCGGCGGTTGAGGATGAGCTTACTTCCGATATGTGCGGGACCGACCCATTTGGTGAGGCTTTTGTCGAACTGCGCCCAGCGGAATTTTGCCGGTGTTTCGAGCACTATGTTTTTACGGCCTGTCTGTTGCATGTTGATGTTGCTTGAGTCTCCCGCGCCGAAACCGGGCACAGGGCCGTATGCGATGTTCTCGTCGAGTACTCCCTTTTTATTTGCAACTGCCATAGTTAGAAACTGTATCGTTTCGTCGGAGTTGTTATAGAGTGCATGGCTTGAACCCAAAGGGCAGAGTACCGCCGAACCTGCTGGAAGCTCTGATGTGTTGCCGTCTACGGTGAATTCGGCAGGCGCGTTAAAGACCATATACATTTCCTCGACATTGTCGTGACGGTGTTCGCCGATGCCTGTTCTGGCCGGGAGGATGCCGCGTTTGATATAGGCTATGTCGGTCTCCATCAGGGCATTGTCGATGAGTGTCATCTCGTAAATGATACCGCCGCCATAATCAACAGCCTGGTATTCGGCAGGATTATTTCGTCCGAAATACGGTGTCCCTGTCTGCTCTGCTGATGCAATTGATGCAGCAAGCATGAGCGCTGCTATGAGCAAAATGCTGATTGTCCTGAAATTGTGCATGTATAGCCTCCTGATATTTTGAACGTATAATATTTTGCGGACATTGGGAGATTCTGATTAATGATTCGCGGCACTATGTACTTCTTTATTCTCTATAAATATAAATAATACTTGTGTCTTTTACACTGAAAAAGCGATTTATCTGCCAAAATTATAGTCTTGTCCGTAATATTGCTTTTTTGTCGTTTCATTTCGGCTGTGTTTCTGTGTATATTTCAATGATTTTTCACACCTGAAATATAGGATCATTATATGCTTATAGTTACCAATTTAGCGAAATCTTACGGAACACGGTCACTCTTCTCAGGATTGTCGTTTACCCTCAATCCCCGCGACCGCTTGGGTGTTGTCGGAGCGAACGGTTCGGGAAAGACCACACTCTGCGAAATCCTTGCCGGAAATATCGAGCCGGACAGCGGCGGGATTCATCTTATCAAGGGTGCGACCCTCGGCTATCTCGAACAGGATATGACCTTTGAGGTTGGTGGAACTCTGCTGACTGAGCTCATTAAAGCAGGTTCGAGCACTCATGACCTCGACCACAAACGCACCCTCATCCACGATCTCCTTTCAACCTGTGATGACCCCGCGGAACAGGAAGAGCTTCTTAAAGAGCTCGGTGATATCGAGGAACATTTCCATCGTCTCGGCGGCTATAGTGTTGAGCATGAGGCAAAGAAAATCCTGACGGGTCTCGGTTTCCTTGAGAGTGATTTCGACAGGCCAATGGGCGAATTCAGCGGCGGCTGGGTCATGCGCGCCGGACTTGCCCGCCTGCTTTTGAGCGAGCCGGACATCCTTTTTCTTGATGAGCCCACGAACCATCTCGACCTTGAGGCACTCCTCTGGTTCGAGGATTTTCTTCGCGATTACCCCGGAGCGGTTATCCTCATCAGTCACGACAGGGCCTTTCTCAACCGCACCGCGACAAAAATTATCGCCCTTGAAAACAGCAAAGCGAAGCTCTACACCGGCTGTTACAATGACTACATCGTTGGCCGCGAAAAAGAGCGCGAGGTGCTTGAGGCCACCCTTAAGAATCAGGAACGTTTCATCGAAACTGAAATGCGCTTCATCAACCGCTTTAGATCGAAAAACACCAAGGCATCCCAGGTTCAAAGCCGCTTGAAACGTCTTGAAAAAATGGAAAGAGTAACACTTGACGCCAACATGAAAAACCTGCGCCTTGTTATACCAAAGTCGAAACGAAGTGGCAAGACTGTCATGAGTATGCGCGGTATGAATTTCGGCTATGACGACGAGTCGATCTATGAAAACCTTGATCTGACACTTGTTCGCGAGGAAAAGGTGGCCTTTGTCGGGCCAAACGGCGCCGGAAAATCGACGCTGCTCAAACTTCTCACCGGCGATCTTTCTCCAACCAGCGGTGTCCTCGAATACGGTCATAATGTCGCTCACGCCTATTATGCCCAGCATCAGACGGAGCAGCTTTCCGCTGAGAACTCGGTCATTGGCGAAATGCGTATTTCAGCAGTAGAGGAGACGGACGAGCAGCTCAGGACCATGCTTGGCGCTTTCCTTTTCAGCGGGGATGATGTCGAAAAGAAAGTCTCAATGCTTTCAGGCGGCGAAAAAGCCCGTCTCGCACTCGCGAAAATGTTTGTCCGCCCGTCGAATTTTATTCTCATGGACGAGCCCACCAACCATCTTGATATTCCTTCGCGTGATGTGCTTGCTGACGCTCTCTCTGCCTATGACGGCACCCTGTGCCTGATTACACATGATCGTGATCTTATCAATCGTGTGGCGAACCGGATTTTTGATATTCGCGATGGTATTGTTAAGGAGTACTACGGCAATTACAAGGATTACCTTGAGAAACGCGAGCAGGAAACATCCGAGCGTGCCTCATGGGAGCAGTCGACAGCAGCGCCCGTTGATCCTGTGGACAATAAACGCACGCAGGGTAAGGAACGGAAACGCGAGGAGGCCCAGCTCAGAAACCGAATTCACCGCGATACAAAGAAACAGCGTAATCGTATCGCAGCCCTCGAAAAAACAACGGAGAAGCTTTCCGCCCGTATCGCCGACATTGAGCTCATTCTCGCCGACCCGTCAATTGTCGATGATCGTGAGAAGATCGCCGCACTCAGCGCTGAATATACCAGGCTGATTTCTGAGAAAGATGGGCTTGAAGTAGAGTGGATGGAAACTGAGATTGAGGTTGAGGATATTAAAGAGGCGCTGCTGGGCGCAAGCGACGCTTGATAATCTCATATATAGTAAATGAATTGTCTATGAAATTATAATTGTATTGACTGTATAATAATGTATTATTGAAAAAGTTGACCGGAGGAATCACATGCAGAATTCACGCCGTAACGCTTTGAAAACAGGCGCGCTTATGGGCGCGGGACTTGCCGCTTTCACTGGTAAAAAAGCCGAGGCCTCAGTTGGCGCAGGGCCCGTTGTCGGCTCTGGCAGCAAATGGGATGCCGAGTACGATTTCGGCCACCGTATCCTCTTCATGGATGAGTACTATGAAGGCACTATGAACCTTCTCGGCCGTCTGAGCGGTGAGATCCCTCAGATAGACGCCCTCGCTGACCGTATGGCCAACGCTATCAGGAATGGCAATACTGTCTACTCCACCGCAAACATTGGTCATATGCCCTACAAAGAGCAGGCTGAAGGCAGGCGTGGCAATCCCGGAGTCATGAAAGACCATCGTTTGATGCAGAAGGGCAAACTGAACAAGGGCGAAATGGGTGAGCTTTCCTGTGACATTATGAAAAAAGGCGATATCCACA
>Ga0307988_1001942_pt1 | contig 10814 bp, 11 predicted proteins | sample EllFjometagen183_FD_203166 | JGI IMG/M metagenome (GOLD analysis project Ga0307988, IMG submission 203166) | Marine microbial communities from Ellis Fjord, Antarctic Ocean - #183 | ecosystem: Environmental > Aquatic > Marine > Unclassified | place: Southern Ocean | collected 2014-10-08 | reverse complement strand
CTGAGGTGCACGAACACTATTCATATCAACTCAAACTTGCAAAAAAAGGGTACTGGTGCTATGATTTTTCCATGCCCATGCTGGTTCTCCACGCCCTTTACATGGGCAAGACCCGATCTTTCAAAGCCTGGCTGAGAAAATGCCCCCGAAAACAGATCACTACTCTGGATACCCACGATGGCATCGGTGTGGTGGATGTGGAAGGGCTGTTAAATCAGGATGAAATCGATCAGACTCTTAAAAGACTGTATGAAAAAGGATCAAATGTAAAGCAGAGCTATTCCGGGCCGGACTATCAGAACCTGGATATCTATCAGGTGAATTGTACCTATTATTCCGCTCTGGGGTGTAGTGATGATGCCTATATTGCCGCCAGAACTATTCAGTTTTTTTCACCCGGAATTCCCCAGGTTTATTATGTTGGGTTGCTGGCCGGTGAGAATGATATTGAACTTTTGGAAAAGACAAAGCTGGGCAGGAATATCAACCGCCACAATTATACCATCGAAGAGATCCGGGACGCTCTTAAAAAGCCTGTGGTGCAAAGGCTTTTAAGGCTCATGGAGTTCCGGAACAATTATCCTGCCTTTAACGGAGAGTTTAACCTTTTTAAATCAAAGGACACGGAGCTGCACGTGGAGTGGACCCATAAAAAATATTGTGTCACCGCGCAGATCAATGTTAAAACCCATGATATAAAAATCACCTATACAGATCCTGTTGCGTCCCGTCTAGTGGAGTTTCATGCGTAACCTGAAAAATTTTCAGGCGCACCTTGAAATCGCCATTTTCTGTAATCTTATTACGATATAATGAACCCCCAAGCGATTGCCCGGATTGCTCCGGGGGCGATCGGGTGGTGAAGGATGTGGGCTTTGAGGTGGGTATGAACTGCGAGGGAAAAAACTCACTAACCATAGGTCCAGGAGTTAAGACTAAAAAGGTTGCGAAGGTGAGATTCAAAACGCCAAAAGTGACTATAAAAAATGGCGTTAATGCCGATGAAGATGAAGGGTCTTATGTGAGTATTCAGCAGCAATAGCGATCGACCACTATATATTGGGGTCGCGGATTTCTGAAGATTTTTTGTGTGATCTGTATTCCAAACGGGGGAAAAGTGTGATATCATCAATCTCAAGTTATAACCTACCTGTAAATACTTTCATTTCCTAACATATACATTTCACAACAGATTTGCCTTTATATCTTTTCCCTTGACATACCGGAAAATACCCTTTATTTTAATCTCTAGGTTGGATTTTGGGTTGGACTTTTAAGGGAGGTTGGACATGGCGAAAAGAGAAAAAACGGAATATCCGGGAATCTTTTACCGAATTGTGAACCGACGCGCGAAGCCGGGAAAGAAGCAGAAATGCTTTTATGTTGTATTCAAATCCGCCGGAAAAGTCCATGAGGAAAAAGCCGGACTCCAATTTGAAGATAACATGACAGCATCAAAAGCCGCTCGTATCAGAGCGCAAAGAATAGAGAACAAAAGACCATCACCGAAACAGCGCAGAGAACGCGCAAAATGGACCTTTAGCGCTCTGATGAATGAGTATGCAAGCCGTAAGGCACAAAAGGTCAACCATGCCGATATGAGCCGTTTTAAGCACTATATCGAACCCGTTATTGGGAGCAAAAGACCGGACGAAATAACCCGTAAAGACGTTGATAAGATACGCGACGAAAGCCTCGCAGGAAAAGCGGACGCGACCATATATGCAGGTCTGGCATTGATAAGCAGACTTGCTTTTTTTGGCTCAGACAATGACTTGTGTAAGCCGCTCCCATTCCGAATCAAAAAGCCGTCACTGGCTAATAGCAGGAAAACAGAATGCTTGACACAGGCAGAGCTTGAACGCTTTCTCAAAGTGCTGGATGATAACCCGGGAGACACGGCCGGCACTCTAAAAATGGCGCTTTTTACAGGTATGAGACGCGGCGAAATCTGCAAGCTCGAATGGCGGGACATCGACTTTGAACGCGGCTTCATCACCCTACGGGACCCCAAAGGCAAGACCGACCAAACTATACCTATCAATACGGCCGCTCAGGAAGTGCTTGACGGACAACCACGGGACAGGGAGCTTGTGTTTGGATACCCGAATGCTTCGGTGGCATATGAGCATGCACTGGTTTTGAAAAAGAAAGCAGAATTGCCAAAGGATTTCAGAATATACCACGGATTACGCCATACTTTCGCGTCTATGCTGGCTTCCAGTGGAAAGGTTGATATGTATGTACTGCAACGCTTGATGACCCATAAAGACCCAAAGATGACTCAAAGATACGCACACTTGAGGGACGAGGCATTGAAAGCCGGATCGGATGTTGCGGCGGATATTTTTGGAGGAAATGGAAAATGAAAAAGATTGAATCAATCTCTGTTCCATTTGGTGACAAAAAGTTTTCTCTTTACACGTACGGCTTTACCATTGAAGAAGCATTAGAAATCCGCGATACGCTCAGAGCCTATGATGCCAAAGCCGTAATTGATTTTTTGATGGAGGCGGAAGGGATATGCTCGAAGCGGCTAAGTATTATGAATGCTCCATTGACGAAATCAGATATGGACGCCGACAAAAGGAAAATGATTGGACATTTTGACAAGGCGAAAAAGGATATTGAGCTACTACTTGATAACAAAATCAAACTGGTTCCCACGGATAAAGTGTATGGATTACCGCTTGAAGATATGGCCGACGTGAAGATTTACGAACAATATCGGCAAAGACTTTTGACCGCCTATTATGCTCTCGAAGATGTTTCAAACTTTGTGGCCACGTCCATACGCAAAAAACGACAGGGACGACCGCCAGTTGACCACACTGGTTTTGTAAAGTCCGTTACGGCTTGCTACCTCCGTTATATTGATGAACCGACCACATACCGGGATGGACCATTTTTTGAAACGGTCAGCATTATCCTTAGAGCAGTTGGCCTTCCCTCTGAAGACCCCTCGCGAGCAATACAGGCCGCATTAAAATAATCCGCATTTAGCAGACAAAACTCTCCAAAAAACTTTTTTTCCGTCAATTACCTTTCCGGGTACGTCAACATATCTTGAGGTCAACTTATAAACGAGTTGACCTTTTTTTTTATCAAAATACTACACGGAGGACGTAAAGACATGGAAAAAAATCAGTATGTTACAGAGAAAGAAGTGTCGGAAAGCACAAACTTTTCTATCCAAACTTTAAGGAATCACAGGCACGAATCACGCGGCATTCCTTATCTCAAAATTGGAAGGTCTGTCAGATATCGACCTGCGGACGTGACGGCTTACATGGAAAAGTGCTTTGTGGACCCGGAGGCGAACTAAGGAGGTGGCGGAATGCGACAGTTAAATATGTTTGAAGAGCAAAGGCCGGTTTTACCGACGTTTGAACGGTTGAGCGAGATAGCTCTCCGATGGAAAATCAAAGTCACGAGGAAGGATAAAAAAGACTTACGACCGCTTTTTATCGCAACGATGAAAAAGGTTGGTGATGAGGCGGATTATTATTTTAGAACCAACCTGGGGCGAGACTCACAGGAGGAAAACCGAGCTCCGATTGAGGATTTAGATGCGTATTGTTTCTTCCATTATTACGAAAAAGCCGCTCACGGCTGGCAGGCACGAAAAGCGGCTTTTAGAAACAACGCTATGAGGACAATTTAATGGACAATGAAACCGATTGCAACATTTTTCTAACAAGGATTACGACGAAGCGACCCAAGCGACTCTCGAAGGGGTTTCGACTCGATAAAGACGGAAATCTCGAAAAGATACCTCCGGGCGCAATGAGTGACGGGCTTGCAGAGACCATTCAGCTTTCAGGTATTAACGAGCTGGCGGACCTATTGAACGGTCTAAATCCTTCACAAGCACTTGTGTACGGAATAAGCGAACACGACAAGGCGCGAGTTCTTTCCAAAAAAGCGCTGAACTCTTATCAGGCGAATGGTGGACCGCCGGTCATAACCAGGACACGGAATAACTTTTCATGGCCGGATGCCGGGATATTTATGAAGGACGGCGACTTCGGGGACGGAACAATGGACCCCGGGGAATACCTCGAAAAGCTGTATGAGCAATGCCCTGGACTCAAAGATGCACAACACTTGCTTGCTCACTCAGCATCTTCGCACATTCACAACGGCGGTGAATGCCTGAAAGGTGCTGGCGGTCTCCGAGTGCTTACGGCTGTTAAGAATTCAAAGGACATCCCACGAGCGGGAAAGGTCCTTTTCAAACGACTATTCATTGCCGGTCACGGATTCATCTTCATAACCAAAAGCGGCGCCATGCTACCCAGAACCTTAGTTGATTCGGCAGTGTACCAACCGGAACGGATGGACTATTGCGGTGGCGCGCATTGCCTTGCTCCCCTGGAACAAAGAAGACCGGACCCGGTTTGTCACAATCCAGACGGACCTTTCCTGGACACGGAAACGGCATTGCCGGACCTTACCGCCCATGAAGAAAAGGCGTATCAGGACGCGGTTATTCAGGCGAAGCACGACGCATGGCCGGAAGCCAAAGCTACGCAGGAAACCTGGATTGACGAACAGGTGGAAGCAAAACTGAAGGACGTGGACCCCGGCGACCAGGAAGCCGAACGCGAGCGACTACGGGAAGTTTACACTTTGGCCGCACGTCACAAGAAATTGTTAGGTGATTACGAAATCACGCTTGAAGGTGGTGAAATCGTCACTGTGCTTGACCTGCTATCCAATAAGGATAAGTACCACGGCAAGCGGACCCTGGACCCGCTGGAACCGGATTATGACGGAGGACGTTTTGTCGGTTGGTTGAACCTGCGAGCAGCCGGACGGCCTTATCTTCACAGCCACGCGCATGGGGGACAAAAGTTTTTCCTTCACACTGCCAGGCAAACGCTCCGCATTATTGAGGGTGAAAGATTCGATGCCGTCACAAAAGCTCTGGAAGTTTTGACCATAAACGGTGCACATTATGACCGTGGAGGCGAACTTGTGACCGTTTCCGATACGGGTGAAATCTTTCCTCGACAACAAGCAGAAATCCAATTTGACGTTGATGGTTTGCTCCGGTTTGAACAGTACGTTCAGAGATATGATGAGTGGCGACCCAAAGACTGCAAAGCAACATTGGCTTGTGGAATCATGGCAGCAAGGCCGCTCTGGAAGTTTCCGAAGCTGAAAGGTGTAGCAGACACTCCCATTCTTGACCCCGCGACAGACAGGTTGATTGCGGTGGATGGATACGACCCTGAAACGCAGCTTATTTTGACCTTGGGTGATATGCGAGCATGGCCAGGCATACCCCCAGAACCAACCGACGTTCAGCTTGAAGACGCAGTGATGCGACTCTGGAAGCCATTCAAGAAATTCCCTTTTGACTCCGCCGTTTCAACAGGTGTTTACTTTTCTGCTTTGCTATCAACAGCCGTTAGGCAGCTTTTGAAAACATCGCCTGGAATTGCGGTTGACTCACCAGTTGCGGGAAGCGGCAAGACTTTGTTGTGCAAGTGTGGTGCAGCACTGGCCGGTGAAGAGGCAGGACTACTACCAGACGCTCGGGACAATGAAGAAATCCGCAAGCGGTTGCTCCCTTTGCTCCGACAAGGCAAACGGGTTTTGATTCTGGACAACATTACGGGCGTTTTGGAATCAAGCGCACTGTGCGTTTTGTTGACCTCGGAAGTTTACCAGGACCGTATCCTCGGGGCATCGGAGACCGTATCAATACCCACGAGGACGCAGCTATTCATTTCAGGAAATAACATTTCTCTAAAAGGCGACTTGTGCCGACGGATTTTGAAATGCCGTATTGACCCCAACAGCGCGACACCCTGGAAACGCAAATTCGATTTTGACCCGGTGGACTATTGCAAAAGAAACCGCCTTCAAATGATTGCCGACGCTTTGACCATTGTGCGAGCGGGCATTCAACGAGGACCGAAGATGACCGACCGAACAGCATCCTTTGAATTGTGGAGTGACAGTGTGCGGCGCTCAGTGCTTTTGGTGCGCAATCTGGACTTAATCGGAGTTGACGACCCGGTGGAATCAATCACAGAATCTTATGAGCTGGACCCCGAAACGGCAAAGCTCGACGCTCTGATGAATGCTTGGCTGTACGTCTTTGAAGATAAGGTTGTTTCGGTTGCGAATCTAATCCGCCAGGCAGAAATTGAAAGTAATTTTAACCCTGAAAAACCAGAACTGCAAGACGCTCTGCTTGAAATTGCCGGGGAAGGTAAGAACATCAACAGCCGCAGGCTTGGGAGGTGGATTGAGCGCAATCGGGACCGAATTGTAGGGGACTTAAAAATTATAAGCGGTGGGCCTTCATCGAGAGCGAAAGTTTGGAAAATTGCTAATTGCGCTAAAACTTAAGATTTTTGTGCAGTTTCTTCAGTTTCTTCAGTTTTTTTCATTCAAAGGAAGAAATTTCGCAATGCTTTGCGAAATAATATAAAGGGAGCTTCAAAAACTGCAATAACTGAAGAAACTGCAAAAGGTTGACGAAATGAACCTCTCATATCACACGGAAGCAACGTTGAATGTCATCTGCGAACGCAGCGACTTGAAACTATCTGATTATTGGGAATCACGACCAGGACCCGGCGACGATGCAGTGAGGAAGAAATATTTGAAACCATACCTCAGCGAAAAGGAATCAGAAATTCTATTCTTGCATCTATCCTGCGGTCTGAAATTCAACGACATTGCCAAACGAATGCACACAAAAACACCTACATTGCGGATGCTATGGAAAAGAGCGAAGGCGAAAACACTCGAAGCAGAGCAAAAGACCGTAAGCGGTTGATATTGTTAAACGGAACAGGCATTTTGTCACGCTCCGGGATATAGGTAGAAGGCAAAAAAATAATAACGAGGAAAAAACAAATGAAATTTGAAATAGAAATACCGGAAGAAGTTTTACAGCCTGTTCAAAAAGTATGCGATGGTTTCAACATACCGATGGAAAGAGCCTTGTCCATCATTGCTCAAGATTGGATTGCAAGATTGGATGCTGAATTTCAGTTATTCGGGAAACCTGTAACCCCTGGGTATCGGTCTTTTGATTGGCAATTTACAGACTGTGCGACTGGATATGTTGAAACCTATGAATATTCAAAAGGCATTCATCTTCCTTTTTTTGCGGACCATTCCGAGGTGTTTCAACAGTTGGGTGACTTGCTGCAAACAGAAGATGTGAAGATAAAGGAGTTCAATGGCGAAACATCATAAAATACAGAATCACCGACCGTGGATTTTGAATCAAAAAAGAAGGCAGCTTCAATTACAGAACAGGGTTATCAAGCCGTTTTGGATGCGAGAGGGACTCAAAGAAAATGAAAACAAGCATGTCAAAGCTCAATAACATTTACAGCAAAATGATTGGAAAACAATGCTGTGGTTGCGGGCAGCCTGTCACCCAAGTACGGGATTATTCACCCCACGGCAATCGCGGGGTTTTGTTGACCTTCGGATGCTGTGATGATTGCGCCAGGTCCACGGTGAAGCTGGCATGGATACACGCGAAGATATTAAAGGACTCGTAATGGAAGAAAGAAACCGGTGTCCAATAATGAAGGGAGCATGCAAGCGGGATTGTCGGTGGTATCGAGACCATGACAGCACATACGAGGAACCATTTGAAGTATGTGCGCTTCTTTGGATACTGAATCGAATGGTGGGTTGATTTGAGCAAGGACACCCCCACCCCCAGGGGGGGGCAAGGAATGGTATCAGAAAATACATAATGAAACCGCGCTGTTACCTACTTTTCCGAGATTCCTAATTTCGAGACCACTTGTGGTGACGTTTGACCACAATGAAAAATAAAAATTCACAACCTAAAAAGACATAATTTGTATCATTTGTATATATTTAAGCAAGAGGTGAATCAAAATGGCTGGACGAAAACCGATACCGATTGAAATCAAAAAACTGAAAGGGACATATCGAAAACACCGCGACCCACACTCCCCAGCGCCGTCTAAAAGCGCTCTTGTGGCTCCAAAGTGGCTAAATACGGACGCTAAGAGGGTGTTTAATACCTTAAAATCCCGTATCGGGGAACTCGGAATGGAGTCAAAAACTTTCACCGAGGCGCTGGCTCTCTTATCCGCACGCATGGAAGAGGTGCAAAGGTACTCGGCAATTCTCGAAAAAGAGGGGTGTACCTACGCCACCACGAACCGTGAGGGGGAGGCGCTCCAGAAACCCCACCCGGTTATCAATTTGAGAGAAAAAGCAATGGCGCACGCTCATAAGTTACTTGTGGAGTTTGGATTGACAGCGGCAAGCATACAACGGATTGGGCCGCTGAAACAGCCAAAAAGAAAGAACGCGTTTGACGATTTTTAGTTTTTGAGAATAAGCGCGCTCGAAACGGAGCGTTTTTAATATAGCCAAAAGCCGGATATTCACCGGGATGGTGAATACCGAAAGTGTGGTTAAAAGTTCTTTATCGGAATCCGCTCGCGGGATGCCAGCGGGACCAGGGCGACGGGAAGCCGCCAGATAAAACACTTGATACCAGGCGAAAACGCGGGAGGCTTTCACCGGGATAGTGAAAGCCCAGCGGGCAAGTTTACAGTGAAGCAAAACAAAAACAAAAAAGCGCCTTTTGGCGCATATATGAGGATTAAAATAATGCCTTACGAAGAAATTAAAAATGATATTAGGAAACTGTCAGAAGGAAAATTTCAAATTGTGGCCGCTGCAAAAAGGGAAGGGAGAGAGCTTACCCGAAAAGAGGATGCTATCCTCTCCGAAATGGACGGGGCGCTGCTTGCAATGTCGAAAACACTTCCGGACAAACCTTTGTCTGGACCGGGTAGCGACCTGAATGGTTTTGGGAATAGCACTCGCCATGACGGTGGTTTAAATCTTATTGGACCTAATGAAAGGAAGGATTACAAGGCACTTTTCGGGAATGCTGGAACCAGTTGGAAGGATAAGAACATCAACTTCTTTTCAGCCGTTTTGGGTGGTAGAGCGCACTCGGGGTTAATCAGAAACAGTTTAAATGAAACCGTCCCCAGCGACGGAGGATTTTTAGTTCCCGGGGAGACAGCCGCGAGGATTCACGCCGTGAGTTTAGAAAATGAACTTGTGATGCCGCGAGCCTATCTCCAGCCGATGATGGGGAACTCTATCAAGATTCCCGCAATGAGTATCGGCGACCATTCCACGGCTTTGTTTGGGGGCTTCACCGCTTCTTATACTGATGAGGCGGGAACTATCAGCGAAGCGAACCCAAAGGCACGCGCTATGGAATTAAATGCTAGAAAATTGACGGGCCTAATTCGATTTAGCGCGGAACTCAATTCAGACGTCCCAGGCGGGATGAGCCAGATTGAGACCCTCTGTGGAAAAGGCCTTGCCTGGTATAGGGATAAAAGCTTTTTGAAGGGGGTGGGAAGTTCGGAACCCCTTGGGATTTTGAACTCAAACTGCCTGATTTCTGTATCCCCGGAAACTGGCCAGGCCGCCGACACGATAGTTTATGAGAATTTAATTTCTTGCATGAGCCGGATGTTTGCGGGGTCTTTTGCAAATAGCACATGGGTCTGTCATCAAAGTACTATCCCTCAGCTTTTGCAGTTGAGTATTGTTTCCGGCTTGTCTGGCTCCCATGTTCCTGTAATGAGCGAGAGCAATGGTCAATTCACAATCCTCACAAGGCCGGTCGTATTTACAGAGAAGATGAACCCACTGGGCGATAAAGGAGATATAATGTTGGCAGATTTTAGCCAATATGTCGTAGGTTTACGCGAGGGAATGAGGTTTGATTCGAGTATCCACGTTGCTTTTGAGACGGACGAAATTTTGAGCCGCATAATCGAAAGGCACGATGGTCAACCGCTCTGGGATTCTAGCCTCGTTTTGGAAGACGGAAGCACGACCGTTTCCCCGTTCGTGACTCTTGCAGCGCGAACCTAACATTAACCAAGACAGCCGGGGGAGTAATATTCCCCCGGCTTTGAGGTAAAACAAATGGCAATCACAATAACGACTCCACAACCAGGAACCTTTGGTTGGATAATAAATGCGAACAGTCCAGATGCCAGTGGTTGCGAAGAGTTGAAAGCCGCAACCGCTGGGAAGTCCATTATTGTTGACCATTTAACGGTTAACAACGGGGCAGGGGCGCAAAGTATTACGATTGGGCAAGGCAAGACGGGCGCGGGGGTTACGGTGGCTTTAATAGGACCGGTTACAATGGCCGCGAACACCAGCTTACAATGGGATTTCCGCAGTGGGATGGTTTTAACAGCGGCCACGGCATTGACGGTGGACTCTTCGAGCAATACGGCACTCTGCATTTTCGCATCCGGACGGGTTGAATAAAATTGAATTTTAGAGTTTTACCCGCGCTTTGGCTTTTATCGGCCAACATCCTAAGTGCGGGTAAAAAAGCGGGGGCAGCTTTCCCAGGAATGGTAAGCGAGAAACGGACGGAGTCATCTTCCTCCGAAACCGGACTTTCATTATCCCCCCGTCCTCCAAGTGACAGGTGACACCCGAGGGATTGTCTTCGGGTGAAGCCTGTTTTCCCCCTACCCCCAGGCATACCGGCATCATAGGGTCCGTACCGGAACGGATAACCACTATGATTTCCATTTGGAGATTTTGTTTCCTGTATGATTGTTGCAAATATGCAACAATCAAAGATTAGCAGAGCGAAAAAGGCGGGGTCCGGGAAGTTTGCTTCATCCAAACCGCCGAAGCTGGAAAGGATTAAATGAAAGATGTGGATAACCTCGCACATAGTTAGTTTGCCGCTCAAAAAATGCTGAAGGTTGGATATAGAGTTGGACTCCTCTTTT
>Ga0307988_1001941_pt1 | contig 10820 bp, 8 predicted proteins | sample EllFjometagen183_FD_203166 | JGI IMG/M metagenome (GOLD analysis project Ga0307988, IMG submission 203166) | Marine microbial communities from Ellis Fjord, Antarctic Ocean - #183 | ecosystem: Environmental > Aquatic > Marine > Unclassified | place: Southern Ocean | collected 2014-10-08 | reverse complement strand
AGGTCGTCATTCGCTTCGGAATTGCGCAGATCGAGGCAGGGGCGCATCTGCCCATTGTTTTCGATCCGTCTTCTTCGCCGGTCGTTATTCCACCTCAGTTCTATCGCGAGTTTGTTCTCCCTTGCCTCGAAAGGCTTTTTTCCGCGCTTAAGCAGGCGGGCGCTGTAGCCAACTGGCTTCATACGGCCGGTCCGACTAAACCTGTTCTGCATTTTTTTCCCAAGGCTGGAGTGGATATCGCGAATTTTGATTATTGTGTCGATCCTTTGGATGCCCTTCAAGCAATCCCACAGACCTGTCTGGACGGCAATATCAAATCCCTCTCATTTATCGATGAAACGCCTGAAATGATAGAGGATGAGTCATCCAAGTTGCTAGACCGTTTCGCCCATCGCGGGGGTTTTATTCTCTCATCCGGATGTGAAATTCCACCGGAATCAAAACCGGAAAACATAGCAGCCATGGTCTTAGCCACCCGCAAAAAGGGATGACTCGATGCCTGAAATAACCGTCATGCTGGAAGAAGGGCAGCAAAGTATCCCATTTAACGCCGGCCAGTCCCTACGTGATATTCTGGATACGACCGATTTCCAGGTTCGATCAGGATGCAGAGGGATGGGAGCCTGCGGTCTATGCCGTGTCCGAATTGAAGCGGGAAAAGTGCGTACGCCAACGTCGAATGAACAAATGCACTTCAGTAGCGCACAACTTGCTGAAGGAATCCGCCTGGCTTGTCAGGTAATAGCAGAAGATGATCTTCAAATCACAATCCTCTCACCCGCCCGGGAATCAGGGTGGAGAAGCCCTCCCCATGGAATAGGACGTCGTGGCGGGCAGTCCTCGGGTTTTCCTCCCTTGAATGACCTGCCAGGGCAGATAGAAAGCCCTTATGGTGTTGCGGTGGACCTGGGAACAACCCATATTCATCTTTCTTTCCATGAACTTTCCAATGGACAATGGGTGTGCAGTCGTTATGCCCTCAATCCTCAAATGGATTTTGGGTCAGATGTATTGACACGATTGGTAGCGGCCTCCGAATCCAAAAAGCAGGCACGAACTTTGGGCCAACTGGCAATCAAAGCCATTGGAGAGGGGCTGTTGGATATTGCCACCAGGGAAGGAATTAATCTTCAGCAAGTCGTGCGCCTGGTTTTGGTCGGGAATACTGCAATGCTGGCGCTGTTATCGGGAAGAAATTATGAGCTGCTGCTTCAGCCTCGCCACTGGATGAGTGCCGTTGATTGCCTCCCAAAGGGTACAAAACCCTGGGCTGAATCATGGGGCATCCATCCCCAAGCGAGGATAGAGACGATATCGCCTCTGGCTGGGTTTGTTGGTTCGGATCTGCTGGCAGGTGTTTTGACGACTCATTTGACGGAAAACGAAGGTGGCAGTCTCTTAATTGATTTTGGCACGAATTCCGAAATCGCTTTGTGGGACGGACAGATTTTAAGGGCCACGTCCGCTGCCGGAGGCCCCGCGTTTGAAGGGTGCGGTATCAGTTGCGGCGTGCCGGTGGAACCGGGGGCCATCTATGACGTCCGATTGAAGGATGGAATATTTGATTATTCAATCATTGCCGGCAGTAAACCCAGTGGTGTTTGTGGGTCAGGACTGGTGGATTTCATTGCCAACCTGGTCGGATCCGGTAGTCTAAACAGACTGGGACAATTTACGACAACGGTTCACGAAAGGGGATTTGAACTCGTACGAGGCGATCAGAACATTGTTTTAAACAAACGAGACGTAGACATGTTTCAGCGCGCCAAAGCTGCTATAGGTGTAGGTATCCAGGTTTTATTGACGCAGGCAGGTATGCGGTGTGCGGATTTACGGCGCATTTACGTTGGCGGCGCTTTTGGCCGCTTTCTGAATGTTGAAAATGCCCAGGCCATCGGGCTGTTGCCCATGATTCAGCCGGATCGAGTTGAACTCTGTGGAAACATAGCCTTGGCCGGATGTGAGGAAATGCTCCTATCACCTGCTGCTGTTGACAGCTTGAAGAATCTTGGAAGCAAGACAGAAATTGTCAATTTATCTCAATGCCTTGATTTTGAGGATATCTTTTTGGAAAACCTTTATCTTCAACCCATGTAAGAATAAGGAAGCAATGAAAAAGTTATTGCCCGGTCAACAGGAATACTTAAATGCCTTTATCAAGGCAGCCCAATATCTCGCCGGTCTCACCATTCAACAGGATATTTGGAGTGAGTCAGGTAAAGTGCTGGTGAATTTTTTTGGCGCAGATCTGTGTGCCTTTGGAAAACGCCGAGCAGATGGGGAAATTGAAGAGCATCATTGGAGATTCTCCAATCAAGTTTCTGAGCAGATTCTTCTTGGGCCAGAAATAAAAGAAGCGATTGCCGAGGTTATGGAGAGCAGTTTTCTCACGTTGCGGCTTGTTTCCAATCCCGATTCTCTCTATGTGGTTTTTTTGCCGATCACACAGCAAAACCAGGTCACCGATGTAATACTGGTGGGTCATAGAATTGCCGAACCCATTCCGAAAGAACTGCTCAATGTCTATTTAGCGATGGCTCGCTTGATCGGCACAACCGCCGAGCGGCTGATTTCAGAGATAGAACTGAGAAAACATCGCGACCATCTTGACGAATTGGTAAAAGATCGCACAGCGGAGTTAACGAAAACCAACGAACAGCTTCAACAGGAAATCACTGAACGTAAGGAGGCGGAAAAGAAGCTAAGAGAAAGTGAGGCGGAAAAAAAGGCAATCCTTCAAGGGATGACCACAAATGTAAGATTTGTTAACAAAAAGCGTGAAATTTTATGGATAAACAAGGCAGGTCTTGCCTCGGTTGATAAATCCCTTGAAGATGTGGTCGGACATAAGTGTTACGAATTTTGGGGCGATGTTTCCAACAAACCCTGTCCTGACTGCCCAGTGAATAAAGTCCTCAAAAATAGACAATCGGCACAAGCCATAAGACATTTACCTAATGGGAAAGTGTGGGATTTTAGGTCTGAGCCGGTATTTGATGTAAATGGAAACATGGTCGGGATTGTTGAACTGGCCAATGATATTACTGACAAATCACAACTTGAAGCAGCATTGCAACACTCGAGGAAAATGGATGGGATAGCAACTCTGGCCGGCGGTGTTGCCCATGAATTCAACAACGCCCTGATGGGGATTGTTGGGAATATTGAACTCCTTAAACTGGATTTGCCCGAAGATGAAAAGACTGACAAGTGTTTTGGCACAATGACGCGTGCCGGCCATCGGATGTCCCGTTTGACCGATCAATTATTGGCTTATGCACAAGGAGGGAAATATCAACCAAAGGATTTGGAGTTAGAGGATTTTGTAAGAGAAACAGTGTCAATCCTACAGCATGGCCTCAAACCTACAGTTAAGTTGGAAACGGTTTTCCCAAAGAATTCCTTTTATATTAAGGCAGACCATACTCAAATGCAGATGGTTCTGTCTGCCATATTGGCCAATTCAAATGAGGCCATGGAAGACGAGGGTCTTATCCGAATAACCGCCGAAAGCAAAGATATTGACAAGAATTTCACAAAACAGCATCCGAATCTAAAGTCTGGTCCCTATGTGTGTCTTTCTATCCATGATAACGGCAAGGGGATGGACGAAGAAACGAGATGCGGGATATTTGAGCCCTTTTTTACCACCAAATTTCAAGGCCGCGGGATGGGGATGGCCGCTGCGCATGGAATTGTTAGAAACCATGATGGGTGGATCTCCGTGGATTCTGAAATGGGCAAGGGGACGGCGGTCCAAATCTACCTTCCAGCAGTGCCGGTTGAAATAAAAAAAGAGGAAAAGCCAGAGATTGAAGCTGTTAAAGGTACTGGAACGATTCTGCTCATTGAAGATGAGGACGTGGTCATTGAAGTCGTCCAGGTGATGCTGGAAATGTTAGGTTACCGGGTGGTTGTAGCCAAGACCGGAAAGGAAGCGATTCGGTTAACCGAAACCTTCGATGGACAGATCGACCTTGCTCTGTTGGATGTAAAACTGCCGGATATTGAAGGCGGCGAGATATATCCCTTTATCATGAATGCTCGCCCGAAGCTTAAGGTGGTTGTTTCCAGTGGGTTCACCATTGAAGGCCCGGCGCAAGACATCCTGGATGCAGGTGCGCAGGGTTTTATTCAAAAACCTTTTTCGTTTGCGGCATTGGCAGAGACACTTAAGGAGGTCTTGGAAGGGAGATGACCAAGAAATCAAGTGTTTCTTTGAAAGTCTGATTCAACCAATACACATATCCTACTGTTGCATTGGGCACTTGGGTGTGCCATAGAAATGGTTTTTTGACGCCTATCTTTCCATAACAAAAAATGAAGGGGGCCGTTTCTATTCCTCCGTTTGAAACCTCAAAACAAGCCCACAAATCATCGAAGGTGGCGTATCAGGGTTCCGACCAGACCGAAAATAATTCTGGTCGACAATATTCATATAAACATTTGGAATATCTGCTATTAGGTCAGCGGAGATAGAACGTGTGATATCATCATTCAGATGTGCGGATCGACGCTGTGATATATCATGGCACTATCCGCGTTCCGGTTGGCTTGAAACCTGATGATATCTCCAACGTATCTCAGGCCCGAATTCAATGATTGATCTGCCAGCGTTGCATAGTTTTGACGCATGTGCGATGCTGATTTGATGCAAGAAATCCTTTACCGGGATGGGATGATCCGAAAACGGACCAACCCCCACATATTGTGCCTGGCAAAACATCAATCAGGTTTGGTATCACTATCAAAAAGCTGTGAGATAGTTTATCTGATTTTGCAAAAGCATAAGATTTTCCCTGCGCCCATAGAACGAGTAATATGATAGACCGTTTGATGAAAAGCATGGGTAGTCATCTTTTCGCAATTTCCCTATTTTTACGGTTCTATCACTTCTGCTGAACTTAAAAGATATAAAGGAGATGGCCGAACAGTGGCGGTCCTACCGGCCCTACCGGCCCTACCGGCCCTACCGGGCCTATGCCGCGTTATGTCTTTGGAATGCTAAAGGAAACGGGTGATGGATATGATTTATTATGCAAAATTTGATACCCCTTTTTGTGAAATGATTCTGGTGGGGGACAATGATGGTTTAACGCATCTTCATTTAAACACCGGGGAGGGCAAGAGACATTTTGACATAGCCGGTGAGTGGGTTCGAAACGATGCCTTTTTTTCAGATACCATGGACCAGATCACCGATTACTGCAATGAAAAACGGAAAACATTCAATGTAACGGTCAATCCCGAGGGAACGGAATTTCAAAGAAAAGTATGGCGGAAATTAACCGAAATTCCCTATGGCGAACTTCGGACCTACAAGGAGATCGCCGGGATTATTGGGAATGAAAATGCTGCAAGGGCTGTGGGTATGGCCAACAGCAGAAATCCCATTCCCCTCATCATACCGTGTCACAGGGTAATCGGAACAAACGGGAAACTGACCGGTTTCGCCCACGGATTGGCCATGAAGGAACGGTTGATCAATTTTGAAGGGGCGGTTATTTCCAATAGAGCTGTGAATTAATGGGGTGTGAACTTGATGTGGCAGCAGGTTTTTATACATCGAAATTCAAGAAGGACTTCCCACACCTTTTTTCACGAACATATCTCGGTTCCACAGTCTCAAACCGGGAACCCGATCAAAATGAGCGTCATAGGTGACGATGATCGACCCAGTTTCGATTCCGTGCGATGAAATCCATACATCATTGATGGGCAACGGTGTTCCGGCTCGCGATAGCTGGTTCTTTACCACACCGAATATCTCCGCTGTTTCTGATGAGGCATTTAAAATCTTTACAGAGGGTTTTGTCAAAAAATTCTTCAATGCTTCACGGTTCTCATTCTCCCTGGTACCTCCCTTGAAGCCCGCATGGAGTTCTCCCAAAACAAAAATAGACATGTATACCGTATCGGCGGAAGCAACCACGCCAAGTACGTTTTCATCACCTGCCAACAGCCGCGTGTAAGCATTGGTATCCAGAATAATGGTTTTCATTGCCAGTCCGAATGATCAATTTTCCTCAAATCCGAGGTCTTATTTTCGAATTCGGCCAAGTCATCCTGAGTCCAAATCCCGCAGAACGTTTTAAAATCGCGAAGGTTTTTCCTGTCAGGTTGTGGTTTTACACCAAGATACTCCTCCAGAATTTTCTTGATGGTCTTATTGATGCTCAACCCTTCCGATTCGGCTTTGTCTCTAATGAGATCGGCGATAGGCTTTTCAACACCGTGAATCGTAAATGATTTCATTTTATGCCTCAATTAATTCATTGTTTTGAACGGAAATTAATTCATAATTGGCTAAATATAGTTCATAATGGTGTACCAGACAAGAGAAAACCGGAATGAGGACATTCCCATTGGGGCTTTAAGCAACCTGGATGATCCCAAGGCCGCACAAAAATCATTTCCCGGATTTCCCGGTAGGGATTCCCATCAATGCTTTGGCAAGCTTGATCTTTTTACCCAATTCACCTTCCCTGAAAATCATTACCCGCTGAGCCTGGGGCGACCCCGCGCCGTGCATGGATTCCACCAGGGTGGTGCCGCCGGTCATGGCCTCGATCAGCCGGGCAATCTTGATGCGGTGTTCGGTGGGAATCCCTTCCACACCGGAAAAATACTTTTTCACCAGATGGCCTACCTCGTCACTTTCCAGATCATACTGGCTGGGAAGGGTTGCGAGAAAACCACCCGCCAGGTCCACGGCCAGACGGGCAATTTCAAAGTGAAATCGGGTGACATTCTGTTTGCACACATTGGCCAGCATGGTGTCCACCATGTAGGCGCCCGAAGGGGTCGGTACCCCCTCGGCGGAGCAGGCGATGGAGGAACTGTAGAGGGTCTCGGATAAATGAATCATCTCCGTGACCTTGTCTTTCACGTGTGACGCCCCTGCCGTACCCTGAATCTGGGCCAGGTAGCTGACGGCACCTGTGAGCACATCCATGAGGCCGGTCTTACAGGCGCCGTAATTGGCCCGGTGGTGTGCCGCAAACCGGTAAACCAGATCTCCTGCAAATTCGACCTCACCATCCATGAAGACCCTTTCGGTGGGTACGAATACATCTTCAAAGGCGATCACCGCTTCCCCGCCCACAGACCCGAAAGAGGGTTTTCCCACATCAAGGCGTTCTTCAAAATCGCGGCGGTAATCATTGGCCTGGCGGCCGAAGATCATGGTGATTCCCGGAGCGTCGATGGGAATGGCGCAGACCACGGCATAATCCTTGGCTCGATCATCCATTGCCGTGGTGGGCATGACCAGGATTTCATGGGAGTTTACAGCGCCCGTCATATGGATTTTAGCGCCCCGGATGACGATACCGTCGTCCCGTCTCTCAACCACGCGAACATACTGGTCGGGATCCGGCTGGTCGGCGGGCGATTTGGATCGGTCGCCCTTGGGATCGGTCATGGCCCCCACCACCATTAGATTTTCATCCTGGATATGGATCAGCCATTTCTTGAACCGCTCAAAATAATCGGTGCCCAGCTTTTTATCGATTTCATAGACTACGGAATAGGTGGCGTTAATGCCGTCATGGCCCACGCACCGCTGAAAACAAGTGGCCGTTTTCTGGCCCAACACCCGCAGGAGCTTGACCTTTTTGATCAGGTCTTCAATGCCCTGATGGACATGCGTAAAACGACCGATAGTTCTCCCGGTTAAATGGCTGGTGGTCGTGGCCAGATCTTTGTATTCTTCGTCGCTGGCCAGGGCATAGGTCATGGCTGCGGCACGCACATGGGGAGCCGTGGCCGGGTGACTGGTCACATCCTCAATTTTCTTTCCTTTGTAGTAGATTCTCGGGTGCAACTGCTTAAGGCTTTCAATATATTCCGCCCCATTTTTGAGTTTCATGATGGCTCCTTTAATGGTTTTAAGATGTTCATTTTTCTCTCAGTTCCCGGCGAAGAAACTTGCCCGTCAGGGTCTTGGGGATTTCAGGGACAAATTCCACTTTCCGTGGATATTTATAGGCTGCCATGCGGGCTTTGCAAAATGAAATGATTTCCTCGGGTGTTACAGATGCCGCCATCCCTTCTTTCAACGCAACAAAGGCCTTCACCGTTTCCCCTCTGTAAGGGTCGGGCTCCCCCACAACTGCGGTTTCTTTTACGGCGGGATGCTGAAAGATCACATCCTCCACATCCCGGGGCCAGACCTTATAGCCGGAGGCGACGATCATATCCTTCTTGCGATCCACCAGATAGAACCAGCCGTCCTCATCCATTTTACCCACATCGCCGGTATATAGCCAGCCATCGCGGATGGCGTGCTTTGTTTCATCCGGTTTCTGCCAGTACCCGGGTGTCACGATGGGACCGGAATCAACGATTTCTCCCACCTCTCCAGGGAGAAGTTCCCGGGTCCCTTCCTCCAAATCCATGATCTTCATAATACAACCCTGGACCGGAACGCCAACCGACAAGGCCCCGCTTTCCGGATCTACCGGGGCCTTTTTTTTCCAGGGCACAATATGGGAGGGGGAGTTGGTTTCGGTCATACCGTAGACATTGTAGAGATATAACCCCGTCGCTTCCTCAAATTGATTTACCGTCGCTTCCGAGACCGGTGCTCCGCCGCTATAGGCTTTGACAAAGCTTTTAAGATCTCTCTTTTTGATGTCCGGATGATTTAAGAGAGCAATGTACACGGTAATGGACGCCACCGTTACCGTGACCTTCCATCGTTCTATAAGGCGAAGGGTTTCGCCCGGGTCAAAGCGGTAATAGAGCACCAGCGGTATCCCGGAAAGTGCTGAGATGGCCAGATGGGCTACCTCTCCCGTCACATGAAACAGAGGGGCCACACCGAGCACCACATCATGAGAATCGATGCGCTGCATGGCCTGGTATACGCGGGCATTGAAGGCGATGTTGCCGTGGGTGTTCATGGCGCCCTTGGGAGGGCCGGTGGTCCCCGAGGTATACGTCAAATACGCTACGTCTTCGGGGGTAATCCCCGGGTCATCCGGTGATTTGCCTTGAAACGCCTCGATCATTTTAAGCATGTCGAGGGCCCCCGGGACAGCGATCTTTTCTGCACTCTTCAAAAGGACCGGAAGGTCGGCTTCGGGAGGCAGAAAATCCAAAGGCGAGGTGGTGATGACTTTTTCGATGGATGTGCTTTTTAGGAAGGAAAGGTCCAGATTGTCTGCGATTTCATCGAGTGTCAAAAAGAGTTTGGCGCCGGAATCTTCACAGAAATAGGCCAGTTCTTTTTCCTTGTACATGGGGTTCACGGGGACCACGATGGCTCCCAGCTTCCATGCCGCATAGGCGGCAATGGGGAACTGAGGAACATTCTGAAGATCCAGGATAATCCGGTCTCCTTTTTTCAGACCTAAGGTTTCAAAAGCCGCAGCCAGTTGATCCGAAAACCGGTCAACCCGTTTAAAGGATATTACATGATCGAAATAGCAGATGGCCGACGCGTCAGGATTGAGAGATGCGCTCTTCTTGAAGTCCCCGAGAGCCGTCTCGGTTGTGAGGTCAAAATCATGGGGAGCCCAATCCGGATAATTTTTCAGCCACGGCTTTTTTTCATAAACGGATTCCATTTTACACCCTCAAATTATCAACAGATGGTCCAGCCGCCGTCAATATAGATGGTCTGTCCGGTAATGAAGTCCGAGGCGGGAGCGGCCAGAAAAATGACAATCCCCTCCATTTCCGGTAAATATCCCCAGCGACCCATGGGCGTCCGTGTGTTGATAAAATTGAATCGCTCCGGGTCATTACGAATGGGCTTCACCATCTCGGTTTCAAAATAGGTGGGGCCGATGGCATTAACCCGAACGCCCTGCTTGGCCCATTCCAGCGCCATCACCTTGGTCATCTGCTCAACACCGCCTTTGGCGGAAGCATACGCCAACTGGTTGGGAAGCGCGATCTTCCCCAGGATGGAACCCATATTGATGATTTTCCCATAGCCGCTTTCCAACATGTGCGGGGCTACCGCCTGGGCCACCAGGAAGTATCCCTTCAGGTTGGTGTTGATCACCAGGTCCCAGGCCTCTTCCGGGTAATCAAGAACGGGTTCCCGATGGTTCAGTCCCGCATTGTTCATCAAAATATCAATTTTTCCAAAGCGCTTCAGAATCTTGTCCACGCCTTCATGGACGCTTATCTTGGATGTGACATCCAGGACGAAGCCATCGGAATCTCTTCCCAAACCCTTAATTGCCTCGGAAACCCGTTTCAAGTCCGTGGTGTTCCTGCCGCAAACGGCTACATCAGCACCGGCCTTGGCCAGTGCCATGGCGGAATTTTCCCCCAGTCCCTTGGTACTGCCGGTCACCATGGCAACTTTGCCGGTTAAATCAAAAATTTCCATAATCGCCACTTCTCCGTTATGAAGGATTCCCTTCACTGTCCTTTCCGGGTTTCAGATCGTTTGTGACCTTTCAAAGGACCCGGCGATAAATATCAACTGCATCCTTATGGGACATGGCCCTCGGATTATTGGCCAGAAGCCGCGTTACCTTCATAACCCCCTCGGCCAGATCGTCAATGTGGTTTTCGGTGATTCCGAATTCACCGAGGGTGGAAGGGACCTGGAGATCTTTTGCCAGGACCATCACGGCATCCACTGCTGCTTCGGCTGCCTGCCGGTCGGAGAGCCCATCTACCGGTTCACCCATCATGGCTGCGACATCCGCGAATTTCGCCAGGTTCCCCACCAGATTAAAGCGCATCACTTCGGCCAGCATGAGGGTGTTGGCCACACCGTGGGGAATATGGAATTCAGCGCCGATGGGATAGGCAAAGGCGTGGACTGCGGTGACACCCGCATTGGCAAAGGCGAT
>Ga0307988_1001940_pt1 | contig 10823 bp, 7 predicted proteins | sample EllFjometagen183_FD_203166 | JGI IMG/M metagenome (GOLD analysis project Ga0307988, IMG submission 203166) | Marine microbial communities from Ellis Fjord, Antarctic Ocean - #183 | ecosystem: Environmental > Aquatic > Marine > Unclassified | place: Southern Ocean | collected 2014-10-08 | reverse complement strand
CCAACCATTACCATAGCGGCAAAAGAACTGTCGAGTGTGGTAAGATTGCCTGCACCCGACCTTGGTTTTCCGGTAATGTAAGTAGCACCCGGCACCATTAAATGTGGAATTACTGCCTGATTTCCATGCCCGTCGAGTACAACAATTTCATCGGCACCACCATCACGCAATCCTTGAATTACTGCTGCCAAATCGTCCATAAAATATTCGCAAGCCAATAAATTCTCAGGCGATCCTTTTTCACGGGTTTGGGTGAAATTGAAAACACCGCTTATTCCTTCCAAATCAGTATTCACATAAATCTTTAATTGGGCCGATGATTCCGGAATATTTATTAGCAATACCAAAACGACAACAAAAATTAATCGTATTAATTTGAATCCGGAATAATTTAAGATTAAAATTGGTTTAAGATTTATTTGTTTCATGAAACGATTCTTTAAAAAAATTGATAATAAGATAATTCTTTATTTTGGATTTGCATGGTTCAATTAATAAATTCACCCGGTGACTTCAAGTCACCGGGTGAATAATCTACTGATTCAGCACCAAATTCTGAATAAAAAACTCCATCATTCGATCTGTTGTAACGGCAGTGTGTCCCCGATCGGGACCAACCTGAACTTCGAAACTTTTACCGGCTTTTTGTAAGGCTTGGATTAGTTGAAGAGAGTTGGATGGATGAACATTATTATCGTTTGTTCCGTAGTAAATCATAAGTTTGCCAACCAAATTATCAGCGTAATTTCTTAGGTTAGCAGCATCGTAACCTTCTTTGTTGTTTTCAATCAGATTCATAAAACGTTCGGTGTAAATATTGTCGTAGTTGCGCCAGTCCATTACACCCGAGTTGGCCACTGCCGCATGAAATACATCTGGATAACGCAAAATACAAGCTGCGGCTGTTGTTCCTCCGTACGAAGTTCCGTAAACCCCTACCCTGTTTTTATCGAAATACGGACGATCGTATAACGATTTTATTCCTTCAGCAAAATCATCCTGCTCAACAATACTCAGTTGTCCGTAAAGTTTATCGAGCATTTTTTTACCTTTCCAACCGGCATTTCTACCGTCGATATTCGCCACTAAAAATCCATATTCAGTCAACGAACTTGGCGTTGTAAAATTCTCTCGAACGGCGTTTGTTGCAGGTCCTCCGTAATTAGATAAAATAAGTGGGTATTTTTTATTTGAATCGAAATTACTCGGAAAATGTAACATTCCGTGCAATTCTGTTTCTCCATCGGCAGATGTAAAAGTAAATACCTCCACTTTTTTCAGACCAAGTTTGTCGAATTTGCTCATGTCGCTTTCAGTCAGTTTGGAAACTAACCGGCCCTTGGCATCAATTATTTGGCTAAAAGGCGGAATGTTGTGTGTTTGTGCCACATCAACAAAATGTTTTCCGTTTGGTGCAACTTGAACGCCGTGATTAAATGCCGAATCGGTTAAACGGACATCATCGCTTCCATCAAGCTTACATTTATGCAACTGTAATTTCATGTGATTGTCTCCACTTCGTGCCATATAATAAAGCTGGTTTTTCTCTTCATCAACTTTAATAATTCCAGCTACTTCAAATTCATGATTAGTAATTGGATTGATCAAGCCCACTTTCAAATCGTATAAATAATAGTTCTTAAAACCATTTCGTTCCGATTCCCAAATAAAGCGTTTTCCATCTTCCAGAAACTGCATGGTCGGTGTATTTTCGGTAAAACTTGCCGGCCACTCTTCGTGAACAACTACTCTGCATTTTCCGGTTTCCGGGTCAGCTGCTGTCCAATCCATAATATCTTGTTTACGATTTGTTCGGTGAAATAGTAGTTCCGATCCATCGGGCGACCAATCTATTTTATAGACATAATGACCAACTACATTATCGTCAAACGGCAAGCCATCGCGGACATCAACTTTTACTGTATTTTTTGTTTCTAAATCGTAAATAAATAATTCCACAACCGGATTTACTGCACCTACTTTTGTGTAGGCTTCAATATTCATCGAATCGTAAATTTCGGTTTGTTCGTATTGCAAAAAGTAGTTTCTAACTTTGCTCATATCGAAATGATAAAAAGCCAGTTTTTTATTGTCTGGCGACCACCACATTGCATGTCGTTGAAATAATTCTTCGCCATAAACCCAGGTTGCCGTACCAAATGTAATTCGCTTTTCAATCGAGCCTTCCGTTGTTACGGCAATTTTGTTGTTTCCTTCTGAGTCGCTTATATAAACATTTCCTTCTTCGTAAATGGCTTTTAATTTCTCATCCGGAGATTTTTCTTCGGTAAATTGTCTACCACGAGCTGGTCCTCCGGCATACATTCTTCGGTACTTTGCCATTGCCGATTCTTCTTTTGTCGCCTCTCCTATTTCTATGGCAGCCTTCTTTTTAATATCAAAACTAAATCGCTTGTCATCCCAGTTGTATTCAAACGATTTTCCATCTTCGGCCCACTCAACAGAAATACGACCTTGTTTTACCGAACTTCTTATTTGGGGAGCAATTTCTTTATATCGCTCATAACCTGGCATAGTTTTAATCCACTGTTGTGCCAAAACATTTGGTGACAAAGAAATTAACGCTATTAGTACAAAAATAAGAACCGAAATATTTAGTTTTTTCATAGATAAGAACTTAAAAAATCAATTTTTAAAATAATTTCTAAATTTAATTGTAGCTGTCTAAAATTCAAAACGGAATTGAAGTTATTTTCAAAAGGTGAATAAAGTGATAGCTTAAGCATGTAATTTAAAATAAACATATGTGCTATCCGTATTGTCAACTTTCTTATTTACACTCAATCTAATTAATAGAAAAATCATTTATATTTACGATTAAAAAAATATTTTAGTTATATTTGCTTCTTACATCCCTATAAAATCAATAAACACAGGAGGAATTAAAATTTATGAAAATCCCGGAGTGGACGCCGGGATTTTTTTATTTACAGAACTCATCGGTTAGTTTTAAATCCTATAGAAAACAAATGTGTTATCATCAGCAATACTGAATCAGTGAATCAGTATTTTTAACCCCTCAAATAGGAAATTCGATTTTATCAGAAGTTTTTATTTCACATATATTTGTTCCATACAAACCGATTAATTTGTTATAAGCACGAAGAAAGAATAAGGTTAATAAAATCCTGGAGTGGACGCCGGGATTTTTTTTATGTTCATAAACCCGTAAAAGATTAAGAGTTATTGTTTTCCTAAAATGCAATCAATACTTTTAATTCATACTAAATAATAGTTTCAATTTCTGCCTTTATTTTTTCTTTCTCGTCTTTGAAGAAAATGATAAAAAGAACTAAAATTATCAAAGCTAAAGCTGCAGGAACTAACATTACGCTTTGCCAATGGTGTCCTACAATTTGGTTCCCTTCTACTATTTGAGAACGTTGCAACTCCCATCCACTCAGATTTGTACCAATTAACCAACCCACACCGTAAGTGATAAAAGTTAATAATCCCTGAAGGCTGGCACGCAAATTTACTGGCGCCTTTTTATCCACATATATTTGTGCTGTTACATAAAAGAAATCATAACAAACGCCGTGAAGTAGAATTCCGATATAAAAAAATGAAATCAATTCGGCATCGTTACCAAAGGCGAATAAAACATATCGAATCACCCATGCAAACATGCCCATCATTAGCATTCTTTTTATTCCTAAACGAACAAAAAACAGAGGCATTAACAACATAAAAATCACTTCCGAAATTTGACCCATCGACATTAGACCGGTTACATTTTCAATTCCAGCTTCATTCATCGACATATTTATATACTGAAAATACATTGCAAAAGGAATGGAGATCAATAAAGTAGCAATAATCAAAATTGCGAAAGACCGATCTTTCATTAATTTAAGTGCATCCAACCCGATAATATCTTTGAATTTAATTTTATCGTTCTTTTTCTGAGGTGGTGTATTTGGAAGAAAAAAACTATAGACCCCCAATAATATTGAAGCTCCTGCAGCAATTATCATCGGCATTGGCCCTACTTCAATATCTAAGAAACTTATTAATATTCCACCAAAAATCCAACCAACGGTACCCAAAACGCGAATTCTTGGAAAGTACTTACCGGCATTTGGAGTATGATGTAAAGCAATGGTATTAACAAGTGCTATTGTTGGCATATAACAAATCATATACAAAAGAAGTACCCAAAATAACAAAGTTGGGTCGGTAATTTGCGAAACAAAGTACATTAGGATTCCTGCAATAAGATGCAAAACGCCATTTAGTTTTTGAGCCGCAAAATATCTATCAGCAACGAGTCCTACAAAAAAGGCTGCAATAATTGAACCCCAAGCTAGTGTACTCATTGAACGTCCAATTTGTTCTCCGTGAAAGCCAAGAGTTGAGAGATAATTTCCGGCGCCAACAAACCAAACTCCCCAAATAAAAAACTCAAGAAACATCATGAACGAAAGGTTGAAGTAGGTTTTTGTTTTCATTGAAATAGATTTAAAATGTTTAGTTAATTACTCCGAAATTAAAAAAACATAACTAATTCTACTTCTTTTTGATGTTAAATAGATTTTTATAAAGGATTCGAGGATGAATATTTAAACTAAAAAAATGTTATCTAAAGAAACATCTTATAAATTTAAACAATTTATTTTTCACTCCTTAATAATGAACTGGCACTCTTAACATCTTCAAGCGGTAACTGGCAAATACCGTCTTCACAAACATATATCAGAGTTTTTCCCTTAACATGTCTATCCTTCAAAATTGGTATTTCTGTGCTCTTTTCAGAAAAAGCCCAAAGAATATTGGGTTGAAATGAATGCTGCATTTCATGTAAAACATTCTCCGCATTTTCACCAACAATTACCACCTCAAAAAATGGCATGGTTACTTTCATCATTAATTTTCCCCAATTTGCGTAAGCCATCGGATATTTTGCAAAATGCGGAGTTATGTGCTGTAGCATTTTGTTTACCATTGCTGAATATTCTGCCCGACCTAAAATCAGATACAACTTATGTAAATTATTCACCATCACCGAATTAGAAGCAGGTAAAACATTATCCTCTTTTTGAAAATGATTAACAACAATGGAGTTATTATTTTTATCTGAGAAATAAAATAAACCACTCTTTTCATCGTAAAAATTATTAAAAGTGTAAGCTGTTAATTTTCCTGCGAGATTAAGCCATTCCGGGTCTCCACTTACCTCATACAAAGAAATATATGCCTGAATTAATAAAGCATAATCCTCTAAAAATCCATCAACTGTAGCATTTCCGTTTTTCCAATTATGGAAAAGTTTACCATCTGCGAGCATCACATTCTCCTTCAAAAAGTTTGCATTTTTAATTGCTAAATTTAAAAACTCTCGCTCTTTAAAAGATTTGTAAGCATCTAATAATCCCGTAATAACCAAAGCGTTCCAGGAAGTTAGGGTTTTATCGTCTAATCCCGGACGAACTCGTTTTCCCCGTTCATTTAGCAAATTACTTTTCCAGCTTAAAACCTTTTTTTGAAACTGATGGTGAGACAATTTATGATTTTCAACAAATTTTTCATCTGTTTTACCACGTAGTAAAATATAGTTCCCATTTTCCCATAATCCTTTTGAATTTACATTAAAGTAATTTGAAAATAGCTCAAAATCATCTTTCAAAATATTTTTAAGTTCAACAGCGTTCCAAACATAAAACTTCCCTTCTTCACCTTCGCTATCGGCATCGAGCGACGAATAAAACGCACCCGATTCATCCATTAATTCGCGCTTCAAAAAGTCAACGGTTTCGTAAACTACGCTTTTAAACTCCTCATTTTTGAATTGTGTATAAGCGTTTGAATAGACACTCAATAACTGCCCATTGTCGTACAACATTTTTTCGAAGTGTGGAATTTTCCATTTGTCGTCAACCGAATATCGGGAAAAACCACCACCAATTTGGTCATAAATTCCACCTCGAGCCATTTTATTTAAAGTAGTTTCTACAAACTCCAACGACTTTTCATCGTTATTCATAAAACCATAATACAACAGAAAATCGAGATTTACCGGCATTGGAAATTTGGGTGAACCGGAGTTTCCACCCTCTTTCATGTCGAACCTGCCTTTCCAATTATTTACTCCACGTTCCAGTAATTTTGCATCCACCGAAACGGCATCTTCAATTTCAACAATTAATGAAGCTTGATGAATTCCGCTTTGAAGACTTTCAGCATACTCCTCTGTTTTAGATTTATTTTGACGATAATAATTAGATACAGCTAAAATGTTTTTCTTCCAATTCTCCTTTTGAAAATATGTACCTCCCCAAATTGGGCGTCCATCCGGCAGTGCTATCACATTCAATGGCCAACCTCCACGTTGTTGCATTAATTGAACCGCAGTCATGTAATAATGGTCTACATCGGGACGCTCTTCCCTATCTATTTTCACACAAATAAAATTTTTATTCATTAATTCGGCAACCTCTAAATCTTCAAAACTTTCGTGCTCCATTACATGACACCAATGGCATGCAGAATACCCAATACTTATCAATAATAGTTTCTTTTCGCTTTTTGCTTGTATCACTAATTCATTGCTCCAGGGTTGCCAATTAACCGGGTTATGTGCATGTTGCAACAAATAAGGAGAAGTAGAATTAATCAATTCGTTGGTAAATGGCTGATTCATTTTTTTAGCATTTTGGCTTTTACATCCGAAAGAGATAAAAAGTATGGTTATAAAAATTAGCTTTCTCATTACTAAAAATAACAACTTAACTCTGTTTAAGTTGAAAAAAATGTATCACATAATTTTATTTTTCTGAAAGGATTCAATTCTAATTTCGTCTATTTTTTTAAATAAAAAGAGATAAAAAGATAATGAATAATACAAACGAAAAATCCAAACTCTGGTTTTTTGAAAATTTTAATTTTTTGGAATCGATGACCAAAGATGAAAAAATGGAGTTAAGCGACTGTTCTGTAATGAAAGAAATAAAACGTGATGAATCGGTGTATCTTCCTCACGATCTTTCCTCCAGAATATATTTTTTGAAAAAGGGAAAAGTAAAAATCATTTCTTATTCCGAAGAAGGCAGAGAATTTATTCATGGTATTTTAAAAGAGGGAGAAATTTTCGGAGAGTTAGCCTTGGCCGGAGAAAATCACAGAGAAAATTATGCTACGGTAACTGAAGACTCATTAATTTGTCAGGTTTCGGTAACTGAATTTGAACGGATTCTAAAAAACAATCCGATATTAAATTTAGAGGTTATCAAGTTAATTGGATTTCGATTAAAAAAAATACGATCGAGGTTGGAAAGAATGTGGTTTAAATCTGCTGAAGATAGAATAAAATCGCTACTTACCGAGTTAGCAGAGGATCATGGAAATCAAACAGAAAACGGGATTGAAATTCCACTGCGATTAAAACATCATGAAATTGCCAGTTTGGCAGCCACCACCCGACAAACAACTACAACAATTTTAAAAGGATTGGTAAAACAGGGAAAAATTGAATACGACCGGCGAAGGATTTTAATAAAAAAATTAGCCTAAATTTCTTCTTGAATTATTACAAGTGATTTCGCAGGTGAAAAAATAGGCCTTGTTAATAGACCTGCTGGTATTGCCGAGGCGAAAAGCATTAAGGTGGAGGTCCGGTTTCCGATGTAATAAAACTGCGTAAAACTTTCGGGCAAGTAATAAAATATCAATTCAAAAAAAATAAACAATAAAAATAAAACAATCATTTGAGACCAAATATGTTTTAGATATTTCTTGTTCATTAAAATACCGTATAAAAGAAAAAGTGAAAAAAAAACTACACTAAGAACAGCCAAAAATTGCCACAAATTTTCTCCTAAATAATATTGGTTTTGTAACAATATTAGAGGAAACAGAAACACCAAAAAGGTTAAAAATAATCCTTTAAAACACCTAATAATTATCATATTCTCTGTTCATTTTTCTGTATAAAAATCGCTAAACCGATAAACACGGGCGCGCTCCTCAATTATTACCGCATGCACTCTTTCTTTCGAAGGCAACCTTTCATCATTGTATTTCACCGGAAAGAGTAGCTCCTCTTTTCTTCTGTATGTTCCGTACGGATACATTTTATAACTTCGGTTATATCCGGTATTAAAATTCTGAACTTCGGAATGTGGATACATTTTTTTCCATGTTTCCCATTTTGTTTCAACAAGCATAATTTTCTCTGGTACTTTTCCTTGTAGATTTCCCTCCACTGCACGATCGACCAACTGCGACCAATTCGAACCAGTTAACCTATCGTAGGGCAAAATGTTACTGTTGTATAAAAACCCGGAAACCCCAAATGATGTCACTGTTCCATTAATTTCGCGATTCCAGGCAGTGCCTGTGCCTGTTAAAGGGCAATAAACAATAGAATATTTTGTGTCGCTCAATTCATCGTTTACAATTTCGTGCCAATCGAGAACCGGGTGCGGATATGCTTTTAACAAATTATCAACTTGAATTCCAAGAACCAAATCATCATCAAACAATAAATGATAAGTATTTGATGTTGAAAACTGAGGATTACTGATAGCCGGAATTCCATCTTTTCCAACCCCTCCTGAAAAAATTTCTTTATGTGGAATTAACCAATCTCCTGTTCCCCGAATTACTTCGCCAAGGAAATCACTTTTATCATTATTCAAATAGATTTCTGCTCCGGGAAAAAAAGTTCCGATAGAAAACCAATATCCCATAACAGAATGAATTGATTCCAGTTGCTGATCTTTTCTTGCCCCCGAAACGCATTTACCAAATATATCCCATTCGTTTCCCTCATTATCTTCCATAATAATTGGAAGAGAACTATCGGTTTGACGAAACTGGAGTACATCTTGATTTAACTTTCGTTTAAACGAAACGATAAATAAATCGATAGCATTCCCTGCCACAACAATTTCTGTTTCTCCAAAAGTATCGTTCAAAACCACTACTTTATCTGTTATTCCTGTAAATTCTAAAACGGCAGTTTCGTCGTCTTTTGGAAAATTCTCAATTTCATTCGTTGAACATGAAACAACAACAATAAGCAACGCAAAAATCAATATTCTTTTATCTATCCACATTAAATTATTTTATTATTTCTAAATTATTCAATACAAATACGTACTTCAAAATTTTGTTGTTAATAAATATCTTTTTAGTACAACGAGTTAAATTTTATTAATTTATTAAGCAATAAATTTTACTCCCCTATAAAGTTGTCGAATCTATAAACACGTGCATTTCCATCTACAACAACTGTGTAAACACGTTCTTTAGCTTCCAGTCTTTTATCTAAATATTTTACAGGAAAAATAAGGGATTCATCTGTACGATAATTTCCGTACGGATAGTAACCATAACTTCGACCATAACCAGTGTTAAAATTTGCAACCTTCGATTCGGGATACATCATTTTCCAGGTTTCCCATTTGGTTTCTAAAACCATAAAATTTTCGGGTTTAGTACCAACTTGTTCACCAAAAATAGATGCGTTAAAAAGTTGCGACCAATTGGAGCCAGTGGCCCGGTCGTAAGGAACAATATTGGTATTATATAACAGACCCGAAACGCCAAAAGTAGTTTCGGTATCGTTTATATTTCTATTCCACGCTGTTGCAGTTCCGGTTAAAGGACAATAAATAATCGAATAATTTGATTCAAGCAATTCGTCGTTTACAATTTCGTGCCAATCGAGCAGCGAATGCGGATAAGATTTTTGATTGATACCAGTAGAAAAACCTACAACTAATTCCTCATTATCAAGATAATCAACATCCGTTGCATTGTCAAATTCCGGATTTGATAAGGCAGGAATCCCATCTTTTCCAACACCGCCAGATCTTACTTCGTCATGAGGAACCAACCAGTCATTGCTTCCAATAATTTTTTCTCCTTCAAATTCACCTTTATTCAAAATTTGCGTGTAAATTTCAATCCCAGGGTAAAAAGTAGCAAACGAAAACCAATATCCCAATAACGACTGTGTTGGATTCAGGCGCTGCCCAATGCGTGGCCCTTCAACAGCATTACCAAAAACATCCCATTTATTTCCTTCATTATCTTCCATTATTACAGGCAGTTGATCGGATATTGCACTAAATTCTAACAAAGTGCTATTTAACTCACGGTTAAAAGAAACTATAAAAAGATCTTTGGCATTTCCGGCCAAAACAATCTGAGTATTATTAATTTCATCGTTAAAAACGACTACACTTGAGGTTGATTTGGATAAATCCAAAGGAAGCAATTTTGCAAAAAGTGGGGGTTTCGTGTTAGGCTCATCAATTTCATCTTCCCCACAACTATAAATGAATATTGCCAGAAATACAAGTAATACATTTTTTAATACGTTCCGATTATTTATTGCAGTTGCAACTCGACTTTTTCTATTAGTAATTAGCAATATTTTGTTCGACAAAAGTTCTTTTATTGGATTGTTTTCAGTTACTCGTTTCATAATATTTTAATTTATTTTTTTAATATTTTAATCGCCCTTAAAAAATCTAAACCATCTTAATAATTATTACAGTCGGTTCAGAATTGAAGCCTTCATTGCTCGTTTTAAAAACTAAAAATTGCTAAATCTGTAAACCCTAGCTTTGCCATTAATCACTACTGCATGAACCCGCTCTTTTGGGTTTAGTCTATTATCGTCGTATTTTACCGGAAAAATTAAATAGTCTTGCGTTTTGTATTCTCCATACGGATAATCTCCGTATTTTCGATTGTAACCAGTATCGAAATTAACCACATTCGATTGCGGAAACATTATTTTCCAGGTTTCCCAAGTGGTTTCGACAACCATTAAATTGTCAGGTTTTGTTCCT
>Ga0307988_1001939_pt1 | contig 10829 bp, 8 predicted proteins | sample EllFjometagen183_FD_203166 | JGI IMG/M metagenome (GOLD analysis project Ga0307988, IMG submission 203166) | Marine microbial communities from Ellis Fjord, Antarctic Ocean - #183 | ecosystem: Environmental > Aquatic > Marine > Unclassified | place: Southern Ocean | collected 2014-10-08 | reverse complement strand
GGACCGAATCCGCTGGCATCGATTTGCGGACGGGTTTGCACAGCTCCCTGCGAAGACGCGTGCAGGAGGAGTGACCTTGATCAAGCGGTTACTATCCGGGCGCTGAAACGTTTTGTGACTGAGCGTTATGGTGTTGAGTCCTCAAAGCCCGACACACTCATGGAGATGCGCAAAAATGTTGATGATCCGGGTTGTAGAAAACCATGGGGACTTTCACATCTCAGCAGCCGTCACACGGAGAAACACGACAAGAAAGTAGCTGTTGTCGGGAGCGGGCCTGCAGGTATCGCCTGTGCTCATGATCTCGCCGTGATGGGTTACGGTGTAACAATCTATGAAGCATTGCGTGAGATGGGCGGGATGATGCGCTATGGTATTCCTGAATACCGACTACCGAGGGGTGTGATCAATCGTGAAATAGCAACCCTTGAGGAGCTTGGTGTTGAACATTGCACTGATGTGAAAATCGATCAGAATTTCAATTTGACCGCGCTGAAAAATCAGGGCTTTGATGCTGTGTTTCTCGGAGTCGGAGCCATGAAAGGCCGGGACATGAATCTTCCCGGTAGTGATCTGGATGGTGTGGTTAAAGCGGTCGACTATCTTCACAAACTCAACAGAGGGCATGCCATTGACATCGGTGAAAAAGTCGTGGTGATCGGTGGCGGCCTGGTTGCAATCGACGCTGCCCGTTCGGCCGTTCGTGGCATTGAGTTTTTGACAATGGATTCCGCACGGTCGGCTCAACGTCTCAACCCTGACAACGTTACAATTATTTACCGGAGAAGCGCGAAAGAGCTCCTTGCACCGGAAGAGGAAATTGATCAGGCCGGGGAGGAAGGTGTTGATTTTCATTTCCTGACAGCGCCTGATGAGTTCCTTGCTGATGACAACGGCAGGGTTCGTGCGGTCAAATGTATTAAGATGGAGCTTGGCGAGCCTGATGAATCAGGTCGACGCAGGCCGATTCCAATTGAAGGATCGGAATTCGAGGTTGAGGCTGATACCGTTATCATGGCAATCGGTCAGCAGGTTGACAGCAGCTTTTTCTCTGAGGAGGACAATGTCGAGCTTACTCAAGGCGGTATTATTGCGATTGATTCTGATACCCTCGCCACAAGCGCCCCGGGTATTTTTGCGGGCGGTGACGCTGCATTCGGCCCCCGTATAGCAATCGATGCTGTTGCAAATGGCAAACAGGCGGCACAGTCAATACATGAATATTTCGGCGGAAAAGCGCTGTCTCCAGAACTTACCGTCGAAATCAGCACCATTCCCACCGATGAGTATCAGATGTCACACGGTTACGAAAAACGTGCGCGAAAAGCTCCTCCCACAGTAGAAATCGACCGCAGAACAGGCATTGCCGAAGTTGAGGAATGTTATTCTGAAGAGGATGCGAAACTTCAGGCGGACCGTTGCCTTGCCTGCCATGTCGATACGATTTATGATCCGATGAAATGTGTGCTGTGTGGACGTTGTGCTGATATTTGTCCTGAAAAATGCCTGATCTTTCTGCCAATCGAGCATGTCAATATGCCTGAGGAGCAGATGGAAGCAGTGCTCAAAAACTATGATCATGACAGTGAGCAGCCCTTAACTGTCCTTTTGAAAGATGACACAATTTGTATCCGTTGCGGTTTATGTGCGACGCGTTGCCCGACCGCAGCGATGACCATGGAGAGATTCAATTTTGTGGAGAAGGACGTATGAGTAAAAAAGACGAACAGGTAAACAAACCGCGCAGATCCTTTCTGGGAATGATGACAGGTGGTGTTCTGGGAGTTGGAGCATTATCGACGCTCTGGATTTCGGTCCGTTCTCTCGTACCGAATATCCTCTATGAACCACCCCGAAAATTCAAGATCGGCCTGCCGGAAACGTATCAGGATGGTGTATCCTTTATCGATGAACAAAGGATTTACATCATGCGTGATGGCAATACGTTCCATGCCATCTCAGGTATCTGCACTCACCTGGGATGCACACTGAAATTTTCACCATTCAGTGACGAGAAGGAAATAACCGTACGGAATATGAGCTACGCATCTAAGGGTGAATTTATTTGCCCCTGTCATGGCTCGAAGTTCCGTGATGAAGGTACGAACTTTGCCGGCCCGGCTCCCCGGCCGCTTCTATGGTTTGCTGTTGAAATTGCACCCGAGGATGGACAACTGACGGTGGATATGGCGCAAGAAGTTGACCGTGATTTCAGATTGGTGGTATAATGGCACTCTTACCTAAAAAAACTCTTCTGGACAAGTTGCTGTGGTCCTGGAAACCAGAATCGGACCGTGAGGCGGGACACGCGATTGTGTCCAATTTCCTCCTGCACTGGTTTCCCAACAGGGTGCTTCTCAAAAGCATCGCGTATAATTATTCATTCTACCTGGGGACCATATGTTTCACCCTCTTTATGATTTTATCGGTCACCGGCGCGATACTCATGTTTTTCTATACCCCTTCTGTTGAACGTGCCTACTGGTCGATCAAGGATATTGACTTCGTTGTGTCATTCGGCTGGTTTCTCAGGCGAAGTCACCGTGTATCCGCCCACCTCATGGTCATTGCGGTCTTCCTGCATATGTTCCGGGTTTTTCTAACCGGTGCGTATAAACGGGGAACTTCAGCCGGCTCCTCACGTGAATTCAACTGGATTCTCGGTGTCGTGCTCTTTGTGCTGACCCTGATGCTCAGCTTTACCGGTTACCTGCTGCCCTGGGATCAGCTCGCATACTGGGCAATTACTGTTGGTACGAATATCGCCGCAAGTGTGCCTCTTATAGGTAATCAAATACGTTATCTCATGGTTGGTGGAAACGAGATCGGGCAAAACACCCTGATTCGTTTTTATGTTCTGCATATTGTGGTTCTGCCTGCTATGCTTCTCGCTGTTTCAATATGGCATATGTGGCGGATACGTAAAGATGGCGGTCTGGCAATCTCCGAGCAGGAGAGGGCGCGAGTGAAGGAGATGAAACCTTCACAGCCGACAAAAACCAAGACATACAGCCTGATGGGTGTTTCGAGCGGTACGACTGTCCAGGTTTTCGATCCAACTACGGTCAATGAGGAGAAATCAGTACCGTCGTCACCAAACCTCGTAATTCGAATTCTGTTGATTGTGTTGGCGACATGCGCAGTAACAGCAATTCTATCCGCAATATTCCAGGCGCCGCTTGAAGAGGCCGCCAATCCCAGGGTAACACCGAATCCTGCGAAAGCGCCATGGTATTTTCTTGGGCTTCAGGAGCTTGTGGGATATTCCGCGCTTATTGGCGGTGTAATTCTTCCCGGTGTCGTCGTCACATGGCTGGGACTCATACCCTTTATCGATCGTGAGAAGAAAGACATCGGTGTATGGTTTTTCAGAACACCCGAACTCAAGTGGGCTATTTTCGGCGGGCTCTATGGCCTGATCGCAACTGTTGCGGCTCTGCTTCTCGGAGTGCTCGCCCCGATGCGGTCTTTGTTTCCCACTATCGAAAGCCAGATTTTCTTCGATCTTGTTAATCCGGCAACCCTTTTGTTTGTGTTGGTTGTGGCGCTGTATTTCATAGTCTGGAAACTCAGTTCCTCAAGCAGGTATGCCACAAGCGCAACATTCTGTGCATTTATAATCTGTTTTATTCTCTTAACATATACCGGTATGGCACTGCGAGGTCCTAATTGGGACTTTTTCTGGCCCTGGCAGGCATGGCCACAACACCCCATTCCATTTTGAGAGAAATATGAAATTAATTAATAAAAATGATGTCCGTATTCTACTGTTTTTTGCTGTGGCCTATGCATTAGCCTTTTTCCCCATATTTGGGAAAATAGCATCGCCAGAGTGGAAGTACTATCAATCTGAGTTCCGTGCTATAGCTACTGAAAACTTTGACGATGTGGACCTGGATACGATTCCCACAGGTGTACAACAGATTTGGCTGAAGGAGCTTGGCGAGGTGGACCGCTGCATGACCTGTCATCAGGGCGTAAACTGGAAAGGCCTCGAAAATATCGAGCAGCCCTGGACAACGCACCCTGATCCGGAGCTCATGAAGCATCATCCCGTTGACGAATACGGCTGTGTCTCGTGTCATGGCGGGCAGGGTCTCGCTGTCACTCAGTTCGCAGCGCATGGATTTGTCAAGCATTGGGAAGAGCCGATCTTAAGCGATATTATCGCTGCCGATTATGATCCCAGAACTCCACCGTCACTGCACGAAATAAACTGTAACCAGTGTCATCGTCATGAGCGTTCGACCAAGGGTATGGATTTGATTAACCATGGGAAAGCCCTTGTTCGTGATAAACGCTGCAATGTGTGTCATATCATCAATGGCGAGGGTGGGCGCATGGGGCCGAATCTGACCTTTGAAGGTGAGAAGAGCGCTGAAGAATACGATTTTACCAACTTTACGGGTCAGCAGCTTTCGATACTCAGCTGGCATATCAGCCACTTCAAATCGCCACCGACACTGGTAACGAATTCCTTTATGCCTGAGATGAATTTTCAGACACGTGATGCTATTGCGCTCTCCATGCTTGTTATGAGCTGGAAAGACAACAGCGAAATTCCGCGTGAATACATCCCGGGGATTGATCTTCGTGAAGTTCAGACACCTGAGGAAATCGAGCAGGACCGTATCATGCGTGAAGGCGGCGGAGCGTTTTTTGTCGAGCATAACTGCTTTGTTTGTCATAGCATTAAGGCCTATCAACTCAAGTCACCAACTGACAAGGGGCCTGATCTTTCACTGGCGCCTGATGATGTTCGTGCACGGTTCAGCCTGACACTCGAAGAGTTTATATTTGCTCCGACCGGAACAATGAAAATTATTCTTGAAAGCCAGATTCTCTTAAGCAAAGAAGAGAAGTGGGAAGCAATTGAAAAGATCAATACAGCGTATGATATTGTGAAAAACAGAGAGAAAGAAGAGCTTTGATAAAGCAAGATATTTACCATAACTATTCACTCTAAGAGGGAAAAGGGCGATGAAAAAGTGGACAAAGAGCAGCATGATTCTTATTCCGTTAGTGATCCTGATTATTATCGCAGCGATGAACTGCGGTAAGGAGCCTCAACAACGTCGTGGAGCCCGTCCCGGTGCATCGGGTGGAGGCTCAGACATTGCCGCAGCGGCACTGGCAACCTATGTTCCGCCGGGTGATCTTGACGAGTATTACCTTTTCTATTCGGGTGGCCACAGTGGCCAGATATTTGTGGCTGGAGTGCCGTCAATGCGTCATATCAGCACAATCCCGGTATTCACTCCCTACCCAGGAACCGGCTATGGTTTCGATGATGAATCACGGGAAATGTTAGGGGAGTACACCTGGGGTGACTCACATCATCCCTCATTTTCCGAGACTGATGGCGAGTACGATGGGCGTTGGATGTTTATCAATGACAATGCAAACGGCCGTCTTGCCCGTATCGATCTGCGTGATTTCAAGACCAAGCAGATCCTCAAGATTCCGAACATTTCCGCGAATCATGGAAGCGCGTTTGTTACCCAGAATTCAGAATATGTGACAATGGCGACGAGGATGTCTGCACCCTTCCCTGAAGGTACCTATGCAGATGTTACCGAATATGCCACGAAATACAAAGGTCTTGTTGCAGGTATCAAGATTGATCCGGATGACGGCAATCTGACTGTTGGTTGGGAGATTCTCTGCCCGCCGTTCGACTATGACCTTGGTGATGCAGGCAAGGGTATGAGTGATGGCTATATGTTCTGGACATGCTACAATTCAGAGCGTGAATTCATCGAGGGCGGTAAGCTTGAGGTGACAGCATCCCAGAAAGACAAAGACTTTATCCTTGTTGTCGACTGGAGAGCAGCCGAAAAAGCAGTTAAAGACGGCAAAGGCAAAATGGTTAACGGCGCTGCTGTCCTCATGCCTGACCAGGTTTCCGATATTGCATGGTTCATGCCGCTTGCAAAATCTCCCCATGGTGTGGATGTCAGCCCGTCCGGCCAGTGGATCATTGGCTCGGGCAAGCTTTCGCCGACCACCACGGTCTATAATATGGAAAAGATAAAAGCGGCCATCCAGGCGAAGGACTACGAGGATACCATTGACGGCATCCCTGTCCTGACCTACGGTTCCGTTCGCGAAGCCGAGATTCCTGTTGGTCTGGGTCCGCTCCATACTCAGTTTGATGGCCGTGGCTATGCCTACACATCGCTCTTTGTCGAGAGCGCTGTTGCCAAATGGAAACTGCCGCCATACGAAGATGGCGCTGACATGGCTACCTACGTGGTCGACAAGCTTCCGGTTGCCTACAATATCGGCCATCTTGTTACCGCTGAAGGTGATTCAAAAAGTCCTGACGGCAACTATCTTGTCGCCTTGAACAAGCTGTCGAAAGGGCGTCATCTGAGTGTCGGACCGTCGATTCCCGAGTCCGCACAGCTGATCGATATTTCCGGCGATAAGATGAAGCTTCTTTACGACGCCTTTACCGAGCCTGAGCCTCATTATGCAATAATGATCAAAGCTGATAAAATCAAGGCGCAGGAGATTTACAGGAAAGACGATCCTCAGTGGCCCGCGAATCCCAACGCTATCTGGGCTGTCGAAGAAGCAAGGATAGAGCGAAAAGGCAAAATGGTGGAAGTGTGGATGGTGGCTGTTCGTTCATTCTTTGCGCCTGACGTAATACGGGTCAATAAAGGCGATACCGTTAAAATTCACATTACGAATATTGAGCAGACCCGTGATGAACTCCATGGGCTGGCGATCAATGATTATAACCTTAATATGGTGATTGATCCGGGTGAGACAAAGACCATGACATTTAAGGCTGAAAAATCGGGTGTCTTTGCCTACTACTGCACCAATTTCTGCAGTGCGCTGCATCAGGAGATGCAGGGCTATCTCTTAGTCAAGCCCTAAGCAGGGAATGTTACCGCCGGTTGATCATTTCACGTACTTGATCATCAGGCGGAACTGAGAACAGTGAAAACAGGAATTTGATATGAAGGATGTATTCAAGGACTTAACGGTTGCACTCGATAAACCACTGGCATGGCAGAGCAGACTAGTCGTTTTTCTTGCAGCAATTGTGCTGATTCCAGCGCTGTTTTTACCTCTCTGGCATATGACTTTCGAATCACAGCAGTATCCCGAAGGCCTGAACCTGTATATTTATACCAACGACCTGGTTGGCGGTGACTTAGGGAACGATCTCGTTGAAATCAATGTGCTGAACCATTATATCGGCATGGCTGAACTAAAGAAGGAAGATTTTGTCGAGTTTAAGTGGATTCCAATGGCAATAATTATTTTCGTTCTATTATCACTGAGGACAGTTATTGTCGGTAAGTACAGCACTGTGTTTGATGAGTTTTTGCTCCTTATAAGTTTTGGCGCGTTTTCACTCTGGAGCTTTTTCCACAGGCTCTATTTATACGGTCATAATCTCGACCCGAAAGCCTCTGTGCAGGTCGAACCGTTTACACCACCAGTATACGGGCATAAAATGGTCGGGCAGTTTGATGTCTGGTCCTATCCGTCGGCAGGCGCCTGGTGTTTTGTTGCTTTCATCCTCTTACTCCTGTCGAGCTTCATTTTTATACGTTCCTGGCGCAAGTCAGATAAACAATCAGCTAAAGTAATGTAAACTAAGAAAAATACCGGAGGAAAAACCTATGAGAACATTTTTACTCAGCCTCCTCGCCGTTCTGCTATTTGTTGGCTGCGGTCAGGGGACGGATGTCCCTGAAGCCGAAGCACCGGCAGCGGAAAAACCACTGTTGACCTTTACGGCTCCCGATCCGCTACCTGTTCCTGAATATATAACACCATCATCGGATGAAGACTGGAAAGCGAAGGTCAACAATAAAAACAAAGAAGTCATTGAACTGATTAACATAATTAACCCTGTCGCGGCATTCATTACGGAAGGCTTCAAACTTCATGGCTCACATTTCACTGAAGGTTTGAACGAAGAGTGGGCGGACACACAGGTACAGCTGACAAAGGCTCTCACCCTCTACACTTCATGCAATGAGCGTAAAGATGCTGGCAAATTTGACAAGAAACTGTTTCTTGATCTGGAAGAAACATGGCAGAATCTGGTAAAAACCGGTGTGGCAGGTGTTCGGACAAAAACCATGGTTGACGCTGAAATCCGAAGAATGACGAGATAGTAGACTATTGATCAAAATACAAATGAATAAACGAAAGCAGCTTGCTATCATTCTCATGTCATTTGCATTTATCCTGATCTATGCAGGTGAAAGTGTAAGTGTGATACATGATATTAAAGCGGGAGCTTCTATTCAGGATGCCTTAAGAAGCTCTGCGCCTGGTGATACACTGGCTCTTTCAAAAGGTGACTATCTTGAAAATGTCATTATAGATGTCCCCGTCAGTCTGATTGGCAGCGAGGGCTCAGTTATACGTGGCGGCTATGAATCTAATGTCATTCATGTCACCGCAGCGGGAGTTGTGCTCGACGGTATTCATGTCAGTGAGTCGGGCTCCTCCCTGTCGAAAGACTTTGCAGGTATTCTCGTTGAAGCCGACAGTGTCAGTGTGCTCAATTGCAGAGTCACACGGACGCTGCACGGCATTTATGTCAAGGGCGGGAGCAATATTACCATTGACAATAACTATGTCGAGGGCCGCCTTGACTTGATCGAGGCGGACCGTGGTAACGGAATCCACCTGTGGAACAGCAGGAATAACGAGCTTATAGGCAATGAAATACTCAACGCCCGCGACGGCATTTATTTTTCCTTTGCGGACTCAACATCCATTCGGAATAATTATATCCATCATGTTCGCTACGGGCTCCATTACATGTATTCCAATGACAATTCATTTGTTGAGAATGTATTTATCAATAATGTTGCCGGTGCTGCGCTCATGTATTCCCATGACATATTTTTCTATCGCAATGTCTTTGCGATGTGCCGGGGGTTTCGCTCCTACGGTATCCTCTACCAGTCAATGGATTCGACACATGCCGAGAATAATCTTATTCTGGATAACAGCCGTGGGATTTTCCTGAATAACAGCTCAAACAATATTCTCAAATCGAACGATGTTGTCGATAATGATCTTGCAATACAGCTCAATGGCGGATGCACGGAGAACAGTTTCATCGGGAATAATTTTATCAATAATCTCAGTGACCTTATTCTTGATGTGAGTGATTTTGATACAAAGTGGAATGACGAGTCCGCAGGCAACCACTGGAGTTCGTACCGTGGCTATGATTTGACTGGCGAAGGTGTTGGCGATATTCCCCACAACATCCAGCGGATTTTTCAGATAATGGAAACGAAAGTTCCGGAGATCAGGTTCTACCTCTTCAGTCCTGTGGCGATGATTCTTGAAGAAACGGAGCGGGCATTCCCTATTATTGATATGGGGAGCGCAATCGACAACAAGCCGGGAATCAGATCAATCGGTAACGACGAAGTTCCATGGAATGAAGTGAGAAATAACAATCACAGGGCAAGCTACGGGGCAGCGTCGTTTTATTTTTTTGGAACGTCCCTGCTTTTTATGTTTCTTTTTGTAGTGGGAAGAAATAAAAAAACGGGGAAGTATGATCGAAAATAAGCCCATAATCGAGTTCAGAGAATTCGAAAAAAGTTATAAGGATATTCATGCGGTCAAAGCGCTGAACCTCTCAGTGAATGCCGGTGAAACCTTTGCGTTGCTCGGTCCGAATGGCAGTGGGAAATCGACATTGATACGTGCTCTCGCGGGGCTGCACAAGCCCTCAAGTGGCAAGGTTATTGTCAACGGCCAGGATATTAACGGCAAATCCCACAAAGCGGGCAATTCAATAGCATACATGCCGCAACGTGTCGCATTGCCCGGCCACCTTACAGCACGGGAACTGCTTACATTCTTTGCGGGCTTGCGGGGTGCCGATGCGGACAGCGTTGACAGCGCATTGGATTTTGTATCGCTGTCGCAGGATGCGGATCGCTACACGATGGAATTCTCGGGAGGTATGCTCCAGCGTCTCGGGCTTGCGGTCGCTTTTCTCGTGGATGTATCAATATTCATTCTCGATGAACCGACACTTAACCTCGATCCTGTTGGTGTCGATTGTTTCCGTACGAAAATCAAGCAGCTGAAAGAACGCGGTACCACAATCATTTTCTCATCGCATATACTCCAGGATGCTATTCAGCTTGCGGACCGTATTGGCATACTTGTTGATGGACGTTTGGTCGGTATTGAGACTATGTCTGAATTCCGGGATATGCTGACCCAGGAAACAGTAGTAAGGGTGGTTCTCGAAACAATGTCCGATAAGTTCGCCGATGCCGCACTAGAGGCAGGAGCGGTCACCTTCTCGTCAAACCACAGGCACTATTCTTTCAAGGCCTCACCAGCGCGGCGACTCAATATTATTCGTGCGATTGAACATGCCGGTGGTACAATCGAGGAGTTCCATACCGACCCCCCAGACTGGGAAACTCTGATAAAACAGCGATTTAGAGATGAGGGTTCTGTCGAATGAAACGATATCTGACGCTACTTGCGGCGCTTGCAGCCTTGACTCTCGCACTCAGCTTTCTGGCTGGATGCAGCGGGGAACGAAAACCTTCCATCTCTGCTGGTATTGATGCCTGCGCATTATGTAATATGGTGATCGACAGGCCAAACCAGGCCTGCGGATACTTTATGGGTTCGGAATTTGTCACCTTTGATGCGCCGAGTTGCCTTCTGAAAAGCTATGATGCACTCCGAAAAGATGACGCTGAGCTTCCTGATGAAATCTATTTTACGGATTACAAAAATGTCACTTTTCACCGTGCGGAAACAACTTTCTTTCTCTTGACGGATCATATTCCAACGGTTAT
>Ga0307988_1001938_pt1 | contig 10831 bp, 8 predicted proteins | sample EllFjometagen183_FD_203166 | JGI IMG/M metagenome (GOLD analysis project Ga0307988, IMG submission 203166) | Marine microbial communities from Ellis Fjord, Antarctic Ocean - #183 | ecosystem: Environmental > Aquatic > Marine > Unclassified | place: Southern Ocean | collected 2014-10-08 | reverse complement strand
AAACAAACTTTTTGAAATAATGAGGACACTGATTTTATTTAAAAAACGAAATCTATGGATTTTACTTTTGCAAAGTGGAAGTTACTTTTTCAATTGACCTTTATTAAATACTATAATGTTGTTGTCCTTGAATAACTAATTAAAGATTGACCCCTCGTGCAAGGACCTTATTGGCGTGAGGTTTACAGATTTCAATAGCCTGGTCAAAGAAGGCCCGTGGATGAGGTTTTTTAGCATTTCGGATGTCTGCGAATTCGCCGTGGTTTTCTGGCTTTCTGAATTGCTGAAGTACATACAGTGCACATCCGTCTATCATCTTTGCAATACCTTTGATGTCATCAAGGGTGAATTCAGGTGTTACTGTTGTGCGAAACTCATAATCAAGACCGCTGTCCAATATAAGCTTCATACTGCGTTTAATATTTTCATGATTGACTGTGACGCCGCAAATTTCGTCATATCGCTCAAAAGGCGCTTTAATATCCATAGCAATTGAATCTAGAAGACCTTCTTTAAGCAATGCCGAAACAACTTCAGGTCGGCCACCGTTGGTATCTAGTTTTACCGGAAATCCTTTTTCACGAATACGCCTGATGAATTCAGGCAGATCGTTTTGCAACGTGGGTTCCCCGCCTGTGACCACTACTCCCTGAATCAAGCCTACCCTTTTATCAAGAAATGCAAAAAACTCATCTTCTTCAATAGTCTTATATCTTGTTCTTAAAACATTTTTCTCAAGAAGAATTCTATTATGGCAATAATAACAATCAAAATTACAAAAAGGGGTAAAGACGACCGCAGCCACTTTACCCCTGTAATCTACTAGTGAGTTTTTCTGAAGACCTGCTATTTTCATGATATCTGTTCAGCCTGAATAACGAATTTCTTTCTTGCGAAGTATTCTTCCTTCTTGCCCTTATTAAAGTTTTCAATCGGTCTTAGGTAACCAACAACTCTGGACCATACTTCAGTTTCACTACCACATTCAGGACATTCAAAATGCTCTCCGCGGATGTATCCATGATTATTACATATACTGAAGGTTGGGGTTATTGATATGTAAGGAAGCTTATACTTGGTAAATATAGTTTTTATTAAATTCTTTGTAGTTTCTGTATCTTCTATGCTTTCGCCAAGATAAAGATGAAGAACTGTTCCTCCTGTATAAAGCGACTGTAGTAGATCCTGTTTTTCAAGAATTTCAAAGATATCATCCGAGTATTCTACCGGAACCTGTGTAGAGTTAGTATAGTAAGCAACATTTTCACCTGCAGTAATAATATCGGGATATTTTTCTCTGTCTTTTTTAGCCAGGCTAAATGCTGTACCCTCTGCCGGTGTTGCTTCAAGATTATATACATGGCCTGTTTCATTTTGGAATTCTTTTAAAAGCTCCCGCAAATATTCCATAATATCTATTGAGAACTGCTGACCTTCATCAGTTGTAATATCTTTTCCCATAAAGTTTAGCAGAGCTTCATTCATTCCTATAATACCGATGGTACTAAAGTGATTGAACCAGTACTCACCTGAACGTTCTTTTACTTCCTTTAAATAATTGGAAGAATATGGATAAAGTCCCTGTTCAGACTGATGTTCAATAATTTTTCTCTTAATTTCCAGACTTGTTTTACATGTCTGAGCTAATTTCCAAAGACGGGCCTTGAATTCATTCTTAGTTTCTGAAATATAACCAATCCTAGGAAGATTGATTGTACATACACCGATTGAACCTGTTAGCGGATTGCTGCCGAAAAGTCCGCCACCGCGTTTGCGCAACTCTTTGGTATCAAGTCTGAGTCTGCAGCACATTGAAACAGCATCTTCAGGTGAAAGGTCGGAGTTAACATAGTTTGCGAAATATGGAATGCCATATTTGCATGTGATTTTCATAAAATCAGTAACAACATCATTATCCCAATCAAATTCTTTGGTTATGTTCAACGTCGGAATGGGGAAAGTGAAAACTCTGCCTTTTGCATCGCCTTCTAGCATAACTTCACAAAATGCTTTATTGACTATATCCATTTCAGCCTGATATTCACCATATGTTGTTTCTTTATACTCACCTCCTAAAACTATTGGCTGGTCTTTGAGTGTTGAAGGAACTGTTATATCAAATGTTAGATTGGAAAACGGACACTGGAAACCTACTCTTGTTGGTACATTTATATTAAAAATAAATTCCTGCATTGCCTGTTTCACTTGTTTATATGTAAGTTCATCAGCTCTTACAAAAGGTGCGCAGTATGTGTCAAAACTTGACCAAGCCTGTGCTCCTGCTGATTCACCTTGTGTTGTAAATGTTGAATTAACGATTTGACCAAGGAAAGCTCTCAAATGTTTAGCCGGGTTGCTTTCTACTTTTCCATATACTCCGCCGAAACCCATGGTAAGTAGCTGTTTCAAATCCCATCCCGCACAGTATGGCCCAAAAAAACCAAGATCATGTATATGACAGTCACCTTCAAGGTGAGCTGTTCTTACTTCTTCAGGATATACTTCATGCAACCAGTATTTTTTCGTAAAAACTTCACGCACATAGTTGTTAAGTCCATTAACACTTTTCTGCGTATTTGCATTTTCTTTAACATGCCAGTCTTTTTCTCCAAGATAATCACCAAACATGTCAATAGTAGCACCGATCAGGGCATTCATCTGCCGTGCGCCGCTTCTTTTTTCACGATATAAAATATAAGCCTTTGCTGTTTGAGCATGACCATTTTCGATTAATACTTTTTCAACTATGTCTTGGATTTGTTCAACACTGGGCACTGTATCCTTATACTTGAACATAGCTGCATCCACTACCTGCACTGCCAGTTCTTCGGATTTTTTGAAATCATCTCCGCCGCACGCTTGTGCTGCCTTGAAAATTGCCCATGTTATTTTTTCTTTGTAAAACCGCTCAATTCTCCCGTCTCTCTTTTGTATTTTTATCATAGTAGATGACTTTATCCTCTCGTAAAATATTTTATTGTCGTTACTGAAATCGTATATTCATTATACTCGCGATGTAATTAAAAAAGCAACCACATATTGTGGTTTTTTAATGTTTATTTTGAAATTTAATACTATAGGTTGTGTTCAGATGGTATTTAATATTAGACAAAATTTCAATATGTAAGATATATATTACATTATTAGAAAAATTATTTTCAGAACCAAACAATACTTTTTTTATGTGACAATTATAGCCATGGTAATTTTTGTTATTTTATTAGAAATATTATCTAATTTTAACAATAATCTACTTCTTCCCTGCTTTGTTGCAGATGTTTATCAGTTATGACATAATATTGTATGGCTGTCCGACAATACTAATCGTCCGGTTCTGCCTATGTAATCAAAAAAAATAGAGGATAATATGTTTGACAAACTTGAATCAATAGAAAACCGTTATGAAGAAATCAGCAGGCAGCTTTCTGACCCGAAAGTAATATCTAATCAGAATCTATACAGAGAGCTGATGAAAGAAATTAATGATCTGGAACCGATCGTTACAAAATATAGGGAATATGTTGAAGTAAAAAATAAAATGGCAGAGGCACTCGAGATGCTGTCCGGCAGCCTTGATGCAGAATTCCATGAAATGTATGACGATGAACTCAAAGAATGTCGTGACAGAATTCCTCAGATTGAAGAAGAGCTTAAAGTCCTTCTGCTTCCTTCAGACCCCAATGATAATAAAAGTGTTATTATTGAAATCCGCGGCGGAGCCGGCGGTGACGAAGCCGCTTTATTTGCGGCTAGTCTTTTTAGAATGTATACCATGTATGCTGAAATTCGAAGCTGGAGCAGTGAAGTTCTCCATTCTAATGTTACAGGTATAGGGGGCATTAAAGAAATCTCTTTTTCAATAGATGCAGAGGGTGCTTACAGCCGTCTTAAATATGAAAGTGGTGTTCACCGCGTGCAACGCATTCCTGAAACTGAGTCCAGCGGACGAATACATACTTCAACAGTAACTGTTGCCGTTCTTCCTGAAGCTGATGATGTCGATGTTGAAATAAATCTTAGTGATGTTGAAATTGACACTTACAGATCATCGGGAGCCGGCGGACAACATGTAAATAAAACAGATTCAGCTATTCGTCTCACTCATACCCCAACAGGTATAGTAATTACTTGTCAAGATGAAAGAAGCCAGCATAAAAATAAAGATAAGGCTTTTAAAATTCTAAGAGCTAAACTTTACGAACAGGCACAGATAGAACAAAGCAGAGAAATAGCACAAAACCGCAAAAGCCAAGTAGGTACAGGAGACCGTAGTGAACGAATCAGAACTTACAATTTCCCGCAGGGCCGTGTTACCGACCATCGTATAAACCTTACATTGTATAAGATAGAAGCGATAATGAACGGTGAAATCGATGAACTCATTGATGGACTCATTACCGACGACCAGGCAAAACGTCTGTCACACACAGGGGGAATAATCTAAAGACCGAAACATCACCCCAAAATGAGTGTGTGATTTGAAAAATCGAGAAATTATGAAAACCAAGATATTTAAAATGAATCCGGACAAACCGGATATAACTGAGCTTAAGATCTGTGCTGATATTATAAAAAACGGAGGTACAGTAGCTTTTCCTACGGAAACAGTCTATGGTCTTGGTGCCAATGCCCTTGATGTAGATGCCGTAAAGAAAATATTTGCAGCAAAGGGCCGTCCAGGTGATAATCCGCTTATTCTCCACATATCAAAACCAGAAGATATAGAAAAATATGCCACAATATTTACTGACGAAGCCAAAAACCTGGCCAAAGTTTTCTGGCCCGGACCAATTTCATTAATTTTACCCAGAAAGGAAACTGTACCCGATGCCGTTACCGGAGGACTTAATACAGTTGCTTTTCGCATTCCTTCAAACAAAATTGCCCGTGAACTGATAGCTTTATCAGATCTTCCCATAGCAGCACCAAGTGCCAATCTTTCTGGTAAACCAAGTCCTACAGAGGGTTCTCATGTAATCGATGATTTATTTGGTAAAGTTGATGCAATTATTGATGCAGGCAAATGTAAGGTTGGACTTGAATCTACAGTAGTTGATATGGTTTCTTCTCCCGCTGCAGTATTGCGACCAGGTGGTATCCCATTCGAACAAATCAGAATGCTTATTCCGGATCTTACCAATGAGTACTCAGTATCAGAAAACCAAGCACCTCGGTCTCCTGGCATGAAATATCGTCACTACTCACCAAATGCTTCCATGGTTATTGTTAAAGGACCCGGTAATCAAACAATCGATAAAATAAACTCACTTACAGCACAAAATAGCAAAGCAGGTGTGCTGTGTTCTATTGAAACTATGGGGAAATATAATTCACATAACAAAATATGCATTGGCAGCAATAAAAATTCCGAAGAAATTGCAGCAAACATTTTTGATTCACTTCGCATGTTTGATAAACTTGATGTTGATATTATTTACTCTGAATATTTTGGTGATGGTCCTATGGGTGATGCTATTATGAACAGACTTCTAAAAGCTGCTTCTCATGAAGTGATTGAGGTCTGATAAAGTATATATAGTGTAGTCATTTAACAAAAAGTCATACGTTTTTAACTAGGCTAATGACTATTTTGTTCTTAGTAATGACGTTCCTCGATTCCTTCGAAATCTGTGGTACGTCATGTGGTATAATTTTTAAATATCTTAGGAGGTTTTATTATGAACAACATACCGGAAATTAAAGTAGCATTGGTAGCCGTCAGCAGAGACTGCTTCCTTTTAGAGTTATCAGAAAAAAGACGACAATCCGTAATGAAATATACAGAGGAAATGAAAATGCCTGTTATTGAAATAGATACAATAATTGAGAATGAAAATGATGTTCTAATTGCATTGGGTGAAATAGAAACTACCGGAGCAAATGCATTATGTATTTTCCTTGGCAATTTCGGCCCTGAAGGCCCGGAAACTCTTTTAGCACAGAAGTTCAACGGACCTGTTATGTTTGCCGCTGCTGCAGAAGAAACCGGGGAAGATCTTATAGGAGGTCGCGGTGATGCATACTGCGGAATGCTTAATGCTTCTTATAACGTAGGTCTTAGGAATCTAACCCCATATATTCCTGAATATCCGGTGGGTACCGCTATTGAAGTAGCTCACATGATTTATGATTTCGTCGAAATTACTAGAGTTGTTTCAGGTGTCAGAGGGCTTAAAATTATGTCTTTCGGTCCCCGTCCTCATGATTTTCTTGCATGTAATGCACCTATAAAACCTCTTTATGATCTTGGTGTTGAGATACAGGAAAACTCTGAACTTGATTTATTTGAAGCATATAATAAACATGAAGGTGATTCTCGTATTGATGAAGTGGTTGCAGATATGGCTAAAGAACTGGGTCATGGAAACACTTATCCCGATTTTCTTAAAAAACTCGCTCAGTATGAACTTACGCTTGAAGACTGGATGAATGATAATATCGGTGCATCTGAAAATGTGGTGTTTGCAAATAAATGCTGGCCTGCATTTCAAACTCAGTTTGGTTTTGTTCCATGCTATGTAAACTCCCGCTTTTCAACCAGAGGCATCCCCATAGCCTGCGAAGCAGATATATATGGGGCTCTTAGTGAATATATACTTACACTCTCAACACTGCGTCCTTCTACTTTATTAGATATAAACAATACTGTCCCAAAAGATATGTATGATGAACATATAAAGGGAACATATCCATATTCAGAAACTGATGTATTCATGGGTTTCCATTGTGGAAATACTCCTTCTTGTCTGATGAAGGATCCGCAGATGAAATATCAGCTTATAATGAAAAGACTGCTTGAACCCGATTCAGAACCTAATATTTCTCGAGGAACTCTCGAAGGACAGATTGCACCAAATCCAATTACAATGTTCCGTCTTCAGAGCACTGCCGACTGTCAGCTCAGATCATACATTGCTGAAGGCGAAGTACTTGATGTTGATCCAAAATCATTCGGTGGTATTGGTGTTATTGGAATCAAAGAGATGGGGCGTTTCTACAGACATGTACTTATTCAAAAGCGTTATCCCCATCATGCAGGTATTGGGTTTGCCCATAAGGGTCGTATTATGTACGAAGCCCTAAAAATCCTTGGGGTAAAAGACATTGATTTCAATCGTCCTAAAAATTATCTATATGAAGGCGAAAACCCTTTCGGGACTAATTTTTAAACTATTACATAGAGAGGCCACCTCATAGGGTGGTCTTTTCTTTATCCTCTAACTCATTAGATAGCCAACCTTTCAGCCAAGTCTGGTTGGGACACTTTCTGATTTACTGGTAATATTAAAGAGTAAGTTAATTATATACTTACTAATTTGAAATACATAAAATATTTAGTTAGAATAGCTACTACACGATCAAGTGTCCCGACCAGACTTTCTGAGTTTAGTCAGCGGGCTGTGGGTATAGTAATTCATATATATTCCCGGTAATATCAATATCATCCAAGACAAGGGTTTTACTGTTTCTGTTTTCATCCCATACTTCAAGTTTTATAATATAAGCATCTGACTTTCTACCCCCATCCCAGCCAATGGTTTCATCACACAGGGGTAGAGAATATTCCCAGCTATATGTTTTAACGCCATTTGAAACTGATTCAAAATTCATCTTAGAATCTTTCGGGAACTCTACACTATATCCAAAAAAATCATTTTTATACTCATATGTATATCCTGATGAATTGGTATAAGTCATAGCTTCTAGTTGAGGTGATAGTCTTATTACCGCTGTATCGACTCTTCCTTTTACAGTCGCCTCAATTACTATCTTTTCCAAAGCAAGGAATCTATGTGGTTGGTCCTCCCAATGAGTCCAGCTACCCGTTACACTTAAACCCACTATTTCTAGTTGCTCATTGTTACCATTCCCAGGATTTGCGCCACCACCGGGTGATGGGGTCGGAGATGGTGTAGGTTCCGGAGTAGGTCTGGGTGCGGTTGTAGGCCGTGGTGTCGGCCTTGGAGTAGATGTCGGCAAAGGTAATGGTGTGGGAACTGGAGTTGGACTGCCGGCTCCTCCCCTTACACTTATCGTACAGGACAAATTCTTTACCAACTTGTCTCCGAATATACTTTCTGAGGTAACTGTAGCATTTATTTTTGCACTTCCGGGTAAATGTGCAGGTATATTCAGGTATGCATCCTGATAGATACTTATACTGTTTGTGTCGTGAAAAAATCTGACTTTACTCCATGTTCCGCATGAAAATACTACTTTAATAAAAGCTACTTCATCTTTTGGTTTATTAACCGATGCACTAAGACTCACACCAGTATCAAATGCCACATCATTCTCATCAACGTAAACTGTAATGCTGTCAGGGATTAATTCAGCATTCAGAGAACCTCTACCCATAGAAGGAACTGTAAAAGTAGCATAAAACCCATTGGATTTGTATGTATAAATACTCCCTGAACTGCTCCAGGAAGCCGCAGACTGTACTTTTGCTTTTGACGTTCCGATACCCGCAGCTGTGAGAGTAGTCGCACCATGTCCTCTTAAAGCCGTGTGAAGCATATATGGAAGCTGAACACTTTGTTCAAGTGAATCCCAGCTTTCAGCTGCACCTGAAACGGTTACATAATCCCATTGTTCCGGTGTTAGGTTTCCTGTTTCGTCATTCGGAAAATCAAGATTTGTATATCTTCCCTCCATATAAGTAAATCCGAGATACCTGTATTCACCCTGCCTAATTTCATTCTGAGGAACATCTCCGGTGTTTCCATACACCACAAGGTTATACTTAACATATGTTCCATAGTTAGCCCTATATGCTCCACTGATGCTATACTCAGGAATACCTGAGTTATCAAGCCATAAATAGAATTCGTTGCTGCTCAACGCAAAAGCTGTTCCTGTGCTAAGAAATGATGCCATTAAGCAAACCAGCACCAATAATGTAGTTACTTTAATTGATTTCATGCTTCAATCCTCCGAAAATGTAAAACACAACTGCCTGTTGTCGCCTTCGCAGAAAAAAACCATTTTAGTTCCACCAAAACTTAAAAGCTTAGAAGTCTCTGGGATCTCTCCTGCATTAAAGCCCGAATATTCTATGTAATTATCTAAAATAAATCGTGCAAAGACATCACCTTTTTCAATTCCAAACAGCAATCGCATTAGCGCTCGTATCTTATATTCATAATACACATCCGGCTGTCCTGTTTCTTTGTTCAATAACCCCTCTTCACTAAGCCTGTTTATTTCAAGTTTCATGAACATGGTGTCATAAGCCCACTGAGTTTCTGTATAACCTGTGGGAGCATCAAAATATTTTATTGTAAACATTGAATAGTTTTTATTGTGGCTAAGTTTTTCATTCTGAAAAAGATCTATCCTCACCACGTTGTTCTGAGCCAATGCGTTAAATTCAAAAACAGGATATGAAATATTATCATAGAGAAGTTTCATTGACTCGATTACATTTAGATTAATATCCGCATTAAAATAAGTATCAAGCGTGATGCCTCTGCCTGATACTTTTCCATGCGCAACAAAACAGCTCTTGTTGCCTTCGTATTCATTAATTGCTGTTGTGATTTCTTCCTCTATATAAGAATAACAGACGGGAACGGGGGTAAGAGATGTGACTTGGTGTTCCCGTCTGTTAATGGGGGTAACTATTTTGTATATTATCGCACATGCTTCGGCGCGGTTTATATATTTTTCATATCTGAACGTTCCGTCCAGATACCCAGTAATTATACCTGCGTTGTAAACTTTCAAAACATCAGGCACATAGTTCTCAGGAGTGTAACCATAAAGGTCATACAATCCGTAGGCTTCTATCGTAGTGTTTTCATTGAGAGTGTTAAGAGCCTTCGATATTATACATACAATTTCTCCTCTTGACAATGGTTTTTTATAATCAATTATTTTACTGTTATCCAGCAGCCCTTTTTGTTCTGCATACTCTATATACGAAGAAGCCCAGTAACTTGTTCCATTACCAAGATTGCATCCTAATGCTTTTACAGTCATTTTTACAAATTGATCAGCATTTAACGTATCTGATGGTCTGAATGATCCATCCGGAAATCCGTTAATAATACCCATTTCCACAAGGTCTTCTACATATGTACTGTACCAGCTGTCTTCTTCGACATCAGTAAACTTCGATTCAGCTTTTACAGGTTGAATGATAATAATGGACAGAAAAACAATAATAAGTATGTTTGGAAGCAGTTTTTTTAACATGATACACCACCTGGTAAAATTTGTATATTCACAATATATTAATTACCATTATTTGTCAATAGCGTATTTGCAAACTAAAAAAGCCGGGACATAATCCCGGTTTTGATTTTTATATAAGTATTAGTTTTAGTTTCCATTACCTTTTCCACTGCCTCCGGCATTATCTCCGGTGTTATCTTCGGCATTTTCCCCTGCATTGTCACTACCCTTCTCCTGAACAGATTTGCTTTTTGCACCCTGTAACATAGAAATCTTTTCTTTAACTTCTGCCATCTTTTCTTCAACTCTCGTGCGGTTTTCTGCCTGTTTGGCATCATTCTCCCTATAGGCACGCCAAGACCCTCTGCAGCTTCAGCCATCTCTTCGGTAACTCTACCAACATACATCTTGATTCCAGATTCTTCTATTCCATCATCTAATTCATCCTCTGGATCATCTTCAGTTTCTATTTCAATTCCAGTAACTGCCTCAGAAACAAGTTTTTCAACAGTTTTCCGTTTTTCCCGGTGATTGAAAGAACCACAGTACCGTCTTCTGCAAGGAACCCCTGATCTAAAAGCAATTGAATTGCCTCATTAACTGCCGGACCGAATTTCATTCCGACTAGACTTTCAAGTTCTCCTATCTGAGT
>Ga0307988_1001937_pt1 | contig 10833 bp, 7 predicted proteins | sample EllFjometagen183_FD_203166 | JGI IMG/M metagenome (GOLD analysis project Ga0307988, IMG submission 203166) | Marine microbial communities from Ellis Fjord, Antarctic Ocean - #183 | ecosystem: Environmental > Aquatic > Marine > Unclassified | place: Southern Ocean | collected 2014-10-08 | reverse complement strand
ACAGGAAGCCATACCAGAAAATGTTTCAGTCTATTCAGGTAGTTTTTTATCGTGTGGCTGGAGTAATTTTTTCTCCTCAAATACCTTTTGTAGTGCATTACTGACTCGGTAAGGTTCATCACAGTTCCCTCCCTGTTCGATAATTTGCATTGCTCGAAAGTAGTCCTGCTCTCGTGTTTTAGAGGAGAGCCTGGCGTATCGCATGGTCATTTCAATAGATTGGTGGCCCAGGAGTTTCTGTAGTACTTCAATGCGCATTCCAGCATTAACCATTTCTGTGGCAAAAGTGTGACGCAGGCTATGAAGGCTGTATTTCTTATGGACCAGCCCGGCACGTTCCAGTGTCTTTCTCATCACACCCCAGGCAGTAGAATAGCTGAGCTGTTCTAGGGTCAGTCCGTAAAAGAGATATCGTTTTTTGCTATCCCGGATACGCAACCAATGCTTCAAGGCATGTTCAGCATCTTCACTGAAGTAAACCGCCCGACCCTGATAGTTCTTTGAACCCAAGTAGATAAGGATCTTGCGATCGGACAGAACAATGTCATTAATCTGTACTTCAAGCAACTCCCCAATCCGCATTCCCGTTCGGAGTAAAAGCAAGATAAGGGCTCTATCCCGTACACTTGCAATTGCATCGAGCAGAAGTTGTATGTCTTCTTGAGGAATAGCCTTTGGCAGTGTCTCTGGCTCTTGTATTCGAATTTTGCGCTGCATAATTTCGTACGGTAGAATCTCTTCTTCTACCAGATAGACAATGAAAGCATAGAGGGCTCTGAGATATCCTATTATAGATATAGGTCGTAAACCCCGGTCCTGTTCACATTCTACAAAAGAACCGATTTCTCGTCTAGTTAAAGTGAATATGGTGAATCCACCATCGTGCAGGAATTGCAAAAAGGAAAACACTACGCGACCGGTCTGTCTGATGGTGTGTACAGAGAGGTTCTTGATATACTTTGAATAAAGGTACTCATTTGCTAGCTCTGCACCTGGCAAAGCGCTTACTGCCAAAAGATGGGAGAACCGATCGAGAGTCTTGCGCTTGCCTGTTGGTGACCTTATTTGAGGCTGTGACGATGGCCGAATGAGTTGTGAACTGTTCTTCCTGATTCTCGGGTTTATTCTCCAATACGCAGTTGGTACGTCTTTTTGTATATGGATGGCTTCAGTCATTTTCGTCTCCTTTTCCTTTTGTTGAAAAAACAGGACGTTAATAACCAAAGTATACCATTAATTTGGTTTTATTTTTGTTACGTAGATTCTGGAATTATCAATAATTTAGAATGCTCCATTTGCAGATACTCTTTTGAAAAATGCTCGATAATTTAACGACCTGACAGGATGCTCCATTACAGGTCTATTTTTGGGTGGTTCGTACAGAGCAACTTCTTATCACCTCACCCCCACATAAGCTTTGAGATGAAATAAACAGTGAAATTCCCATGTTACAGAGTTTCCAAAGGAATATGACAGCGAATTGTATGACCTTTGTCAATAACCTGCCAGGGAGGTGTTTCGTCTTTGCAGATAATCCCCAAAGTGCGTGGGCAGCGCCGTTGGAAAGCACAGCCTTTTCCAGGCGGGGACAGCTCCACTACGTCATCACTTGTTAGTGTTGGCTGAGCATCCGGGTCCGGCTCAACAACTGCGCCCAGCAGCATTTCAGTGTAAGGATGGAAGGGTGGGCGATAGACACTAGCAACAGGCCCCAATTCACAAATCCTGCCCAAATAGAGAACGGCTACCCGGTCAGCCAGGACCCGCACAACTGCCAAATCATGCGAAACAAAAATATAGGTGGTATTCTGTTCTTTCTGGAGGTCTACCAATAGTCTAAGTAGGGCTGCCTGCACTGACACATCCAGGGCCGATGTCACCTCATCGCACAATATAAGTTCCGGTTCTGCGGCAAAGGCCCGTGCCACAGCAACCCGTTGCTTTTCTCCTCCCGATAATTGACTGGGTAAGCGGCCCAGATAGTGCGCCCCCAGGCGAACCTGATCGAGCAAGGCTACACTGCGTGTATACAACTCCTCACCATTAAGGTCGAAATAGAGTTTCAGTGGCATTGCAAGAATCTCAGCCACTGTTTGGCGTGGATTAATTGAGGCGTCTGGATTTTGAAATATAAGCTGGATACTCTTCAGTAAAGATTTTGATCTGGTCTCAACTAATCCATCCAGCGTACTAGTGTCTTTATAGGAGATATGGCCTTTTGATGGTGTCATGAGGCCTGCAATAGCGCGGAGAATTGTTGATTTCCCGCTGCCTGACTCCCCAACCAACCCAATCGTTTCGCCGGGTATTAATTTTAAGTCGATAGATTCTACGGTCGGTATGGAATTTGATTTTCGGCCAAGTAGTTGGTCCAGCACACTAGGTTTGGCATAGCTGATTGCGACATCGTCCAGCATGAGCAATTTTGCTTGATCAGGAAGGTCCGGCCTTACCTCTTGTTTGGCCAAAATGTGGATCGAAAATTTTTCAATATCCTTATGTAGATGGCAACGGACCATTTCCTTGTTATTAATCTTTTCCAATATGGGTCTTTCTGTCCTGCATATATCTTGCGTCATCGAACAACGATCAGCAAAAGCACATCCCTGGCATACCTGACCAGGCATCGGTTGGATACCTGGCATGGAGACTGGTACAACGGCTTCCTTGAGCCGCGGAATTGACATCAACAGGCCTCGAACATAGGGGTGGGTTGGTGTTTGCAAAACCTGACGGGTTTCTCCCTCCATCACTATTTCTCCAGCATACATAACAGCGACACGGTTGCAAACCTGGGCCACTGCACCCAGATCATGACTTATATAGACCATTGCGGTCCCTGTCTCTTTAGCCAAATCTTTTAATAACTGCAGAATATGAGCCTGGGTTGTGACATCAAGGCCGGTCGTCGGTTCATCAAGTAACAAAACGTTTGGTTCGCCTGCCAGTGCCATTGCAACGGCAACACGTTGTTGCTGCCCTCCGGAGAGTTCGTGAGGGTAACGCGACAGTAATTCTTCTGGATTGGGCAAGCGGACCTGGGTCAGTAATTGTATAATACGTTCTTCCCATCTTGTTTTTGGAAGTGTTGTATGTAGTCTCAGAGACTCCGAAATTTGCTTGCCGATTTTGCTGGTTGGTGTCAAAGACTGGCCCGCATTTTGTGGAACGAGGGCAAGTTTTCCGCCGCGAATGTCTCTCAATCTTTTTTCATCCATCTCAAAAATATCGATATCGCCAAACAGAGATGAGCCTTCCAGAACCTGCAAACCAATTTTAAGGTAACCCATCATGGCCAGCGCAAGGGTACTTTTACCTGAACCCGATTCGCCAACAAGACCTATCGTTTCCCCACGCTTCAAAGACAGATCTACATTGCGGAGGATCGGAACTTTCAAACCAGCCTGGTTTGTATAACCGACACTTAAGTTACTTACTTGTATTGCAGCATTTTGCATTAGTGCCTTATTCCTGGAACCCTGTCATAAAAAACAAGAAATTCGGAGGGTGCATTGAAATTAAAAACTTAAAGTAACCACCATGGCACTTATACCCTTCAAGCTGGTACTAAAATGAGTGCTGGAGTTTTTACCGTTCACCGGTGTTAGGTTAAACTGGTACTTTTTGAGCCCGATCAACGCCCAAAGCTTTCGCCAAGGAATCGGCGCAAAGATTAAGGCCGATAATCAGCGAACTAAGAGCGACAACAGGTGCCAACGCCGTCCAGGGTGCAATTGACATGATGGAGCGCGAGTCAGATATCATTAATCCCCAATCAGGGGTCGGAGGCGTAACACCAAAGCCAAGAAAGGACAACGAGCTAAAAGCCAGCAACATCCAGGACCAACGCATTGCTCCTTCCACCAATAAAACATCTAGAATATTAGGGAAAAGTTCCTTTTGAAGGATAGTCAGCCTCTTCTCACCACGGGCACGTGCTGCGGTTATAAAATCTCGAGCGACCACGTCATGAGTGGCTGCACGTGCTATTCTGATAACAGGAATACCATAGAAAAACCCGAATGTTGGGATCAGCACCATAGGCCCTGTGCCGACCACAGCAACGATTAACAGCAAAAACAATATCCACGGAATAGACATAAAGGCGTCGACGATTCGCATGAGTATGTCATCGATTCGTCCTCCCACAAGACCCAAGAACAGTCCTGATAATCCCCCCCAGAAAACGGCAATAATCGCGGAAAAACATGTTACTAAAAGGGCTTGCCTCCCCCCAAGCATGGTACGCGTTAATACATCGCGACCAAGTGCATCAGCGCCAAACCAATGAGTACCGGAGGGTGCTGTCATAACTAGGTTGAAATCCATCACCGCAAAATCAAATGGAACGATAAGCGGTGAGAGGATCGCTAAAAGAATATGCACGCCAACGAGCAATAGACCGATTCTGCCTGAGGGACGGTTCAACATTCCCATAAGAATTATTGCCAGTTTCTGAAAGACATTATGATTGAGCATATTTTTTTAGCCTCCTCACGTTCTCATGGTTCGTAAACGTGGGTTCGCAACCAACACCAACAAATCGGCAAAAAGGTTGAGCGCAACATATATACCCGCAAGGATGAGGGCTATGGACTGCACCATAGTTAAATCGCGATCCGAAACGGCATTAACCATCAACCGGCCGAGACCGGGATAGTTAAAGACCACCTCAATGACAACGACCCCTCCTAGCAGCCAGGCAATTGTCATAGCAACTAAATTAATCGTCGGTAATAGTGCACTGGGCAAGACATGGTAAAATACCATTCGCCAGTAAGGCACACCTTTAAGGCATGCCATCTGGATAAAATCGCTTGTCATCACTTCAATCACGGTTGTGCGCACCATACGTAAAATATGAGCGGCCATTACAAGAGACAAAGAGATAACAGGCAGTATAATGCCGGATAAAAATTCCATTATCGGCGCATCGGGTCGGGTTGTCACAATTCCCGGTAACCAATCAAGCCAGACACTAAAAAACAAAATCATTAATGTCGCGGTTACAAATTCAGGAACAGTCATTGCAAAAATTGCTCCGGTGGAGACCCAAAGATCAAGTTTTCGATCGCGCCATAAGCCCGATATTACACCAAGAAAAATAGCGATCGGAACACCCAGCATTGTGGCAGAGAGACCTAACAAGGCAGTATTACGCAAGCGAGGCAAAATGACATCAAACACCGGTTTTTTGCGTTTAAGCGATATGCCGAAGTCACCTTTTAATATGTTGGTTGCCCAATCGACATATCGTGTCAGTGCCGGACGGTCTAAACCGAACTCCTGTCGACAATTTTCGAGGCGGGTCCCCTGTGCCATTCGTCCAAGATACGCTGTGCATGGATCGCCGGGCAGGGTTTCAATAACTCCAAAAACAATCACGGACACCAACACAAGTGTCAGGAGCCCAAGGAATATTCTTTGGTAAATCATTTTTACCATACCCGCTTTCTCCATTTAAAATTTATCGAGACGCCAAACGGGATAAATACAATAAGCTATTAATCTGTTAGCGGCACTTACGAAAAAAGACGTCAGAAGGATAAATTTGGGGCCATTTTATCCTTCTGATGCATGAGAGGCATCCGCTATTTGAAGCCCACTCTATAACGGATCTTACAGGTGACTATCCCTACTCCTCTATACTTAACAGATGATAGCGAACACCATCATCAAAAACCGGCTCCAATCCGTGCACTCGTTTATTAACAGCAACAATCTGATTCAGGTGGAAAGGGATAAATGTACCACCTTGATCAAACAGAATTTTTTGTAAGTCGTGATAAAGCGATATACGTTTGCTTTTATCAAGCTCCTGCCGCGCACTATCAAGTTTTTTGTCAAAATCGACGTTTTTAAAGAATGTTTCATTCCATTTTGCCGTGCTTCTAAAAGCTTCATTCATGATCTGATCTGCAGGGCGCTGTCCCCATGCAGTTGTAACAACCGGCTCCTTCATCCAGACATCATTCCAAAAACCATCGGCTGCCGCTTTCACCAGATTAACTTTGATTCCGGCTTTTGCGGCTTGCTGCTGGTAAACCTGAACCAAGTTCAGCCACGAGCTTTTCAGGTCGCTGGTGATAACATCAAACTCGATGCCATCGGGGAAACCAGCCTCAGCAAGAAGACGTTTAGCCTCCTCAACTTGTTGTGGGCATTCGATTGATGCACGATATTGATCCCCTAGCCATACAGGATTGTCGCATGCAACCGCTCCGCCTTCGGTACCGAGAACCAGATTAACCATTGCTTGGCGGTCGGCAACAATTCGCACTGCCTTGCGAACGCGTACATCTGAAAATGGTTTAACATCCGTTCGGAATGCGATCCCCTGCCAGTCACCAGTATTAACACTTTGGATTTCAAAGTTTGTGCTTTTCTCCAAAATAGCCTTATCCTGAACAGAAAGATGACGCAGCATATCGACCTGGCCACTCAGCAATGCCTGAAGTCGCGCCTGGGCATCTGAAATCCCGATGACTTCAATTTTGGAAATTTTAGGTGCACCTTCCCAATAATCAGGATTGGCTTTCAATACGGTTGTTCCCTCAACATCGAGTCTTTCCAAAATGAACGGCCCCGTTCCGATACCAGTCGTTGCAATGGTATCGCCGGAGCCTTCAGGAATCATACGAATGCGATAATCCATCAGCAGCATAGGCAAGTCGGCATGACCAGCAGATAGTTTAATCTTGACGGTTGAAGGATCCACTGCCTTGACTGATTCCACCACTGACAGTACCGCCCGAACAGGAGAGTCTAATTTAGGGTCGGCAATACGGTTTAATGAATAGACTACGTCAGCACTATCAAAAGTTGAACCATCATGGAACTTCACACCTTCACGCAATAAAAGGGTCCATTCTGTAGCATTTTCATTAGCCGACCAGGAAGTAGCAAGATTTGGTGATGGCTGTCCTTTGCTGTCAGGCCTGATCAGTCGGCTCATAATTTTTTCTGTTATCTGCCAGAAAGGATTTGGCGAAATTGGATCTGCATTTTCTGAGCCCCCATAGGCCACCTCATGAGTTTGACGAAATGTGCCTCCATCGGCAATAGCACTTGATACAACAACTGAAACAATTATAACAGCTCCGATTAAAGCTCCGAACTTACTCATATCATAAGTCTCCTTTTCCCTTGATTTATCATTATTTTTGGTTACGTTCGATGTCTCATCAGCCATTGCACGATGTTCCCAAGTAAACGGATATTTTAGTGAGGCAGACCTTTTACTTGTCAGGCATCCTGGGGGTAACGCAGACATAGCACATGAATTTTTGCATCAAGTAAGGGGCCTTGGATGCGAGATTCATTTATAACTATTGCAATGTGTAACCTTCATGCTATTTCACACGTTGACTTTACGGCATAGGTCGCTCATTTAAAGCATCATGTCGGGAAGGTCTTGAGGGCGGGTATCTCGACACCGGAGTGTCAAGATTGATACTTGAGCACCACTTCTTCTTGATTTGTTTTCGCTTCCAATGAAGCTAGGATCTTTTGTCACCCCAACTTTTTGCTTTAACAGGCTTGAAGTAATTGCTTGGTAAAGCAATGCCTAAATATGAGCCAACGAGCAACTTCTTTAAAAATACTCTTTCAACTTATACTATTTCTGCATCTTAATCTACATTTTTGACGGAACTGTCAGAGCAACTGACCTCAAAACACCGCAAAATAGATATTTTTTTAGCTTCATATCGTCTGATAAAAAACTATCTATTATCCTACTTTACATCAAGTTACACCATCATTGGCGGTTTTTAGTAATCGAGTCAATCGGCAACACATGAAGGGCGGTAAAGAAATGTTTAATCGAGTAGGGTATTGTACCCCGATTCAAAAGAACCAGCACAAGGAAGTAGGACAAAATGGCAGAAGGAACAGTTAAATGGTTTAACGACGCAAAAGGTTTTGGTTTTATAGAAGAAGAAGGCGAAGATGTCTTTGTTCATCATTCTGCAATTCAGGGCGACGGTTTCAAGTCTCTGGATGAAGGTGGACGCGTGAGCTTTGATATCGTTGACGACCCCAAAGGCCCAGCCACCGAGAATGTTGTCAAAATGTAACATCTGATTTGACAATGAGAAGAGGCCTCGCATCCAGCGGTGTCTCCTTTTTTACAATAAGTTGTGCCTCTGGAACAGAGCAACAGGAGGAGTAGCGCCATGGCAAAAAAAGCAGGCTGCTGAGAAAGAGGTGGAGAACCTTTCTCCTCATGATGATGGAGTCGAATAATTTCGAGTTCCCAGGGCAATGAACAAGAGTTCCTGGAACTTTTAAAAATTCAAAATTATTTTCAGAAACATAGTCGTGAATAGAGCATTTTGAAACCCCGGATAATTTCAGATTATTTTATATTGATGGTCAACTAAAACTGTTACTTTGTTTCATCTTACTATAGAAAAAAAAGCATGCAAGCACTCATAAACTATCAAAAAAATCAAGTTGCAGCAAATAGAAAAGAATACGGCATCTACTATGATCAACTAAAAAAATCATCGTATTACCATTTGATGGAGGCCGATGAAGAACGTTCTCGTCTCATCTCCGAAATCGAAGGTAAAGCCGGTTACCTTAGCAATGGAACAAAGCCATTTGCGCACGCTGTTTCTCCTGGGTGCAGGCTTTGTGGAGAAGGTCATTGGTCGTGCCTTTTTGTGAATAACCGCTGCAACTGCAAGTGCTTTTATTGCCCGACGCCCCAGGTAGATACATCAATACCTGAGACACAGGGTATTACCTTCGACAATCCTGAAAATTATGTTGGATATATTAAAAAGTTCGGATTTAAAGGCGTTGGGCTAAGTGGAGGAGAGCCGTTGCTTACTTTCGGTACTACCATTGATTTTCTGTCAAAAATAAAAAAAGAATTTGGAGATTCTGTTTATGTTTGGATGTACACCAACGGAACACTTTTAGATAAAGAAAAAACAATAAAATTAGGTGAATCCGGCTTGGATGAAATCCGCTTCGACCTTACTGCCACAGAGTATAACACCAAATATTTGAAACTTGCTTTGGGGAAAATCCCAAACGTAACCGTTGAAATACCTGTAATTCCAGAAGACATAGCACAGTTGAAGAACATGGCTATAGAACTCGACAGCCTTGGCGTAAACTATCTCAACCTCCATCAAATGAGGCTTACGACCCATAATTTTAAAAATCTCTTCAATCGAAATTATACATTTTTACATGGCCAGAAGGTCACGGTTCTGGAGTCGGAATTAACAGCACTGAAAATCATCAATTTTGTTTTTCAATATGGACTGAAATTAGCAGTAAATTATTGTTCCTTTCATTATAAAAGTCATTATCAAAAAGTCGCCCTCCGCAAAAAAGTGGCTGCTTTTGTTTTCAATGGGCAGGAAGAGATAAACCAGAACGGTTTTATTCGTATTCTCAGACTACAAGGAATTTCCATGCCACTTGAAGCCTTGAAAAAACAGCTTATCCTGTTATCTCCTGAAGGGAATGGATGGCAGATTTCACAAGACCAGGAACAGATATTTCTTACAAAAATCTTACTCCTTCAGATACAACTTGGTGAGGAACCTGTTTTTGTAGATTACAAGGCACCAATAGTCTGTGAAAAGCCATTAAGCGAAGGGACCGAAATTACTGTTTCCGAGTCGAAACACATTTTTGTAGTGAAAGAAACCGGTAGAGTCTCCATACGAATTGAACCAGAAGAAAGGGAAAGTTTTTTTGAAATTATGGAAGGTCGCCTACCAGATAATGCGATGGATTCAGAAGAACTTTTTAATGTCGGGACAAAGGAACTCCCTGCCACAGGGTTTGCTGTATACTTTTAGATAGTTATAGCAATATTTAGTAAAAACGGTAACAGCTTTATTTAAGCTCACATTTCTTTTATCAAACGGCCCAAATTGCCGAACATGGCGCTTCGGCGGACGCAAAAAGCCGCGCCGGTGAGCTTTTCGTTAATATTGCCACATCAAAGATATTAACATTTAAACAGCACTCCAACTTACTATGTCTACTGTAAAGGTCATGAAGATGGTATCCCAAAAGCCTAGCAACATAAAAAGGCGTTTTTGATCTTCAGAAACTCAAGATAACCCTGACAAGGAAAAAGTATTTTGATATCCCAGATGGTTCCAGACAATGTTCGCTGATTGCTTCAAGAAATATGTCAGGCAAGCTTCCTGACATAACGACATTCTCAGTCAGAGAATGAATGAAACGGTATAGCATGTTTTGATTCAAATTTGGTAGGTGTTGCCGTGGTATTTTGCAATAAGCCTAACACTTCCTCTGAACTAATTTGTAAATATTATCTGGAAGAATCTGGGATCTTAAACTGCTCCATTCCCGCTATGTTTTAGGAAAATGTTAGCTGATTTTATTGAGTGGCAAAATACTCCATTACAGGCAGTTTCCGGAACAATCCCGCGTTCAATATGATCACTGTGAGGTTGCTGCTTCAGACAAAATTCCTACTGTTCACCTTATTCCTGATATGTCTAACATTGTCAAGTGACGATGAAACCTCTCTCACTATTTAGCTTTGCATTTTAGAAAGCATATGCTCTATTACTTGTCCATGCTCGTGTTGAGGGCTAAATAAAATCACCTCAGTGTCTTTTTCGGCTTTCACGGTGTTACCAGGAAGCACCTTTCGTTGGAGTATAATGAAACATTGATTAGCTTCGTTGTGGCAATGTTAAATTCAACTTAGAAATGACAACCTAAAAATGACCACCTGTGATCACCGAATTTTGACCACCCTTTTTTATCATATCATTACTGAAGGGGGGAACCCTCAGCGCTGTTTTTGCCCAGGTTCTCAGCACCACC
>Ga0307988_1001936_pt1 | contig 10834 bp, 16 predicted proteins | sample EllFjometagen183_FD_203166 | JGI IMG/M metagenome (GOLD analysis project Ga0307988, IMG submission 203166) | Marine microbial communities from Ellis Fjord, Antarctic Ocean - #183 | ecosystem: Environmental > Aquatic > Marine > Unclassified | place: Southern Ocean | collected 2014-10-08 | reverse complement strand
AAGTAACGCCGCCCAAATCCATAAATTTGTTAACTCCTATAGTCCCTAAGATTGTTTAAAAAAAGCCCGCAAACGATTTTGGCAGTTGACTTTCTTGCCCATGCCCATTAAAGAAATGGGTGAGATTCAGCGCGAGTGAATACAATGAATAGCAAATATTAACTATACGATTTAGTATCAGGATTTTGAAAAATGGAGATTCCACATTCTCTTCTATTGCGGCTACAGGAAAATGAGAAGATTGTTAAGAAGTTCAATGAGATAGAGATGAGCATACTTACCATTCTAGATTATCAAGATTTCCTTGAAAAGCTCTTGTTTGAAATAAAAGACAAATTTTCAATTGGTCATATTTGGATTTCCATTATCCAAGAAAGCTCCATTGCAAAGCAACTCCATGATATTCAAGATTCCGAGCTGTTAAAAACCTCCACAACCTTTGTACCCGAAAAAACCTTTTTGGCCGTGACGGGGAATAGTTTAAAACCCCTGCTGGCAAATGATAATCTGGATATTTTCCATGCCCTGCTTCCGGAAATACTCACCTGCGAAATGGGTTCAATTGCCATTGCCCCGATTACCCTTGATGGGGTTATCATTGGAAGTATCAACCAGGCAGACAAGAATAAAATGCGGTTTGAACCTGGGATCGATACCTCATTGTTAGAGCAATTGGCTCTAAAGGTCTCCTTGTGCCTTTCCAATGTTACGGCCCATGAACAATTGAAGTTTTTCGCCTACCATGACTCATTGACAGGCCTGTTAAACCGGGGGGTTATGGAAAGAGTGCTTGAGAGGGAGTTCCAACGTGCAAAACGATACAAAATAGAGCTGGCCCTTCTTTTTCTGGACCTTGATGATTTCAAATCCATTAATGATACCTTCGGACATGATAATGGAGACCGTGCGCTTTGCCACCTTTCAAAAACCCTAAATCAACTCAAGCGCGATTCAGATATTGTGGCCCGGTTTGCCGGAGATGAATTTGTTGTTATTCTTCCCTCCACTGACAAAACACAGGCAGAACATTATGTTCACCGGGTGATCAAAACCTTAAAATCAACTCCCTTGTCAGACGATGGCATTCTCTTTTTTGTAAAATTAAGTTATGGGATCGCAACTGTCTTCGAAAAAGACATTCATTCTTCAAAGGATCTTTTAAAGTCCGCAGATAAAAAACTTTACAAGGCTAAGCAAAAAAAATAGGCGTGGTTTGCCTAATTTAACAACCAGCTTGGTGGATTTTCGTTATTATTTCTTTTCTAATCCCCAATGATATAGTATCGTAATTATAATGTTTTTCAATTGGACACAATAATTTAAAAACTCTTGGTTTGTAATAGTTAATCTGCGATTGCCGAAAAAAATTTAGATATAACCGAGTATTACTATAACAAGTATCGATCTGGATTACTGACCCGTGAACAAGCCATTCTAACCATTGAGGAAATTTTTTTAAACCAGCCCATTGGAATAAGTGGTTACATCTATTGTTGAAACAGTAATGGCCAAGTGATAATTCATCCCAATGACCGAGTAAAAGGAACCAATCTTTCTAATTTCAATTTTGTTAAACAGCAATTAAAGACAAAAGAAGGATACCTGGAATATTACTGGAAAAATCCGGGAGAGAAACAGGAAAGGGCCAAAGCGCTTTATATGGTATATTATAAACCATTGGACTGGATCATTTCCGTGTCCACCTATCGGGACGAATTCAGCTATCTGATGGATATCAATGATTTTAAAGAAAGTATCCTTTCCTTCAAATCTGATAAAACTGGATATGCCTTTGTGAATGACAAAGCAGGCAAAGCACTTATCCATCCGACGCTTCAGGGACAAAATTTACTTGAACGAAACAGTGATAACAACCCGTTTATCCGGCAGATAATTGCTCAAAAGAGTGGAAAACTCCGGTATCTCTGGCAAAATCCAACAGAATCTCACCCCAGGGAAAAAATCATTTTTTTCAAATATTTACCCGAATTCAAATGGATCATCGCCTCCACAAGTTATGTAGAAGAAGTTTTTTCTCCTTTGGTAACATTTAAAATATTTATAGCCGCAGGCCTCGCCGTTACATTAGTATTTACCATTATTCTGACCTTTTTCATCAGTCGATTGGCCACTAAACCGCTGGAAACATTAATTCAAAAATTAGAAGCCGGATCCCAAGGGAATTTTTCAGTGAGGATGGAATACGACTCCCCAGATGAACTAGGCAAATTATCCACCCATTTTAATTCTTTCATGGACCGGTTAGAGGATTACCATGAAAAACTGAACAACGAAATACAAAAAAACAATACAACCCAGGCGGCACTGGTTGGAAACGAGCTAAAGCTAAGAGGGCTTTTTAATCAGTCATTTCAATTAACGGCTATTTTATCCCCCTATGGAATTCTGGAAGAGGTAAATAAAAGTGCCCTTGATTTTGCCGAGTGTTTGGAGGTTGATGTCCTTTATAAACCTTTTTGGAAAACTCTCTGGTGGAACCAAGATACCAATAGTCAAAAAGATATTAAAGATGCCATTAAAAGGGCTACAAATGGTGAATTTGTCAGAATGGAAACAACCAATATAGATGGAAACGGTCATATCAAAAATCTCGATGTTTCCGTAAAACCGGTCTATAATAGTGCCAATGAAATAGAATTTCTCATTGCAGAAGGCAGGGATATCACAACACTTAAACAAGCGGACCTGGAACGTCGTCACCTGGCTGTTCAGCTTGAAAAATCCCAGAAACTGGAAGCAATCGGAACATTGGCCGGTGGGATTGCCCATGACTTCAATAACATTCTCTCCAGTATTTTCGGATATACCCAATTGGCACAGATGACCATTCATACCCCGGAAAAAGCGAAGAAACACCTTTCACAAATCGTTAAAGGAGCCCAGCGAGCTGCAGGACTGATTCAACAGATATTGACCTTCAATCCAATTCCATGGTCATGGCGGACCCCACGCAAATGCACCAAGTGATCATGAATCTGTGTACCAATGCCTATCATTCCATGCTTGAAACCGGTGGCATTTTAAGCGTCCGCCTCAACGACATTGGGATTGGCCAACGATTGGATCAACCCGTGGATCTTCCCGGCCCTTCCCCTTATCTCAAAATTGAGGTCAAAGATACCGGACACGGGATGGACAAAGAAACGATGGACAAAGCATTTGATCCCTATTTCACTACAAAAGAAGTTGGGCGGGGTACCGGTTTTGGACTCGCTCTGGTCCATGCTATTATTGAAGAGCATGAAGGAAAAATTCATGTGGATAGTCAATTGGGAGTTGGTTCCAATTTTATCATCTATTTACCCGTAGTTGAGAAAAAGTCATCCGGCACCCAGCAATTGCTGAGTCCTATTGACGAACCCGTGGGAGGACGTGAAACCATCATGGTGGTTGACGATGAAGAAGATATCCGAATGCTGACAAAAGATCTGTTGGAAAGTTTCGGTTATACAGCCCATTCTTTTAAAAATGGAGAAGAAGCCCTCACTGAATTCAAACTTGATCCAGATCGCTTTGATCTGATCATTACAGATATGACCATGCCCCTGATGACAGGGTATGAACTATCCAAAGAGGTGCTCCTGATCAAAGATACGGTACCGATTATTTTATGTACCGGTTATAGCGAGAATATTTCAAAAACCCAAGCCATGGGAATTGGGATAACCCGATATCTTCAAAAACCACTGCAAAACCAGGATCTCTTGTTCATCATGAGGGAAGTGTTGGACACCCAATAAATGTGTTTGAATAGCCACTCTTTACTTGTGGCAATCGTAAATTAGCACTCAAAATCAAATCTAAAGACGGCTTTATAAAAAAAATTCCCTGGTAAGAAGCTTACCAGGGAATGAATCGCCGCTAGGACGTAAGAGTGATCAGTCTAGAATCAGTTCAATCTGGACCATGGAGGCAACATCACCTTTTCTGGGTCCAAGTTTTGTAATTCTTGTATAACCGCCCTGTCTTGAAGCAAACTTCTCTACTACAACATCAAACAACGAATGCACAACATCTTTTTCCTGAATGTAAGACAATGCTTGTCTTCTAGCGTGTAGATCGCCACGTTTTGCCAGGGTAATCATTTTGTCTGCAATGGACCGCAAACCTTTTGCTTTGGCTTCAGTGGTTTTGATGCTGCTGTGTTTGAACAGAGAAGTAACCATGTTTCTAAACATAGCCTTTCTATGGCTGGAGGTCCTGTTCAGTTTTAATACAGATTTTCTATGTTTCATGGAATTTACTCTCCTTCCTGAATGTTCTCATCTTCTGGCGGTTCAAATCCTTCAAGGTCCATGCCCAGGGAAAGTTCCATGGTGTGCAGGACTTCCTTGATTTCGTTCAAGGATTTTCGACCAAAATTCTTGGTTTTAAGCATTTCTCCATCTGTTTTTTGAACCAGCTGATAAATGGTGTTAATCCTCGCATTTTTCAGGCAATTGGAACTTCTCACAGATAGCTCCAGTTCATCTACTGATCGATAAATATTTTCATTAAATCCCCGGTCTGCATCGTCGGAATTCACCTCAATGTCATCGGGTTCCATCTCCTCATCAAAATTGATGAAGGGGTTCATCTGTTCTTTAAGAATCTTTGCACCAAAAGCAACAGAATCATCCGGTGTGACACTGCCATCCGTCCAGACTTCCAGGGTGAGTTTATCATAATCGGTTTTATGACCGATTCTGGAGGTACCGACGACATATTTGACACGTTTAATGGGTGAAAAGACTGAATCAATGGGGATGGTTCCGATGGGGGCATCTTCATCTTTATTGCCAGAAGCCAAGGAATATCCTTTACCCATTTTAACAACCATTGTCATATTCAACACACCATTTTTAGATAATAGCGCAATGTGCTGCTCTGGGTTAAGGATTTCAACTTTACCATCGGGGCTGATAATATCAGCACCAGTGACGCTTCCTTCACCCTTAGCCTGCAAGGTCAGTATTTTATCTTCCGTATCATCGACCTTAAGTTTTAACTCTTTCAAGTTTAAAATAATCTCAGAAACATCTTCCCGAACATCCGATATAACGCTATATTCATGAAGGGCATCATCAAATTTCACAGATACAATGGCAGCGCCGTATATAGATGACAAAATGATTCGTCGCAGAGAGTTACCGATTGTAATACCATATCCCCTCTCAAGGGGTTCGCATACGAATTTGCCATATGTTGAAGTAGTGGTAACATCAAGCTTTTCCGGCTTGATCATCTCTCGCCAGTTTACATATGCTAGTTTTTCAGATGACATCTAAATCTCCTGAATAAATATTTGAATAAACCATATAGAATGATGTACCTATTTTGAATATAGCTCAACTATCAATTGTTCCTGAATCGGAAGGGTAATATCCTCGCGTGTTGGAACACCAACAACTGTACCTTTGAAATCATCTTTATTAATTTCCAACCACGCAGGAATTCCTCTTCTAACAATAGCGTCCAAAGAATCGGAAATAGCCTGAACAGTGCGACTTTTCTCGCGCAATTCTATGATATCCCCTTTTTTCACCTGGTAAGAAGGGATGTTTACCTTTTTACCATTTACCGTGAAATGATTATGGCGAACAAAATGTCTTCCCTGGGTTCTGGAATTTACAAATCCCATTCTGAAAACAGTATTGTCCATACGGGTTTCAAGAAGGCATAACAGGGTGGTACCCGTGATACCTTTAATTCGATCTGCTCGTTTAAATGCAATTCTGAATTGTTTTTCAGAAATTCCATAAATTCGGCGAACCTTCTGTTTTTCTCTTAGCTGGGTTCCATAATCAGACGTTTTACTTCTTCTCTGGCCATGTTGCCCAGGTGGGTAGCCCCTTCTGTCATAACTGCATTTATCTGAAAAGCAGCGGTCGCCTTTCAAAAAAAGCTTCATATTTTCTCGTCTGCACTGACGGCAAACTGAACCTGTATATCTTGCCAACGTTCTCCTCCTTTATCACTCCAAGAGCTTAATTCTAATGTATTTATACTCTTCTTCTTTTAGGCGCCCGGCATCCATTATGGGGAACCGGTGTAACATCCTTGATCATGGAAATATTGAACCCAAGTGCGTGAAGTGCTCTTAAAGCAGATTCTCTTCCAGGTCCGGGCCCTTTTACATATACGCCGATATTTTTAAGCCCATGCTCCATAGCTTTTGCACCCGCATCTTCAGCCACAAGTTTCGCAGCAAAAGGAGTACTTTTTCTGGAACCTTTAAAGCCCTGAACGCCTGAACTGGACCATGATATGGTGTTGCCATTTTCATCGGCAATTGTGACAATGGTATTGTTAAACGTGGATTGAATATGCACAATACCTGTGGAAATATTCTTTCTCACTCGTTTTTTGGATGCAGCTTTTTTAGTCTTTTTTACCATTACATTAGTACCTTTTTAAATTATACTACTTTTTCTTTTTAACTGCTGTTCGCTTCGGGCCTTTTCGGGTCCTGGCATTTGTACTGGTCCGCTGACCATGACAGGGAAGGCCTCTACGATGGCGAAGACCTCGGTAACACCCGAGATCCATCAATCGCTTGATGTTCATGGACACTTCTGACCGAAGCTCTCCCTCAACTTTAAATTCAGCATCAATGACCTTTCTAATCTCATTCACCTGAACTTCTGTGAGATCATTTGCTTTTGTTGTTGGATCAATACCTGTTTTTTCAAGTATCAACTTTGATCTGCTGCCTCCGATACCATAAATGTAGGTCAAGGCGATCCATGCGTGTTTATCTCTTGGTAAATCTACTCCTGCAATACGTGCCAAATTTCCTTCCCCCTATCCCTGACGCTGTTTATGGCGTTTGTTTATACAAATGACTCTTATGACACCACGTCGTTTAATCACTTTGCAATCTCTACAAATTTTTTTAACAGATGCTCTTACTTTCATCCATTGCTCCTAATATCGATTTGTATTTTTTATCAATTTGAATTATTTTTTGGTAAAAAATTATTTGAATCTATATGTAATTCTGCCCCGGCTTAAATCATAGGGTGATATTTCAACTGTCACCCTGTCCCCGGGTAGAATCTTGATAAAATGCATTCTCATTTTCCCGGAAATATGAGCCAGCAAAACATGCTTGTTTTCCAGCTCAACTTTGAACATGGCATTGGGCAGCGTTTCTAATACTTTCCCGTCAACTTTGATGGGTTCTTCTTTTGCCATAATCTTATTTCATCTCCTATTGGTTTAGAATCGTTAATCAGGATCTACCCTTGATACGTTTTGCTCCGGACCTTCCCATAAAGCCGTCATAATTACCAGATATCAGATGGGACTCAATCTGGGAAATAGTATCGATAGAAACACCGACTACTATCAAAAGGGCTGTACCGCCGAAAAAAAACGGAACATTGAATTTATTCATCAGCATGGTTGGCAGAACACAGACGGCTGAAACATAAAGGGCGCCGCCAACGGTAATTCGTGTCAAAACCCTGTCAATGTATTCAGCGGTCTTTTTCCCAGGTCTAATGCCAGGAATATATCCCCCGTTCTTTTTCATATTGTCAGCGACATCCTCTGGATTAAACTGAACAGCTGTATAAAAAAAGCAGAAAAAGATGATAAATCCGATGTATAGAAGATAGTACCAGACGGTACCCGGACTGAACAAGGCTGCAATCGTCTGCATAATCGGCAGATTGATAAACTGCGCCAAAGTGGTCGGAAACATGATAATAGAAGATGCAAAAATCGGTGGAATTACACCGGCTGTATTAATCTTCAATGGAAGATGAGATGTCTGTCCTCCATACATTTTACGACCCACAACCCGTTTTGCGTAGTGCACAGGTATTCGACGCTGGGCCTGTTCCATATAAATGATACAGGCGACAACCCCCACCATCAGAACAGTCAGTAGAATGAGAGAAAAAACTCCCATCTCACCGGTACTCATCAGTCGAATCGTATTTCCAAGAGCCGATGGCATGTTGGCAACAATACCCGCAAAAATTATCAAGGAGATACCGTTACCGATACCTCGCTCGGTAATCTGTTCCCCCAACCACATAATAAATGCGGTACCAGCCGTCAGGGTGATGATGGTAACCAAACGGAATCCCCATCCTGGATATGGCACGATGGCAACGCCAGCAGGAGAAGCCATTGCTTCAAGCCCCACACTGATGCCAAACCCTTGAATAATACTAAGGACGACCGTTCCATACCGGGTGTATTGGGTTTTCTTCTTCCGGCCTGCATCCCCTTCTTTTTTCAATTGCTCAAGATGGGGAACCACCACAGTCATTAATTCTAAAATAATAGATGAACTGATATAAGGCATTATCCCAAGGGCAAAAATGGATAGTCTTTCCAAAGCGCCTCCTGAGAACATATTAAACATTGAGAATAATGTCCCTGATGCAGATGCAAAAAAGGAGGACAATGCGGCCCCATCAATCCCGGGTGTCGGCACATGAACACCGACACGATACACAAACAATAATGCAAGTGTAACCAATAGTTTCCGTTTGAGATCAGGAAGTTTAAATAAATTCTGGTAGCTGTTCTCGATCATTAATAGTATCCCTTACATCACTTTGATATCAATTATTGGACACATACTTTATTCTATGCTGCCGCCGGCCGATTCAATCTTTTCTTTAGCCGTTTTGGAGACAAGAATCGCCTTTACAACAAATTTCTTTTGTGTGTCGCCGTTACCGAGAAGCTTTGCTCCGTCAACTTTTCCTTTGACCAGACCGACCTGTCTTAGGGCATCCATATCAATGGTCGCCCCATCATCAAATCTTTCCAGATCTTCAATATTTAAAACAGCATATTGCTTTTTAAATATATTGGTAAAGCCTCTTTTAGGAAGTCTTCTATAGATCGGCATCTGACCACCTTCAAATCCGGGTCTTACATTTCCGCCTGAACGGGCCTTAAGCCCTTTATGTCCCTTGCCGGAAGTTTTACCCGTACCTGAGCCTGGTCCTCTACCAATTCTTTTCCGTTTTTTTCTGCTCCCAGGAGCAGGTGCTAAATCATGAAGCTGCATATTACACCTCCTCTACTTTCACCAGGTGTGAAACTTTGTTAATCTGTCCTATTATGACAGGATCATTTTTATGCTCTACCGTATGATGCATCCGTCTGATGCCAAGGGATCGAATAATTCGTCCTTGCACAGCGGGGCGACCGATGGTACTTTTTATCTGTGTGATTTTCACTTTTTCAGTCATTGCAAGCCTCTTTATATATCTTCAGGTCTTAGACCACGTCTTCTAGCAACTTCTTCCTTGGAACAAAGAGACTGGAGACCAGCCATGGTTGCTCTGACAATATTTTGGGTGTTGTGGGTACCGATACATTTGGTAAGGATATCCGTAACACCTACCGCCTCAAGGACCGCACGGATACCACCACCTGCTATCAGTCCTGTTCCAGGAGAAGCGGGTTTCAGAAGTACTCGACCGGCGCCGGCGTGACCGACAACCTCAAAAGGTACTGTGCCATTTAAAAGGGAGATTTTAACCATATTACGTTTGGCTTTTTCCATACCCTTTTTTATCGCTTCAGGAACTTCTTTCGCTTTTCCAAGGCCGTAACCAACACTGCCTTCACCATCCCCAACCACGACCAAAGCACTAAAGGTAAAATTTCGACCACCTTTTACAACTTTTGCAACACGGTTGATTCGTACAACCTTATCTATTAATCCACTATCTTCCATCTTTTCTTGTCTTGCCAAGGGTCTTCCTCCTTATTTAGAATATCAAACCGGCTTCGCGGGCCGCGTCTGAAAGCGCTTTGATACGACCGTGATAAAGGAAACCGTTCCTATCCAGAACAACTTGTGTAATTCCTTTATCAATAGCTCTTTTGCCGATAAGGTTTCCAACCGCTTTTGCAATATCCTGTTTTTTACCAGTCACAGGATTTTCTTTGTATTCTTTATCCATGGTAGATGCCGATACAAGAGTTACCCCTTTTGTGTCATCAACGATCTGTGCATAAATATGTTTTGCAGTTCTGAAAACACTCATTCTCGGACGATCCTGCTTTCCAAAAATACTCTTTCTGATTCGTCTTTTTCTTTTAAGCCTTGATACAAGCCTTGGTGATGTATTTCCCATAATCTTTAGTTTCCCACCTATTTGTCTTTACCAGCAGTCTTACCAGCTTTTCTGATAATTCTTTCATCCGAATACATAATTCCTTTGCCTTTGTAAGGCTCGGGAGGTCTTATGGCTCTGATATTTGCTGCCGCCTGGCCAAGAAGTTCTTTGTCAATACAAGTCAATGTAATTTCTGTATTTTTCTCAACACTGGCAGAGATTCCGTCGGGAAGCTCAAAATCAACCGGATTTGAATATCCGACATTCAGTACAAGTTTTTTTCCGCTTGTTTCAGCACGATATCCGATTCCTGAAAGCAGAAGCTTCTTTTCATATCCCGTAGTTACACCGGTGACCATATTAAAGATCAAAGATCTGAAAAGTCCTTGAAGTGCCATTTTTTTCTTATCAGTGAGATCTGTTTTAACATTTAAAACATTCTCATTAATTTCTATATCAATTGCCGGGTGAAGTTTTCGATCAAGCTGGCCTTTAGGCCCTTTTACAAGAATCGTGTCTCCATCAAGGGTAATAACTACCTTATCTGGAAGCTGAACCGGCTGTTTTCCTATTCTAGACATATTTTACTCCTGTCTTACCATACGTTACAAAGAATTTCACCGCCGACGTTCGCTTCTTTAGCCTGTTTGTCCGTCATCAACCCCTTAGAAGTTGAAACGATGGAGATACCCAGGCCGTTTAAAACCGGCTTAATCTGTTTTGCCTTGTTGTAAACC
>Ga0307988_1001935_pt1 | contig 10834 bp, 11 predicted proteins | sample EllFjometagen183_FD_203166 | JGI IMG/M metagenome (GOLD analysis project Ga0307988, IMG submission 203166) | Marine microbial communities from Ellis Fjord, Antarctic Ocean - #183 | ecosystem: Environmental > Aquatic > Marine > Unclassified | place: Southern Ocean | collected 2014-10-08 | reverse complement strand
TTTATGCTTCGACGGATTCATGTTTAGGTCCTTTTTTATTTGGTTGTAAATAAAGTACCTTGAATCCGTTATTTTTCAAATATTCAGCTTTCTATGGGATGGCTGTGTATTTTTTTTGTGTTTGAGCCCATGATTTATTGAAAGATTTATTTATCTGTTCTTCTTTTCCGCTAATATCTTTTATTTTTATATTTATATATTTTAAATCTTTAGCCATTGCTACTTTTCTGGCTTTTTCCGCTTTCGGAGATATTGGAGGATTAATTGGTTTTTCAAATCCTGATTCATATTTAACTCCATTTGAGTAATTCACAATGCCTAGAACAGGAGAGAAAGTTTTTAGTGTTTGAGAAGCAAAAACAAAGTATTTTTCAAATTCAAAAAGTGCTAAATCATCAGCTTGTTGAATTGATTGCGCTTTTTTAGATATCTTCTCAAATGGACAGATCCTTAACTTTATTTTATCAGATTTTTTTATTCCGGCCAAAGCTGTAAGTTTATATTTATAAAATGCGGGGATGACAAGTTGTATAACTTGTGGAACAGCTTTTCCTGATAGTATATTATGAACTCTAAGCTTTGCGGTATAATAACAATCGGGATAATTTGTTTTTTTCACATTAGGAACTTTTGAAATTTCTAATACTTCACCATCTATAGTGCTTTGAAATTCATCGTCGGCATTTTTCACTAAATACAATGCCAGTTTACTGATTTCCATATCGCCTTTAATGGAAAGAGCTAATTTCACACCTCCATCAAAATTCTTTGACATATCAAGGTATGAATAATAGGAACCTAGCTTATTAATTTTTATATCGGGAAAACTTTTTTTGCCTGCCCATTTAAAAGAAGTGGTATATCTACATAAATAAGATTTAATTTCGCCCTTGCTGTTTCCTCTAGTATCAATCTTCAATAAGTATCTGCAATTAGCGAGTAATAAGGGAGAATATACCGTCATCAAATTTTTGCTCTGGATATGCCAAACATTCTTGCCATTTTCTCTTAAAAATGCTAATTTCGATGGAATAACATTTTTCACAAAAAAATTATAATAACTAACTCCCCAGCCTTTAGGTATTTTTAGTGAATTTATTTTATTAAAATCAATACCTTTTTTCTTTAATAAAATGTCTAATTTTTTAGGGCGAGCTAGATAACAGTAATTTTCTAATACATTATCTTTTAGTAAATTTGTTCCTAAGCATTTATTAGAATCATTAATAATTTGAAGATTTTTTGTATTGTCTTGAGCATTTGCATTTAATATTGATAATATAATAAATATTAATAGATAAATCTTCATTTTAATTTTCTCATAAAATTATTTTTGCAAGCGCGATTCGATCATTCGATAATTGTAATAAAGATTCAGGATTAATATCTACACCAGCTATTTTTGCCCGGGCGATAAATTCTTCCGCTTTGTCTTGAGGAGCTTTGGGTGCGCCGTCAGGTGCTTTTTCGAAATATAGCACGCCCGGTTTTTCAAAAACTAAAGGACGCAGCTGATCTATTCCCAGTAGCTCCAGACGAAAAGATTCCAACCACAAATTTTCAGCCTCTGCATTTGGCAAGCGTATTACATCAAAATAATTCCCATTTAAACAATCTGGAATTTTATCCAAACTCACTGCCGGAACAGCTCCCGGAGCTTTACGTACTAAAAATTCATTATCGGCTATATTTAAAACTTTTATAAATTTAGAATAATGTTCCTGTATTTGTTTCTGTCGTTTATCCCAGTCTTTTTGAGCGTGCGTGGCTCTGGCTTCTAAGCCATCTGCCCAGAATTCTCTGGCTTTCAAGGGATTCAAATCAGTTCTGACTTTCATTAGAAAATCAACAGCTTCTGAATCACTCAAACCACGGTATAACTCTAAAAATATCCGGCTATGCTCATCTATATGCCGTTCAGATAATTCATTTGGACGACTAATGCCGTAGATATCCACCAAAGCAAAACTTTGTGAAGTCGGCGAATAGAGAATATTACCGAGGTGAAAATCAGGGTGATAAAAACCTGAAGCAAAAAAAACTTTTAAAAATTCAGCAAAATTATCCAAAAACTTCTTTTTTGAATCATTGCCATAAATAATCTCATTGTACCAGTATTCATTAACAGAAGATGAATCCGGCATCGCCTCGGTCAGAAGCATATTTGACGAACCGCATTTTGCCCAGCCCAAATGTTTTACCACCGAAACTCCGGCAGCTTCAAGAGCTCGTCCCGCGGCAAATTCCCGAGCGGCTTTAGGGGATAAAAAATTGCGCAGTTTACGCCAGAAGTCAAAGGGTTGTTCAAGCTTCACATAAAAAAGTTCTTCAACTTTGAAAACCATGCGCACGGGGTTTTGTTTAACCACTGAATCGCGCGCGAATTCCTGCCAGCGCTCAAACCAGCCGTGCAGGAGAGCAGTATCTTCTATTATCCATGTCCAATTATTAATTTGTATCTTTTGCATAATTAATTTACTACCGCAATTAAGAATTGAGTACTTCCATATTTTTTAATTTGTGAAGTCAATAAAGGATGATCCATAAATTTTCCTACAGCTCCCTGTTCAGATGGGATTTCCCAAATGAGATAAGAATCTTTTGCCCATCCTATAAATCTTTCATCAGCCATGAGCTGTTCAAAATATTCTACCGAAACTGGATAAGGAGGGTCTGCAAAAATAACATCCGGTTCCTTAATTTTTACCCGGTAAGTACCAGCCAAAACATCGCTCGGCATGATGATAATTTCCGAAATAACTCCGGCTTTACATACTTTTGCAAGATTTTCTTCTATAGCCCGGCAATGTTTCCGTGAATTTTCAACAAGGACGACTTTAGCTGCACCACGGCTGGCAGCCTCAAGTCCAAGACTACCGCTACCCGCGAATAAATCAATCACATTCGCGCCTTCAAAGTCACCCAGACTGTCAAACAAAGCCTTACGAGCCCGCACCGAAGTTGGACGCACCGCCAAACCAGCAGGCACAGTCAATTCAATACGTCGGGCTATTCCTGAAATTATATTCATATTTTTGTCTTTTTTCTATTTTATATAATATCCGGAAACTCGCCATTTACCATCTTTGCCTAGCATCGGGGTAATGGTTTCAACTGCGGATTTTTTATTTTTAAATGAAGATTGAAATTGGATTACAACATATTTACCTTTCGGAGCTCCCGGTAAAGCTGTGAAGTAAGCTTTAGATCTAAGTTTTCTTGAAATATTTTTTCCAGAAGACTTTCTCACTGCTTTTATCACTTTAAGCCATTGTTCTTTTTTAACAGCTCCCTTGAAATATTTTGCTGCCTGTTCCCAGCTTTCTGAATCTTTCTCAGTATCAACCAGTTTGAGCCAACTTGTTGCCACTTTAAGCGCGGCAGCTTCGGCCTTAGGATTACTTACAGGTTTAAATCCAAGACAAATAATAGTCGCGATCAGCAATAAACTCATTAAAGCTTTTCTCATTTTCATCCCCTTACAGTTCTATTTATTTTCTAGTTTTTCTCTGATTAGTTTTTCAGTTTTTTGGGATATTTCACTACGGCTTGAGTCGGGCCAGTCTTTTAGACCGATTTCCCATAAACCTTTGTCTTTTTTGTCAACATACATAAAAAAGTTGTCGAGATAATAGACATGTTTTTGTTTGGGATTCTTATTTAGAGATAATTTTTTAGCGATGATTTCTACTTCAGCATAAACATCTTTATTACTCTTTATAACTATGCTTTTTGATGAAAATGACCAAGGAGCTTTGACTTCCTTATTCTCTTTCAAGTAAAGAGTTCTTACATGACCTTCACAACCGAATAAAATTACCGTTAATACTAACAATGACGTACACGTAAAAAATCTCTTCATAATTATTACTCCCATTCAATAGTTCCTGGAGGTTTTGATGTAATATCATAAACAACACGATTAATACCGCGAACTTCATTTATGATGCGATTTGAAATGCTTTCTAATATTTCATAAGGCAGTTTGACCCAGTCGGCAGTCATGCCGTCAGAGCTTTCCACAGCACGCAATGCGATAACATTGTCGTAAGTGCGTTCATCGCCCATTACTCCAACCGTTTTAACCGGGAGGAATACGCCGAATGTCTGCCAGATCTCATAATACAGACCAGCTTTTTTGATCTCATCAACGATGATTTCGTCAGCATCGCGGAGAGTGTCAAGGGATTCAGTAGTTACCGCGCCAATATGGCGTACGGCTAAGCCCGGCCCTGGGAAAGGTTGACGCATTACCACGTCTTTCGGTAAGCCGAGTTGACGACCGACTTCGCGCACTTCGTCTTTGAAAAGGCGGGCGAGTGGTTCGAGTAATTTTAAGTCCATATCATCTGGCAAACCGCCGACATTGTGATGGCTTTTAATCATTGCCGCTGGGTTTCCGTCAATTGGAACGCTTTCGATAACGTCTGGATAAGTTGTTCCCTGAGCCAGAAATTCAGCGTCTTCGATGCTATCCGATGCTCTATCGAAGACTTCAACGAACTCATGTCCGATGATTTTGCGTTTAGTCTCAGGATCAGAAACGTCGACAAGCTTAGTCATAAATTGCTCGGTAGCATCAACGTAAACAAGTTCGCTATGCTGGAAATTATCTTTAAAAAGTTTTCTCACACGTCCAGCTTCGTTTTTACGGAGCAGTCCATTATTTACAAAAATATTAGTTAACTGTTTGCCGATAGCTTTGTAGATCAAAGCTGACGCAACAGAAGAATCAACACCGCCGCTTAAACCGAGAATCACGCGTTTGTCTCCGACAGTTTCGCGAATTTCTTTGACCATACGTTCGATAAATGAAGCTATTGTCCAGTTGCCGACACATTTACAAATATTATGACAGAAGTTTTTAACAACTTGACTGCCTTGCGGTGTGTGTACTACTTCTGGATGGAACTGGATACCGTAAATGTTGGTATTATTGATTTTAACCGCACAATATTCAGTGTTGGAGGTGCTTGCTAATACTTTAAAATCGCCTTCTGGAGTTTTGCTGACTTTATCGCCGTGCGACATCCACACTTGGATTTCTCCCTCAATGCCTTCAAATAAATCACTACTGTCCTCAATCTTCATCATGGCTTTGCCGTATTCACGAGCCTTGCCAGGAATTACTTCACCACCCAAAGTGTGAATCAAAATCTGCAAACCATAACAAATACCCAAAATCGGAATGCCTAAGTTAAAGATCTCAGGATCACATTTTGGAGAATTTTCCTGATAAACACTGTTCGGACCGCCGCTGAGAATGATTCCCTGAGGATTTTCCGCTTTAATCGCTTCAGCGGAAGAGTGAAAAGGAAGGATTTTACTATAGACATTGCATTCACGTATGCGTCTGGCAATCAGCTGACTGTACTGTGAGCCAAAGTCTAGTACTATGATAGTTTCTGTTTTTTCAGACATATTTATTATTTCCATGTTATTTTAATTGTATTTACATCATTGTATAATAGTTTAAATTAATGATTTTTAAATAGCTAATTGATAATTTTTGCAAACATAAATTGATAAATAGGCATTTTTATGAATAATGACACGCTTTTTTGCTGTAAATTGAAAGATGAATCTGAAAATCCAGATATTTTGACGGAATTCCTAAGCGCTTTGGATTATGATTTCAGTTCATGGGAAGATTGGGAGAACCATCACGCTTTCCATACGCTTTACTTTAGTGAAGAAACTGACGCAGCAGCGGCAAAAATTAAAGTTGAGTCAATGTTAGAGGCATGGAAGGAATTTGATATTGAAATCGAAAATATTGAATTGTTTTCTATCAAGCGTGAAGACTGGGCAGAGGTCTGGAAAAAATATTTCCATATTCAACATATTTCAGACCGTCTGGTCATTAAACCAAGCTGGCTTGAGTATTCTCCAAAACCCGGACAAAAAATTGTTGAAATCGACCCCGGCATGAGCTTTGGAACAGGTCAACACGCGACGACGGCTTATTGTCTGAAGATGATTGACAAATTAATTGACATAGAAAATATCACAACATTTCTTGATGCTGGCTGCGGTTCAGGGATTTTATCAATCGCCGCCGCAAAACTTGGCTGCAAAAAAATTGACGGATTCGATATTGAATCTGATTCAATAATGATTGCTAAAGAAAATGTTGAAATAAACGATATTACAGCTGAAAATATCGCCCTTGAAACTGCCGACCTTGCCGAATACTCTGCTCCGCGTCAAGCTTATGATTTGGTAGCGGCAAATATTCTGGCACACATCCTACGCGAAAACCGCGACAAGATAGTATCATTCGTAAAACCCGGTGGTAAACTGATCTTAGCTGGCATCTTGACCAGCGATTTTGAAAACACCGCACAACACTTCTGCAAAGCTGGCATAGAACAGATTGACCGTTTCACAGAAAAAGAATGGACCAGCGGTCTGTTTATAAAAAAATAAATTGCATTTTTAGTGACATGAGTTATATTTTGTCACGCTTTAAGTTTAAATAAATAATTATGGAGAAAATTATGAGAAAACTAACTGTTTTTACTATCGCAATCCTGATGTCAGGAATTTTCACGCTTCAAGCCGCTGACAAAAATATAGCGGTTCGTACTAAACTTGCATCCGAACTGCTGAAAGCCATGAAAGTTGGAAAAATGTTGAATCAAACATTTGATACTATGAAACAAATGCAAGGCAGCATGATAAAAAAGATGGTAGTTAACGCTAAAGACCAGAAGATGGCTATCAGTCATCAGCAAAGAATTATGGATTTGATGAAAAATGAACTTTCCTGGGAAAAGCTTAGACCTGAATTTGAAAAACTTTATGCTGAATCTTATTCCGCCGAAGAATTAGAAGGATTAATAAAATTTTACAAAAGCCCACTCGGCGAAAAATTAACTTCAAAACAACCGGAAATGCAGAAAAAAGCAATGGCAATGGTGCAAAAAATGATGACACATATTTTGCCCAAAATTCAGGCTTTAACTAAAAAAATGCAGCAAGAAATTATTGCCTCGAAAGCTGCGAATAAAACTATGCAATAATAACTCTTATTTTTTATTTTTTAGATGCTTAGTAAAAAAGGCGGACATTTCGGTGCTCGCCTTATTTTTTGACAGTTGATTGCGCCTGAAACCGTGACCTGCTCCTTTTATAATATGCAAGGTTGACTCCAGTTTTGCTTCACGGTATTTTTTGTCTATGACTATTCCCTGTTCTACCGGAACAATTCTGTCTTTTGAACCGTGATAGATTAATAATGGAGGATCATCAGGATCAACGTAAGTTACGGGGCTGAGCATCTTTGCCAGAAATATCTTTATTTTTGTTTTTCTCTTTTTGAACATCAATGTGAAATCGGATGGTCCAAAAAAATCGACGACAGCTTGAACGCTTGAAGATTGTTTGAGATCATTCCCCATTGTGCCTTCAAGCTTCGGGATGCCACCAGAAGTCCCGAGAATCAAAGCAAGATGTCCTCCGGCAGAACTGCCACCGACACCAATTCTTTTTGCGTTAATTCCATACTTCTGTGCATTTGCTCGTAAAAACCTTACTGCCGCTTTGCATTCATGAATGATTTTTAAAAGTCCAGGCAAACCGAGCAAGCTATAATCAATACTCGCAACCGCGAATCCATATTTTGTCAGGCCAAGAAATGCTCTGTTGATATTTGCTTTACTGCCCATTTTCCAGCCTCCACCGTGAATCCAGATCAACAAAGTTGGATTCAAGATTTTTTTCGGCACATATATATCAAGTTTTAAAGCTTTCCCATCAACATTCACATAAGCGATGTTAGAATATATTTTTGTTTCCTTTTCTGACCATGAACTTGCTTCAGCAACTGAAAATTGCAAAGTTAAAATGATTGTAATAACAACTGAAAATTGTTTCAACATTTTTTAAACTCCAAATATCCACATTGCGGCTATGACAGTTAAAGTTAAGGACAGAATTGAACTTAGATATGTCCAGAAAATGATTGCCGCTATACTTTCCTCGATTTCAGGATGAGATACTGAAGCCATGACGATCAGATTATTTGCCGGTGGAGAGCTGGCCTCTATTACCAAAACAATACTTGCCAGCATATTCGCGGGCAAAGCTCCAAGATGACGAAGTAGTAAAACATAGAATATACCTATAATCGGAAAGACTATTAATTTTATCAGAATAACGCTAAAAATCGTACGCTTGTTGACTACACCGCGTCCCGGTCCAAGTGCCAGGCAACCACCAAGCAGTATCATAACACATGGGACTGTAGCTTCGCTAATTATCCCAGTAGCCCTGTACACAGGGTTCAAAACTCCATCAGAAGAGCAAAATAAATCCTTCAAAGCTGGAATCATGGCAACAGTAATCCCCGCCAACATGCCTAAGACCGGTGGTGGAAATAATTTGCGAAAATTTATTTCAGAGATTTTTTTACCGCTGACAAGAGAATATCCAACAGTCCAAAGTATCGGTGACTGTAGAAGCAAATATATAGCGATAAAAGATATCGCTTTATCACTGGCTTGGGGATCTTTTATAAAAATAGGAAAGACGGCGGTTATCCCGGCCACCAAAGCGATGGGAATATAGCCTGAGTTGCTAAAAGCAATAGTAGCAATGACTCCAGATTCTATTTCCTTGCGCGGCTTACATATTTTGACGGTAATCCAGCCAATAATAAGTCCCAATAAGATATATACTACACAGCTCATCGGAAAAACCCAGTATTCACAGAGTTGTTCCCAGGAAGCAGATGCCGCTATTTTGTGAAAAAGCAGGCATGGGAGACTTACATAAATAACTATTTTCCCTAAAACCGACAGAGCATCTTTGCTTACAATTTTACTGCGGACAAGAAAAACTCCTGCAAGAGCGATGATAAAAATTGAAATTACAGCTTTGCTGGAATAAGGTAAAAGCTCGAGGAATTTATCCATTAAGATCCTTTAGCTTTTTAATTGTTTTCTTTCTGTCTAAATCATAACTAAATACTTTCAAAGCTAATCCCCAATAATGCGTAGCTTTCTTTTTATTGCCAAGCGCGTAAAAAATATCTCCAGCATGATCGGCAAGAATCGCATTGCTATATTTACCGTCTTGCAACATAGCTTTTTCTATATAAGTTGCGGCTAGTTTAAATTCTTTCATGCGATAAAGCACCCAGGCCATACTGTCTAAATATGCGGCGTTCTCAGCTTCCTTAGTCAAAGCATAAGAAATCATCTTCTTTGCTTCAGGCAAATTTTTATTCAGATCAGCATAGGTATATCCTATTGCGTTTGCCACCTCTGTGTCCTTCATATCCAGCTTGTCCTCTAATACTTTCAAACATTTTAATTGCAGTTCAGGGCTTTCAGCTTTCACCGCGAGGGCCAGCCATAAAAAATAAAGCCTTGAGTCAGGCGTCCTTGACGATTTTGAAATAAGCTTGGAAAGTATTTTAAATGCTTCTTTGTGTTTTTCCAAAGCATTTGCCACATGAGCTCTGATTTCAGCATAGCGGTTTACATCCGGGAGCATTTTCAACAGCACCCAAGCAATATCCGGGTCACCGAGCTGCAATTTTGATAAAATCAGCACAAAAATAACGGAAGGATTTTTTTTCTGTGAAGACTGTAATATTTTATCAAAATTATCCGCGGCAAGCTGATATAATTGCGCGCTAAACGCGCTGTGCGCTACCTTGAAAAGGAAAAATTTATTATTGGGTTTAACTTTCGCCAATTTTTGCCATAAGGCATTTGCGAGAGCATATTTTTTTTGTCTGCTAAATAATTCAGCCAAAGCAATTTGCAGAGAAACTTGTGATGGTTGTTCAGCAAGTTGTTTTAGTAACAAATCCTTCCCTTCATCCAACAAACCTACTTTCTGTAGAAAGGCAAGATGTTTTAATCTTTTTTTCATTCCATCGATTTTTTCTGAACGTGAACGCAGTGAAGCGAGAAGTTCCTGTTTACGTTCAGAATATAGCGTGGCGTGACTCGGAAGTAATGATAGAAACCTTCTCGACTTATCAACCTTTTCCGCTGCCTGTGAATAGAAGAATACAGCTTGTTGAAGAAAAATATTGTGTTTGAAAATCTTTTTATTCTCTAAAATCTGCTCAAATAGCTCATCGCCCAAGTCATATTCTTTATCCTGAAGATAGATACCACTTAAGGTCTTAATAACATTCGCGAAAAGATTAAATTGTATTTCATTAAATTTATCAGGATCACTATTTGCGACACATGCTTCAGCTAATTCACGTTTGATTTTTGTTGGATTGCTGCCTTTATCTTTAATAATGTTCGCTAGGCTTAAAGCCGCTACGTTAAGCGGAAGTGCCTGAGGATTAGCTTTCGCAATAGCTATAAAAGTCTTGATTTGAATATCTGGAACTTTGTAGTTGCGGAAATTTCTAAGCAGAAATGCCAAGATTCGTGAGGAATACGGATTTTTTTCTAAAGCAGTCAGGAGACGATCAGAAGAATCTAAACTTTTTTTTATAAAAAGTGATGTCCCGAAATGACTCAAGCTTGTAATATCAGAGTCATCTTCATTTGTTAATAGAGGAACAATTGGAAGTGTTTTAAGGTCGTTGGTATCAGTGTCGATACCGATTTCCGTTGTGTATATGGAAATCACAGGAAATAGAAAAACAATAGATAGATAAATAAACTTCTTCATCTGCTCCCCTTGTAAAGAACATCCCTCATGCCTAAGAAAGCATGAGGGATGTATAATAATTCTAACAATGCAAAAACTACTTAGTTTTGTGTCTCATTGCCTTCAAAATCTTTTTGCGCTTATGCTTAGCAATCTTTTTGCGCCTTTTCTTTTTCAGGTTACCCATGGTCAATCCTTGTTGTTT
>Ga0307988_1001934_pt1 | contig 10834 bp, 7 predicted proteins | sample EllFjometagen183_FD_203166 | JGI IMG/M metagenome (GOLD analysis project Ga0307988, IMG submission 203166) | Marine microbial communities from Ellis Fjord, Antarctic Ocean - #183 | ecosystem: Environmental > Aquatic > Marine > Unclassified | place: Southern Ocean | collected 2014-10-08 | reverse complement strand
TACATTAGCAATAAATAAAATTAGTCATAAGTTGAAAATTATGCGTTCCAAAATGCCAAACGCCGCATATTCAAACCGTTACCCACAAGCAAAGAAAACGAAACCAGAATGATAAATTTGCTACAAAAAAAATGAAATAAAAAGCCCACCCGCAAATAGCACATTTGGTTTTTGCCGACCCACAAAAAGCCAAACCGAAAAAACCAAAAGAGCTATTTCTTCCCCTCGCTTGTAGAAATCTGTTAGTAAGTATTGAATAATACATCTCAAATAATGAGATAATAAATAAAAGTTGTATATTTTTACATCTTTGAAATTTTACAAAATAATTCAATGAATAGAATTAAAGAAGTATTAGAAGAAAAAGGAATTAAACAAAAGTGGCTTGCTGAAAAATTGAGCAAAAGCTACAATATGGTTAATTCTTATGTGCAAAACAGACAACAGCCAAGATTGGAAGTTTTGTATGAAATAGCAGAAATACTCAACGTGGAAGTAAAAGACCTTTTAATTGAACGAAAAGACGCCAAATAATATGGAAAACAATAGTAAACATATCGACATATTTTTATCATTAGCAAATAGCCTAAGATTTAAACTTTGGGCAATTGTAGGGAAAGATAATGATAAGAAAAAAGACATTATTAAGTATCTGAAAAAGAAAGAATATCAGTTAATTGATGTTGCAAAGGAATTAGACTTTTTACATAACGAACTGGATGATAAAAATGAGCCAAGCCACGATATTGGACAAAAAATTAAAGAATGGTTTCTTACTAAGCCTGACAAAATCATTTTAACGAATGCCAGTATTTTGTATCATAAAGCATTTACGAAAATATCGCCTGTTGGTGCTTTTAAATATAACTCTCGTAATAAGAGCAGTGTTCTCTTTCTTGAAGATGAGCAAGTAATTAGCAATCGAGTTTCTTATGGACAAGCTGGAACAGAAGAACATTACGACAAAGATATTAACGATATTCTTCTTACAAATATCAAGGATATTGAAGAGGACTACAAAAGCATTTTAAACGAACCTTTGGGCAAATACACAAGCCCAGATAAGTTGCCCGAAAATGCAATCGGTAAACTTTTTAACTATACCGAAATAAAAGATGTAGTTGATATTGATACTGATTTACAGCAAGACGATTTACAAAAAGAACTGGTTTCAAGTTACATCATTTCAAAAGGGTTAGAACAGCAGATAATTGATTTTTTTGATAATCTGAAAAAACCAAAACATAAAGCAGTAAAGATTATTGGTAATTATGGAAGTGGTAAATCTCACCTAATTGCTTTTATTGTAAGTGTAATTAACAAACCTGAATTACGACCATTAATAAAAAATCCAACAGTCAGAAAAGCAACCGACAATATTTCAAGGAACTTTTTTACTGTGCAATTTGAATTACAACCTGTTGATGTTGATTTATCCTATTTCTTTTTTCGAGAAGTTGAAAAGCAGATTAAAAAAACCTATGGTTGGGAAATACCAAAATACAAAAAAGATGAAACACTAAATTTTAAAGATCACCTTGCTGATATAATTGCTTGTTTAAAAGAAAAGGACCCGACAAAAGGTTTATTGGTTGTGGTTGATGAAGTTTCTGATTTTTTGCAAGCAAAACAAAGTTTTCAGATTAAACGAGATTTTCAGTTTCTGAGAGTTGTGGCACAGGTTTGTCAAGACCAAGATTTACTATTGGCAATATCAATGCAGGAAGATATTTATTCAAGCCCAAAACTAAAAGATATTGCTGGTGATGAAGCTCGAATAAGCGAGAGATTTCAGAATATAATTATTCGTAGAGAAGCTGTTAAAAAGGTTATTTCACAAAGGATTGTTCCGAAAACAAAAGAACAGGAAATTGAAATTGCTAACAAATTAAAACCTTTCATAAATAAAATTGAAGATGTTGCAAACAAACAAGAAGAATATATTGAATTGTTTCCTTTTACGCCTGGTTTATTAAATCTTTTTCACGAATTACCATATTTTGAAAAAAGGGGAATTATTCAGTTTGCACAAACCGAATTAAAATATGTGATTGATAAACCATTTCCTTACTTTTTTACATTCGACAGGATTTATGATATTCTTGCAAACAATCCGAATAACAAAAACCTTGAAGGTGTTTACGATTTAGTAAAAACCGTAAATATTGTTGTTCAAAAAATCTCGGCTAATCTCGAAGAAAAACTACATACTGATGCCATTAAACTAATTAAAGGGCTTGCAGTTTATTCACTTTGGAGCAAAGGGCAAAACGGTGCAACAGCAAAAGAACTTGCTGAGCAACTTTTGATTATTCCACAAAACAATGCTTTGGAAGCATTTATGCAAGTGTCAATTATCATTAAAAAGATTAAAGACATCACCGATGGTTTATACATTAAAATTGTAAATGATAAAGCCACAGGAAACGATTATTTCAAATTCGACCCTTCAATTACAGATGTTGACCCTGATGAAAAAATAGAAAGTGAAATTATTGCTGTTGGTGGAGATGAAGATAAACAAGAAGTCGTTTTATTTGAACAAATAAAAGAGATACTTGATAGCGAACATTACAAAAACAGCCCGAATATTTTTATTGATGAAGCCACTTGGATGTCGGTTAAATCGTACCGCAAGGGATTAATTGTCTTTCAAAGAAAAGGACAAGAAATAAAATCATTGAACAAAGCAGATTATGTTATCAACTTTGTTTCACCATTTAGTAATAAAAAGACAATAAAATATTCTGACAACCAACTGAATATTAAATTAAATATTGGCAAACAAGAGAATATTGAAATCATAAAAAGGATTGTAGCAATAAAATCATTAATGGGTAAAAATGTAATGGTTTCTGCTATGAACAAAAGGCTTAATGATACCGTAAGTGGTTTTCGAAATCCGGCAGGTGTAGTTGTTCCTGGTATTAAATACCGTATTGCAATGTGGGTGCAAAATATTGCTGATGCAGATTTGAATGGCAATAAAATTTCAATTAAATCTACTCTTGGAAAAGACTTTAACAACCTTTCGGAAATTGTATCGGAACTCAAAGAAAAATTGTTTGATAAACTCTTTAATGCCAAATTTCCCGAACATCCTAAATATGCCGAAACGTTATCGTCAAATAATATTGTTGCAACATTAACCCATATTAGTCAGGAAGTATGTAACGGAAATTTCAGAACATTGTCAAACAGAAGTAAAAACTTCTTGGACACATTAAATCTGCTAAACGACAATGGCGACCCCGATGTTGGTTCTAATAAAATTACACAGCTTATTTTAACTACCGTAAATGCCAAAAAAGGTAAAGTTGTAGATGTCAATAAAGAGATTGTAGCCGAACTAAGAAAAACACCTTACGGACTTGAACCAGAAACTGTTTACTTCTTGTTAATTGTACTCACGACTTTGGGTAAAGTGGCATTAAAAGGACGTGGTGGAGATGAATTTGATATTTCAAATATTAAAGAAAAATTTAAAAGCATCAGCCAGTTCGAGAACATTGTTTATGTGGTAAAGAAAGATGATTTATCTTACGACTTTGCTCAAAATCTGCTTAATGCACTTGGTTTGAACGGTGCAAAAATGTTGCAAGAAAAATATCGTAATGAAGCCTTTGTAGAATATAAAACCAAAGTTAAAGAAATTACCGACAATATAACTTCTGTTGAATTTATTATCACAAAATTAGAAAACAAAACTTCGCTTTATCTGAATATTGATAGTGCAAAAAACATTTTAGATGAAGTAAAAACTATTGATTGGCAAGCTCTTGATATTTCAAATCACGCAAAATTTAACAAACTCGAATATCTGAAATCAGATTTGGCAAAAATCACCAAATCACTTACTTCATTAGATAATCTTAAAACCACTTTGCACGAATACAATTCAATTATTCATAAAGGACTTGAATATATGAATGATGCTCTTGAAATATTAAGAGCAAATAAAGAGTTTGCCAATGATGTTCAAATTGAAAATAAGTTAGAACAGTTTTACGATGACACACTTGCCATTGTAAAAGATTTCAAAAAGCTAATTCAGTTAAGCGAGCGTTTCCCAATTACAGGGAAAATTGATGCTTTCAAAAAGATTTACGTTACGGAGTTTTATTATCCTGCTTTGCAAAATACTATTGGTAATAAAGTAAACTGGAAAGTTTTTGAAAATTACAGACAGCATTCGCTTTTTGATAAAACAGAAATGCTTTCTAATGCCGATTGCAATTTGAAAAATAAACTGCAAGTCAAAATCAACTTATGGAATTCCTTATTGGCTTTAAGAGCCGAAAGAGTTGATGCCGATAGATTATACGATATACCTTTTGATACGGCAAGTAATTTTATGAAAATTGAACGCAACTATAAAGCCATAGCAGTTGAAAGTAAAAACATTGAAAAAAACATTGAAAATATCTTTAAAGAATATGCCAAAACCACCATTGCCGAAGTAAAACAAAAAGCAAAGCAGTTGGAAATGGTAAAAATTGCAGCCGAATACAAAAAGGCGATTAAACTAATAATTGAAACAGAGCAACTACCTGATGAAATTACACCACAGTTAATAGATGCCATAAATAAACTCTTTGTTGATATTAAAGTTGTAAAACTCAATAAAGAAGACTTAAGCAACGAACTGTTTAAGCAGGACGAACTTTTGACTTTTGAACAAATACGTAAATCGTTTTTTGATGTGCTTAATCAATTGGAAAAGCAGAAAACAGACGAAACACGTTTTAAAATTGATTAAGTTATGGAAGAGAATACTCAAAATTCAGAAATATTGTTTTATGCTACCGAAGGCGGCACATCTAAAATTGAAGTTCGTTTAGAAAATGAAACCGTTTGGCTTTCTCAAATGCAGATGGTTGAGCTGTTTCAAACTACAAAGCAAAATATTAGCCTTCATATCAGAAATATATTTACCGAAGGAGAATTACAGGAAAATTCAGTTGTCAAGGATTACTTGACAACTGCCACTGATGGCAAAAATTACAGAACCAATCATTACAATCTCGATGTTATTATTTCTGTGGGATACAGAGTAAAATCGCACAGAGGAACGCAATTTCGTATATGGGCTACACAGCAACTTAAAGAATATATTATTAAGGGTTTTGTGCTCAATGACGAACGACTGAAAGAAACAGGATTAAGCAATCAATATTTCGAAGAACTTTTTGAGAGGATAAGAGATATCCGAAGCTCGGAGAAAATATTTTATGCCAAAATAAGAGACATATACACAACAGCCTACGATTACGATAAAGATAACCCTATAAGCACAGACTTTTTTAAGAAAGTACAAAACAAAATGCACTGGGCTATTCATCATCATACTGCTGCCGAAATTATTTACAAGCGAGTTGATGCTGATAAAGAAAATATGGGTTTGACTTCGTGGAAAAATTCGCCACAAGGAAAAATCAGAAAAGTAGATGTGGCAAATGCAAAGAACTATTTAAACGAAGACGAACTGAAAGATTTGAATTTAATTGTTGACCAATATCTTTCGTTTGCCGAATTGCAGGCGCGCCAACGTAAACCTATGTATATGGTAGATTGGGTTAAAAAGCTCAACGATTTTTTAACTTTAAACGACCGTGAAATATTAGAACACTCAGGAAAAATATCTGCAAAACTTGCCAAAGAGCTGGCAGAAGCAGAATACGGTAAATTCCGACAAAAGCAGATACAAACCGAAGATGCAAAAGAGATAAAAGCATTGGAAGAAGGAATAAAAAAAATTAGCAAAAGAAATAGCAATGGATAAAAATATAGATTATAAAAAAGACCTTGCCGAAAAACTCGAAGACCTTAAAAAGATTGAAGGTTTTCCTATTGGAACAGATGAAGACATTTTGGCTCTTTCCGAACCACCATATTATACTGCTTGCCCAAATCCTTATATCAAAGATTTTATTAAGGAACACGGTACGCCTTATGATGAAGAGATGGATGATTATCATAGGGAGCCGTTTAATTTTGATATAAAAGAAGGTAAGGGAGATATGATATATAATCTTCATACTTATCATACAAAGGTTCCACCAAAAGCAATTTTAAAAAAAATACTTCATTATACAAAGCCCGGAGATATTATATTAGATGGATTCTCTGGTTCAGGAATGACGGGTGTGGCTACTAAACTTACTGAAATACCATCAATTGTTTCAGAAATTAATAGAGAATTAAATGAGGAGTATGTGAGTGGTGAACGAAAATGCATTTTAAGTGATTTATCAACATTTGCATCATTTATGGGTTATAATTATTCGAACTATATTAATTCACAACAATTTAAAAATGAAGCTGCAAGAATATTATTAGAAGTAGATGAAGAATGTGGTTGGATGTATAAGACAAAGCATACTGACAACTCTATCTGTGAAGTAAATTATATTGTTTGGTCTGATATTTTTGAATGTCCATATTGTAAATCTGAATTGTCTTTTTGGGACATTGGTGTTGACAAATCTGCACAAAGAAATAAGGACAAGGTAATATGTTCTAATTGTCAGGCTGATATAACTTCACTAAATTTAAAAAGAATAAAAAAATCCACAAAAGATGGTGATAAAACTTTGGAAATTGCTAAACAAAAGCCTGTGATGGTTTTTTATAAATGTGGAGATAAAAAATATTCAAAAGAAGTTGACAGTTATGATTTAGCCATTATAAAAAAAGTAGAACAAATTAAAATACCTTATTGGTATCCTACTAATTATTTACCAGAAGGTTATAATACAAAACAGCCTATGAATTCACACGGCTTAACTCGTGTCGATTTGTTTTACACAAAACGAAATTTATATGCAACATCTGCAATATTTGATAGAATTCAAAAATCACAAAATGATGTAAAAAAGATATTATTGTTTTGGTTGCAATCCGTTATGTTAGGTCAAACTAAAATGAATAGATATTTTGAGGCTTCATATTCTCAGGTAAATAGATATTTGAAAGGTACACTATATGTCGGAAAAAAGGTTTCCGAAGTAAATTTCCTTTATTCACTTAAAGGAAAAATGTCTAAAATTTATAAGTACCTGCGTGTTTCTGAAACTAATAATATTATATCATCTACAAATTCATCAACAGAATTACCATTAAATGACAATTCTATTGATTATATTTTTATTGACCCACCTTTTGGAGCAAACATTATGTACTCTGAGTTAAATTTTATTTGGGAGGCTTGGTTAAAGGTATTTACAAATATAGAAACCGAAGCCATAATAAATGATTATCAAAACAAAAAAGATAAAGAATATAAGCTTCTATTAGAAAAATCTTTATCTGAATTCTATCGTGTACTAAAACCTAAAAGATGGATTACTGTTGAATTCCATAATTCTAAATCAGATATTTGGAATATAATTCAATCTGCAATGATTAAGGCGGGTTTTGTTATAGCAAAAGTGAGTGTGTTAGATAAAATGCAAGAAACTTTTAAACAGATGACGGCTTCTGGTTCAGTAAAGAGTGATTTGATTATTACAGCCTTCAAACCAAGCAATAATTTTAACGAACGGTTTATTAAACAAGCAGGTGACGGACTTGAAATAAGTTTTATAAATGAATTTCTAAATAACTTACCCAAACAGCCAGCAATTGAAAGAACGGATAAAATGCTTTATTCAAAAATGCTTGCTTATTATATTCAAAGAGGTTACGAAATTAAATACGATGCAAAATCATTTTACAGTTTGCTAAATGAGAATTTTGCACAAGAAGATGGTTTTTGGTTTACAACACACCAAATTGATGCTTATTTAGAATACAAAAAGAAAATGAAATTAGAAGGAATGGACGATATAAAATCGGGCAGTGCCTTGCTATTTGTAAACGATGAAAAATCGGCTTTGGTTTGGTTGTATAATTTCTTATCCGAATCAAAAACATTTTCGGATATTTCTACTGCTTTTAATCAGTTAGCAAATATTGATGGTGATGAAGTACCGGAATTAAAAGAGATGTTAGAGCAAAACTTTATTTCAGAAAATGGTAAATTTCGCAGACCACAAAGCGAAACTGAGCATAATAACATAACCGAAAAACGTCAAAAGAATTTAAGACGAGAGTTTGAAACTCTTTTGATTCAAGCCCAAACCGAAAAGAAAAAGATAAAACTGGTTCGTAAAGAAGCCTTGGTTTATGGTTTTGAGCTTTGTTATAAAGAGAAACGATTTGCCGATATTTTAACTATTGCCAAAAAGTTAGATAAGAAAATACTGGAAAACAGCGGAGAACTTAACGATTTTGTAGAAGCTGCCGAAATAATGATTGAAGGAATACAGTAAAATATGAACTGGGAAGATTTTATAGATATAAGATTAAACTATCAAAACAATTTACCCCGATTGGTTACCGACCAAACGGGAGTTTTGTATTCGTCTGTTTATTTGCTGTGGCTTGCAAATAAAAAGGTGGACGTTAAAATTACCGATAGGTTTTTAGAAATTCGCCCTTTGGTAGATTATGATAAGCAGGTATTGATAATTACCACAAAGGAGGATATTCCAACTTATATTCTCAACAAAGTTGAGCATACGGTTTTTTCGTATTCAGATTTACCTTTAAATGGCGATATTCATAAAGCATTTAAAAATATTGAGCCAAAGCAAATTATTGAAATATTAGATTATGTATTTGCTACAAATCAACATCAGGTTTTATTGGCAAACGATTTAGAGAATGTTTTGGTAAAAGCAAAGCAATTTACATCTACAAAACAATTATTGGTATTAACAGAGCAAATAAAAGAAATTATATTACAACAAGCGAACACAAATAATGTATTGAATTTAGCAAAACTTTGGGCAGAGTTGGTATATCTATCTTATAAAAATGGCAATGCAGAATATCAAAGTCTAATACCGCAAATAGATGCTTTTTCGGACGATTTTATCAACTCAAACGGAATGAAACAAGCATTTTATGCTTCAACCGACAGAAAGCCCAAAACAGTAGATAAAATACTTGCCAATATAAAAGCGGATAAACAAGAAAAAACGGCATTGGTTTGTTTCGATTGTATGGGATATGCAGAGTGGTATTTGCTCAAAGAATTTCTAAGCAAGCAAAATTGGAAATTTGAAGACACAGCCGTTTTTACACTTTTGCCATCTTTAACGTCAATATCACGTTCGGCAATATTTCAAGGCAATACCGATGTTTACAATTTGAAATATCCGGGTAGAAAAACCGAAGCAAAAGCCTTTGCTAATTATTTCAACAATAAAGAGACAAAATACTTTACCGAAGATGATGAAATAACATCAGACACAATTCTCGGCTATGAGTACATTAGTCTTTTGTATAATTTCTTTGATGAATTAAGTCATTCGGCACAGTTTCCACCAAACAACGAAAGCAAGGATTTATATTTTCAATCCTTATTGGCATATCTCGAAAAATCAACTGTAATACAGGATTTACAAACATTAATTGAAAATGATTTTCAAATCTATATTTGTTCTGACCACGGTTCAGTTGTGGCAAAAGGAAATGGAAATCGAATAGAAAAGTATTTGTCTGATGATTTTGCCAAAAGAGGCGTAATTGTAAATAAAGAAAATGGAGAATTAATTAGCGAGCGAAAGATAAATATTCCTTTCGTTGAAGATAAAATATTGGTTTTGCCCGAAGGCAGAACAATGTTTGCTAACAAAAACCAAATAGAAGTAAATCACGGAGGAACGACAGTTGAAGAAATGGTTGTGCCATATATTAAAATGACAAAAGTATGATGGGTTACGACAGACCACTTAAACCAGAGTGGATATATAAAACATTAAAGAATATTGAAGTTGGTTCAAAACCACAAGACTTTTATGATGCTTATAATGAAATAGCAGTTGAGCTAACAGGAAAGGACGGCAGAAGAAAAACAAGAACTGTTTTGTTTCGCACTTTTATTTACAGCTTTCAAGAAAGTAAGAACACAATTGAAAATAATCTGTTAATTGAACTAAGTAAAAAACACAATTTTGAATATATGAAGCCAATTTATATGGCAATGTTTATTCTCGATTATGAAATATTGAAATATTTCACTCAAATGTTTTATAAAATATTTGATGCATCACAAGAAATAAGTTCTGTGGCACTTACTAAAAAGATGAAAGAAACTTATGGTGATACCGAAATTGTAAAACGGTCAACAAGAGCATTTTTGAAATCATTAACATATTTTGGAATATTAGAAGTCAAAACGAAAACAACATTCGAACAGATTAATAAAAGTGATTTGAGTATTGAGCAAGTGGCAGATATTTTTCGATTATTTGCTGTTGTTAATCATACAAAGCAAATCAATCTGAAAGATTTTGATAAAACAGTTTTTGCATATTACAACATTCCTGAATTTACAGAAGTGGCAAATAAATATCATACAGAAAAATGGGAATATATAAGAGGAGTTGACAGAGAATTATTAATGATGGAATAGCCAACGCTTCGCAGTCATACACATTGCCAAGTCGCTCGAAAAGCCCATCGCCCGAGCCAAAACTTGTCAAAGAGTATGCCTGCCCCATCGCACTGTAAGAAATGAAAATTGTAGCAAATTTGAAAGATAAAATGAACGAAAACAAAGAATGCCAGTGGGTAACAAAGGCTATACGTAATTTGGGTAATGCGCTGTTATTGAAGTTTATAGCACTTAATAAAATTAGTGGTAAATTGAAAATTAATCGTTTCAAAATCCCAAACTACGCATAGCCAAACCGTTAGCACCAATACTAAAATGAGAAATATGAAAAAAGTAGCATTATTTTTTAGCCTTGTACTCATTATACAAGCATGTTCACCTACACAGTAT
>Ga0307988_1001933_pt1 | contig 10839 bp, 16 predicted proteins | sample EllFjometagen183_FD_203166 | JGI IMG/M metagenome (GOLD analysis project Ga0307988, IMG submission 203166) | Marine microbial communities from Ellis Fjord, Antarctic Ocean - #183 | ecosystem: Environmental > Aquatic > Marine > Unclassified | place: Southern Ocean | collected 2014-10-08 | reverse complement strand
ACCTGAGAGGTAAGCTGTGTCGTTAGGAAATAAGATAACTTCTTTGTTCATAATTAAAATATTACGTCTATACCATTAAATTCAATAAATGAGATATTTCTAATCTTACGAAACTCACCACTATCAAGAAATTTTATATTTCTAGTGCGTGAGCTGTTGTGCGATGAAGTGCATATACAGTTGTTACCGGAAAGAATTGCGCCATTTAAAGTGACCGCTTTGAATGAGAATGGCACAAGTTCGCCATTTTGGTCTTTCTTTTCGGTAAGGATATTAAGTTTAGAAATATGAATCATGCTGCAATAATAAAAACCTTGTTTTGTATTGTAAAGGACAATAAAAGCGGCGAACAAAAAAAAGGGGCATTTAGCCCCTTTTAATTAAGTATCGAGTACGAAGTGAGATTCGCAAAATTCTTCAACTGTTTCAAGTTGGCAGAATTTAGGGATTTTATGTTTATCCGGAATAGGTGTTGCTGAATCCATTTCGATACAGCAATTCATATGAGCAATGTATTTTGGACATTGCTGGCAGCAGGATATTTCTAATATTCTTTTTTTCTTCATGATAATGTTGAATTAATGTAGTATATTTTAAAGTAAGTGAATATGAATAAGATTAATAAGTTCCTGGTCATCATCAAGATTAGCGCATCTTAAAATTTCAACAATATCTTGTTTGAAGTATGAATTATCGAATAGCCATTTCATAGATTTGCCTGTTTCTTCAGAATAGTAATAAAAATCACGAGAAGAAAACAGATCAGTAGTAGAATCAAGATATTCATCTATCATTAATTCACGATGACGTTTATCTCTTTTGTGTTGAGCAATTGAATCAGCTTGTGCTTGATTCCATTCAATTGTGTTATTGTAACTCATAGTTTTAAGTTTTAAGAAAAGCCCTAGTCGCAAATTGTTTTTCACAATTTCACCAGGGCTTTTCATGTTTAAATTATAATTTAAGATTTGGATAAAACATTAATATTAAATTTTTAACACTTGTTTCATTAGGAATATTAATAATAGGGTGGTTAAATCCGTTTAATTCACCAATAGTTCCTTGTGCAAATTCATTATTATTTATATTTCTGTTAATTCTTGACAAGGTTGAATTTGATTCTTTTGATAAATCAGGAGAAAATTCAAAGAAATAATGTGGTAATTGTTTCTTTTCATCATCGCGCAAATCCCATTCTGGGTGATTAATCCAAATAGATGTATGTGCACCAAGACCAAAAGGTCCATATATTTCATATACAAATCTATCAGGAAAATATTGAAGCATTTCTTTTGCAATGTTTTCAATGATTAGTTTAGTCCAATGTGGGAAAGGAATTTTATATTTTCTATCCTTTGCACGTATAATGCTTTTTTCAGCAGTTAATATTTTTGCATTATTCTTTGCAATAATATTATCTTCTACTAATTGTTTCTCTTTATATACAGAATATGCATTATCATATATTTCTGTAAAATTTCTTATATTTTTCATTGTTTTAAGTTTTTAATATTATTAATAAATGTTTTGCCAATAGATAAGCATGTAATAGATTTTGGATTTAATTCATATAATAATGATGCAATAGTTTTAAATGTTTTTCCGGTAGAAGAAACATCATCAAGAAGAAGTATATTATATGAAGTAATGTCGCCATCTGCTCGAATTGATTTTTTTAGCAATTTGATATTTCTATAACCAGATGCACAGAATGAAGGTGTTGAAAATACTTTTTTTAGAGTATTAGAACCATTAAATAAATGTGAAGCAACATCGCAAAGTAAGGGAGTGATCTTTGTAATAGTATTAATTTTATTTTTATTACAAGATGGGATTGGAATAAGTAAAGTATTATTAAATATATTAGTAAGTAAATACTTTTCAATCATAGGTAATATTATAGAAATTGAATTTTGATCTCCAAGTTTAAATTTTCTAAGGAGGTCGGAATTACAATCTTTAAGTCCAGATAATTTAGTATGATAAGTGAATAGATAATCTGAAACCATATTGTATTTAATTAATAAGTTAATTTCATCTATATTATACATAGTTTAAAGTTTTAAGAAAAGCCCTAGTCGCAAATTGTTTTTCACAATTTCACCAGGGCTTTTCGTGTTTAATTATTTATTAAATTCATTTTTATACCAATCATTTATAAAGGTTGCAAGTTTGCTTCTGTTATCATCTGTCAATTCAGAATAAAAGTTCATAACAGCATTAGCACTTGCATAACCTTCATGATGGCATTGACCAATGAATTTACTTTTAAAATGATTGATTAAATGCTCATTATCTTTCCATGTTCTTTCAATGAAATTGGAAGGAACATTGTAGATAAAAGCAAATGTTGCCATTACCGCATTAGTTTTTTTACACATAATAGTAATGCACCATGCCTTTGGTGACTGACTTATATGGCTTCAAGCACGCCAGTTTAAATAAAGCAAGTTTAATTGAGTAGAAGAAACTATTGTCAAGGGGTGTATGTCAGTTTTTATTTTCAAAAACTGAACAAATGCGAAGCAAAATTTCCCACCAGTAAGGAAATTTCCCCTTTACATTGTTGAAGCTGCGAGATAACTTTGCTTTTTTAAACTGTAAGTAGCAGCTCGTCAGAGTAGCTCGTTAAGTGGTATTTGTTTATTTGTTTGTTTTTTTTAGCAAAAGAGCATAAAAAAAGGGCAAAAGCCCTTAATTTTAAGTGTTGCGAAGATTTTATTCTTCGTCTTTTTTGTAAGGAACGTGCTCAACAACAGTGTGTGTTTGTTTGAACTGGTTTTCATTTCTTAAAGGAAGAACATCAACTGTGATATATTTGTTTCCTTTGAATTTGTTTTTTGTAAGTTTTAACAGGTCTGCCCATCTCATTGTTACTCTAATTGTTTCACCGATTTTCTTACCGTTTCCTAAAAAATTTGTTTCTTTTGACATGACTTTAAGTTTTTATTAGTTAAAAATTAATTACGATGCCAACAATGTTAATTTTTGGGTTCATGCAACACCAAGGCATTTTCGCCTTGTTTATATAGTGTTGTTTGAAGTTAAAAAAATTGATAAACATTTGCAGAGGACATTCTTTTGCCAACCATCAAAACACAGTCAGAAGAAACATTTTAGGAAACGGGAAGATCGGAAATACTATGTAACAATGTGGTGGGTAGATCCATAAAACCAAAAAATATCAAAGTATATATCAGAGGTTTTTCCTATTAAGTATCCAGGTTCTATTCACGATGAAGTTGAGTGTTCCATAAAAAAGATATTTAAAAATAACACTATTAAGGGATTTTGTATTTATAGGGGTGCGCTGGTTGCGCGTTGTTTTCTTATTTGAGTACGAGCATAAAAAAAAGCCAGTCTGCAAAGCAGACCGGCTTAGTTTTTATAAATTATAGGCAATTTTAAATTGTTGAAATTCAAAATCAAGTTGTTCTGGATTTTCAATTTGCATTTGTTGAACATAACCTATAAAATAAATACCTTCAATAAAATCAATAAATGAATCTAACATGTAAGTTACCCATGCCTTTGGGATTTATATTGGCATCAGGCTCGCCGTTTATAATGGCAAAAACCAACATTAAGGGCTGAAATTACAAGTCAAGGGCGAATATTTTCATTCGTTTATATACCCTTTACTTATTGAAGCCGTATGTAATTTTGACTATTAAAAACAGTGAGTTATACTACTCTTTCCGATCTTCTTTTTGTTATTAGGGAATATGAGCACAAAAAAAAGCCTAGTCCACATTTTCGTGGACCAGGCTTTTATTATTTACTTCAAGTTTGAAGCTTCAACGAAGTAGTGTAGATAATTACCAGTTTCGGAATTACAATTGTAATATTCAACTTCATTTGTGAATTGATCAAATGTTCGCTCATCTATATTTTCAGTTGAGAAAGGCGAAGTCCATTGAGAAATCAAACGTAGTTTGCAAGGATTAACAAATATTTCAATTCCTTTTTTGAAAAGTTTTTCTGCTTTCCTTTTATTTATTTGCTTAAGCACTTTTTGGTTAAGTACTATTTGACAATTTTTATAAATCATAGTTGTAAGTTTTAAGTGAATAAAATTGTTTCTTTAGTTTTATTTAATTGAATTGTGTTGAAATACGACCTTTTAACGGAGTAGTAAAAGAGTGAATTTTTAGGATTGTCCAAATTGTAGGTAGTTTTAATATCTTCAAGAAATTGATTTTTAGATTTCTTTTCGTTAGTAACTAAATGTGAGAAGTTCAGTATTTGATCTTGAAACAGATAGTCAATATGAAGGTCTTTATAATTAAGATATTCAACCACCATTGCCATTGTAATAGTTACGCAGGGTGGTTCTTCCATTCCTCGTATAATATCAAGTTGTCTAAAGCGCAAATAATTGTTATGAGAATAATCACCTTCGATTAGCTCAAGTGTTTCGCCTTTAGAAATTCTAATTCCAAACATTGTTTCAAATGATTTATTAGGTATGTATTGCATATTTATTAGTTTTTAAAATTATTAGAACCAAAACATTTAAGCCATTCATTAGGAGTAATTCCACTTTTAATGAATTCACGTTCTCCTAGTGATAAGTGTGGTAAGACATTCTGAATCATTTCACCTTCAGAAATTCTTAGTAAATCATTTTTGGTTATCTGAATATCCAAAGTGTTTACTTTTGATGTTAATTGTGATTTTTTAGTAATTTTCATTGTTTTATGTTTTAAGAAAAACCCTAGCAGTAAATTGTATTTCACAATTTCGCCAGGGCTTTTCATGTTTAAATTATAGATTTTGTTGGTTTTTAATATTAATAAGCCATTGACCAGCAAAATCAGCATGATCATTTTGGATTCTTTTATTTAGTTTCCATGTACCATTATCAATATATATTCCTTCTTGGTAAGATCTATAATCCTGGTAAGTCATTGCCCAAATATACATTCCATCAACTTGACTAACTGCAAATGTCATATCAGGATCAGGAACCAGATCGCCATTTTGTTTGTAGTAATGAGCCAGGCTATATACAATTACTTTTCTGCCGGCTAGATCCATTTCAGATCCTAGTTGTTCAATTGATAAAGGCATAAATGAACCTTCAGTATTATCAATTTTTAGGTGTTGTTCACCATTCATTAGGGCTATCATGTTATTAAACACTTTTGCCGCTTTTTGATTAATTTTTTTCATCATAAAAAGTTTTATTGATACGGTTAAAGCTGTCCACGTATCATTCAGCATAATAATTAATTAATAACAGGCTGTTTAGTGGAATTATTTTCAATTTCTTCAGATCCCCATAAATCGCGAATTTCATTCATTGAAAATTGTGTTTTGCTTGTTTTGCGATAATTTGTAGCATGCCAGTACCAGGCAGTTTTATTGCGACTGAATTTGAAAGCAAGCCCCTTTATTTCAGATTTAAAAGGATATGTATTGCCGGTTATCCAAATCCAGCCACCAATAACTTCAATTTTAAGGTTTTCAAGATCCAGATTAAGCAATTCATTAATCTTGTTTTGAAGTTCTTCAGAAACTTGTGTTTCATAAACTTTTCTTGAATCTGAGAAGTCAGCATTACCGTTAATCAATTTTTCAGAATATTCTTCATATTCATTATTGATTAATTTCATGGTTTCTTCATCACCACCACGATCAGGGTGAAATTTTAAAGCTAGTTGGTAATAAATCTTTCGTAATTCCGAAAGATCTTTAACATTATTAAAATATTTCATATAGTTACACCATGCCTTTGGTGACTAACATATTGGCATCAAGCACGCCGTTTAGAAAAAAAACAAGGTAGCACCGAAACAAAATAAATGTTGTCAACGGGGTGTATGTCAGTTTTTACTTTCAAAAACTGAACAAATGCGAAGCAAAATTTCCCATCAGTAAGGAAATTTCCCCTTTACAAATTTATGTGTTGCAGGTATCTTTGCTACCGGAAAGTGTTTCTGAACGGATTGCTTGACGTAAGATAAGATATGTGAGAAAGCTTGTAATAAAAATTATGGTGGAACAACAAATAAATGTTCCCGCATTTCAGGGGTTATTTCTTTGGCAGGATCACCTAATTTTACGGAATCAAATTTTTCAAGCGGCTAAATATATTTTTACATTTTTCAAAAAATATATTTAGTTAAGCGGTAAGAAAAATATTATTCATTACAAGCTTTTGAACTCCGATTTGCCTTTTCATTTCTTTTTGTTTCTTTTTCTTTACCACAGAAAAAGAAAAATTATGATAGTCAGGAAAAATCACTTGTAAAAGTTATTTTAGTTTCTTTTTTTGCTTCTTTGTTTCTTTATTTAAAGAAAAAAAGAAGTTTTTCGTTTTTTTCGTTTATTTAAAATTACATTTTTTTGTAATTTAGTTAAGAGGGGGATTTAAAAAGGGGTGCAACCCTTTTTTTCATACGAAGTATCCCGCACCGCTCTATGGAGAAAACGTAAAAACAAAATAAAAAAAAAGAAGTAATATGCCAAGCATTGTGATAAATTCACAATAAACAATATAGTGATGGCAGCACCAATCGAAAATTCGCCCTAACAATAGCATCATTGTGAGGCTTTTGCCGAAACACTGATTCCGATTTCATTTAATGAAACCATATTCCCTTTATCGGGAAGATGGTTCTTTATGTATTGCGAATATGAACGAAGTGAAAGCAATTATTGTATGATTCGGTTATTGAATTTATTTATAATTCAATATCATACTCTTTGTTTCAAAAGTGTATGAAATACGCCCCGGGATATGTTCATTGGTAGCGTTTGCGGACAATGATTATATACCTAAAACATATCTATCATAGTCTTTGTTTCAAAAGTCTATGATTCATATTATTTAGTCTAAGGGTAGCAATAACGAATGACGTAAGGAATTGAGGGGTTGCTGTAATGAAATGGAAGCATACCGAAAGATCCTGGAGGAATAGGTTTGCTACTCTTTAAGCGACTATTAAATAAAAGTAAGCACTCTTTGTTTCAAAAGTGTGCGGTATTCCTATTAATTAGATGAGTGTATTTGTTTCAATAAGTAAATGCAATGCAGTCAGAAGTCAGCACAATAATTTCATTGTGTGCTTCTGGGTAAATGGAATGCACGTTTGAAACTAATACCGAGATCATTTGCATAAAGGATTGCAACGGCATCCTTTTGTTAGCAAAAGATATAGTGTAAAGCCTGACCGTTTGCGGTTATGCCATAATAATATTAAAGGAATTGATTACCCATATTGATAGTATTAAGTACATCAACTCTATAAAAGTTACAACCAATAAAGAGATTATCCCACGCATCAGTACCATCAGTCCTAAGCTCAAGCGGATCTTCATCACTTTCAGCCAACTTCTCCCCCGACTTATCCTTCTCGAATCCATTACGACCAATCTTAATACCAGCCTGTTCAAGTGAAGGCAGAAGAAACTCATTGTTATTTCTATTGAATGTAGGGAATAGATATTTCTTTCCAGTTAGAGCATCATTAATATACTGGTGTTTAAGAGAATGGCGCAAAGGTTTTCCAGTATAAACAGCTTCAACAAACCAGTTTCTTTTACGAAGTTCATGCATAACAATATCAGCAAAAGTTTCAGTATCACTAGCATAAGCACCTTGCAGAGCAGTTTCATCATAGTAAAAAATCACTTGCTTAATAGGGTGAACATGGTAATAGTCGCACCAATCGTTAATCAACTCCCTAAGTTTTCTATCATTCTTCACGAACATAGATTTAAGCGTTCTCATTTCCTCATTAACAATCTGACCAGTCACAACCCAATTGATATTAGCATTATAATCGAGGGCAATCATAAGCGGTTGAGCAGTATCAATATCAGAATCTTGCAGATAAGAATAAGTAGTAACCCTATTAATATCTAGTGAACCATGATCAGTACGAAGATTATTCAGATAAGAATTATTAAAAGCATCATAGTAATGTAATTTAGCATCAAGATTAGCATAAAAGCCATCAACCAATTTAGTAATTCTCTTATTCAAAATAGATGTAAGGAAAACCATCGGAGTAAGTTCACGTTTCATCTTCTTAATATACGATTCACCAAGCAATTCAAGATTATCAATAGCATCAAATTCACGATAGTAATGCAGATTTTTGCGAAAGAAAGCAAGATTATGTTGCAGCACATTCCTTTCAGTAGCGGCTCTAAGATGTGTAATGTTCTGAATCTTCATTAACCTTTTTCTAGTCTGAACAAGAGTAGAAAGTAGATCAACATCCATTTGAGATTTACGTTTCAGCAGCCATTCACCTTTTTTACCATGAGGCATATCCGAAACGATGGTAATACCTTTATGCCAGGGGCAATCTTTAAAATATCCAATCATACCACTAACAGCAGGCACCACTTCATCAAAGAATTTATCAGGATTAATACTTCTTCCTTCATCGACCTTTAGAGAATCTAAAGTGAGCGAGTTAGCAGAGAATTTCACATCTTGTGAAAGTATATGATAAATCGAGCCATTGTACCAGTGCATTACATGATCCCAGTTTTGGGGCTCTATGTAGGGAACTGCAAAACCCAGAGATTTGGGAGCTTTACGACCAATAAAAAAATGTCTTTCATTATGGTAGCCCATTCTTTTAAGCGAAGCAACAGCAGCAGGCAAAGTTCTTGACAATGCTTGCTGAAAGGTAGCAGCATAAATTGCTCCGGCACTTCTTGGCATATGTTGAGCATCACGAAGAAGGCGAGGTGCAATAATACCATCAGATTTACCAAAACGCCTTGCGGCAATTATAGTTTCTGAATTTGCGCCAATGGCTAACAATTCACGTTGTCCGGAGTTAAAATAAAGTCTATTATTTTTCTTCATTTATTACATCTATATCTTCAATGGCAGTAGAACCGTATTTGATTCTCATTTCTTTTTGTTTAGCAGCAAGATCAGGAATAGGTTCAAGCCCCAGTATTTGTACATCATCGGAGATAATCCAATTCTGCGGAACAATTTCATCATATGGAATTTTCAAAGTATCTTCCTTATCGAGTTGGGTATATTTTCCAAGTCGATCAGCAGCAAGTATAATTGCTTTAGCATCCTTTTTACGTTCAGCAATTTCATAAGCACGATCAAGCATTGCTATAACCTTATATCTCTGCCATTGTTTACTTGCATTTCGAACATTACCAAGCAGAAGTTTAACATCATTCATATATTTATGAGCAGCAGAATCAGCAACACCAATTTCAGTTTTGATGAAGTTGAATATTTTCCTATCACTTAAAGTAGGCTTATCAATCCAGTAAGAAAAGATTTTAGAATAATGCGTTTTTAATCTAAGTTCGGTTTTTGTAAGCTTATGATAAAATGGGATTTTATCTACTTCTTCAAACAAATATAATTGTATTTTCTCGAAGGAGTTTAGTTTATCAGGATATGGAATAAGGTTAGTCGTCGATTTCGTCATAATATTGTTCATCTAAAAATTTAATAGCAAGCATTTCAGCTTGTGGGCTGCCTTGTGTAGCCATTTTTAGAATTGGTTTTCTAAGTTCATGTTTTCTTTTAATTCTACCGGACTGGTAAGCAATTCTAAGAGGTGAATTTTCATCATCAAATATTAATTTAAAATCCACAGGTTTTACATTCATATAAAATGCAATATCCTTCCATGACAGTAGGTCAAAAGCCAACTCATTTATTTTAATGAGTTCATCTTCATTAGGGTTGTATATCAAATGTGAAGTCGATTCCATCAGCGATAGCATTAGTTAGGTGAGTAAAATATTCATCATAAAGAGAATGAACAGTAATAATTACCCCGGCTTCTTTTCTTGGGTTGGGTGTCATGTTTGCAGAGCCAACAACAGCCAACTTCCAATTATCATTTTCAATTAAAATTACTTTCGAATGATTAGGAGCTAGCTTAATATTATTTGCAATATTATTAGCGAAGTAAAGTAATTGGACTTTATTCTTTTTGATAGTATAGTCAAAAAGGCAATGAAGTTCGGTTATCATTTTAGCTTCAATACCAGTATTGAATGCTCTAATGGAAGCTTCAGAAATAGAAAATGTACTCAGGTACACTTTAGCAGGACCGGTAACAGATAAAAGGTAAGTAAGCAATTCGTACATCGCCCATTTGCCATCACTCCAAAAAGCTTTAACAGTATCTTGATGAATATCACCAACATCTTTTTTAAGATCCTTATTAACGAAATATGTAAATTCAGTATTCATGCCCTAAGATTTATATTGTACATTGAAAGCTTCTAATTCTTTCATTCGTTTATTAAGTTGTTCTTGTTTTTTAAACTTCTTATTTTGTTGTTTCAGAGATTTAGAAGGCATCAAAGGAATAGATATCAAAGCACGTTTGATAAATATTTGATTGGCAGCAATTCTTTTCTGATCAGCTATAGCTTTAGCGACAGCAAGGTCAGAATTTGAAACAGTAGGCACTTCTAATTTTTCTTTCCAAGTGTCTACTTGTTTCCACGAATCTTTAGCAAAATCATCAAGATATGCAATATCTTGAATTATCTTTTTGCGCTTAGAATTGTTTTTAGCATCAGGATCTATTGCTTTTAGATTAGCATGTAGTGAACGTAGTTCGCGCATGGAATCTGCAATAGACATGAATATTGTTTTCTTTTCTAGGAAAAGAGTTTCATCATTATTAAACAGGACCTTATCATCAAAAGTCATATCAGAATAATTCAGAGTAAGGAGTTTATTAATGTATTGTTTATTCGAGCGAAGCGATGAATGGTCAATGGGCTTTACAGAAGTAGTTTTTTCTAACTTCTTCTGTGAAGTCAGCTTTTGCACTCTTAGCGGTTGTTGCTTTTCAACAACAATCAATTCAGGTTGCG
>Ga0307988_1001932_pt1 | contig 10840 bp, 9 predicted proteins | sample EllFjometagen183_FD_203166 | JGI IMG/M metagenome (GOLD analysis project Ga0307988, IMG submission 203166) | Marine microbial communities from Ellis Fjord, Antarctic Ocean - #183 | ecosystem: Environmental > Aquatic > Marine > Unclassified | place: Southern Ocean | collected 2014-10-08 | reverse complement strand
GAACCTGGTAGGGGAACAATAATATTTCAAGGAACCAAAGAAAAGTTGACAAAAGTAAGAAAACAACTTAAACTCTAATAAACGGGAGGCTAAAAATGTCGCAAGAAACAAAACAAATCAATAAAGGAGAATTCAAAATGAAAACTCATGTAAAAAAAGATGCAAGTCGTTTGCTATCAAGAGGTTTCACTCTCATAGAACTCCTCGTCGTGATCGCTATCATAGCAATCCTCGCTTCAATGTTGCTTCCAGCACTTAATAAGGCAAGAGAAGTAGCCAAAGCCAGAGCATGTACTAATAATTTAAAACAGGTTGTAACTGCTGCATTGATGTATACAATGGAGTATGATGATGTAATTGTTCCTGCCCGTATGGGAACGGATGCATATTATGACGAGCTATGGGTTCACTATGTGGCTCCATACATAATAACGCCTCCCTTAAAGACCAAGAATGTTTATGGTTATGCTAAGTTGGCTCCTGGATATGATTATCGCTGGCAATACAAAGGAGGAAAAATTTTATACTGTCCAAATATTAATCAAAATCCAGGTCGGAATCCGGTTAACATAAATTCCACTACAAGCACATATGCAATAAACCTTTGGATTACTAAGGGTGATGGAATTTCAGGAGCGAAAGGGACTACGAAAATTACAGATGCAAAATTGAGGAACCCATCGTCACTTGTCTTTTTTGCAGATTATGACTATACCTATTATATGACTTCTGTAAAATGGTTTGACTGGGGCATTCATCCAAATGGCTCTGCCAATAGTGCTTTTCTAGATGGTCATGTTGCGGCTTTGCGATATAGTGAGGTCGAAACAGATGGAACCTTGAAACCACTTAAAAAATAAGATATCATAACTCGTTACACTATACCTGATGCGTTATTTTCTCACGCATGGCTTGAGTCTAATGAAAATTCGTAAAAATTATAAATAGGCAAGTATGATATATCTTTAGATCATGGACGTGGAGTCGTTCTAATGCAAGGTACGCAAACTGAACTGATTGCTATTCGTACAGAAATAGGATTGTAGTATTTGTCGTTTTGATTAACTTTGCTGGATATTGTCCGCAAGGTAAATGATAAAGGTTAAAATAATGAAATTATATGATGTTATTGTTTTGAGTGCAAATTCTGCCTTGAAATTACAGAATTTTAAAGGCGAAATGCCTGCAGGGCATAATGGACCGTACAATCATAAATGCACGCCTGTTAGAAATACAGCTCACTGGATAATCACTTTCCTTAAGGCATACGAGATAACAAAAGATCAGAAATTTAAAGATGCTGCCTTTAAATCTTGTGAATATCTTATGAGTCAAGATGCAAGACCATATGGATATAATTTTCTATCAATGCTGGATTCTCCACATGAAACTAATGGCTTAATAGGAGATGCATGGGTGATTGAAGCTTTAAGCATTGCTTCAAAAGCATTGAATATAAAAAAATATAGAGACCTTGCCAGAGAAGTCTTTTTTATGCACCCTTTTAATTCAGAGCAAGGGGTTTGGCATATACTAAATACTGATGGCAGTATTGAAGAGCTGGTCGAACGCTATGACCCTGTAAATAAATTAACAATAAAGATTCCAGAAACATTCAATCATATCTTGTGGTTCGCCTTAAGCGGGCTTCTTTTATCAGAGGACTGTGATACGGAAATAAACACTCAGCTTGATATCTTTTTCTCTAAACTACCATACTTTTTTGAATCTTATAAAGATGGGTTAATATCACACAACCCTTATGTGAAAGGCAAAAACCAGCAGCTTGATTTGACTGTGAAGCATAAAGAAATTGCTTATCACTCGTTTAATTTATATGCCTATGCACTGATCAAAGATATGAGACCGGATTTAGAACTTTTTAAAATGGATAAATTCATCAGGACTCTATACTATATAAGAACAAATGACTATTTTTCAGGCTTGCTTGACACTAAAAATGAAAACAATGATAAATGGACTCCGCCCAACTTGAAAAAAATAGGACATAACAGGTACGGTTTCGCATATAATGTTAGTGGTTTTGAAGCGGCTTTTGTTTTATTGAGTTTTCAAGATTTTTTCAAAGATGATCCATTATTTGATATAATGTCGGAAGTAAAACGTCGGACTTCAGAACAAATAAAGCATTGTTTTGATTTCAAAACAGGCTTGATGAGATTAAATACTGAAGATGAAATGACTCTTGCAGCTAGAATTTATGAAGCGACAAGATTACCTGATTTTGAATTGATTAATTTTTAACACAGGAAAAGATATGCAGGAAGAAGTTAAAATTGTAAGTATAACTGATAGTTCTATTTTAATAAGATATGCCTTAAATACGAGTGAAAAAATATCTTACAAAATAATTCCGGGTAATATGTGTGGAACTTTGAAAGAGGCAAATTCTATAGGGCGTTTTGAAGTATCTGAACTGCAATCCGACAAAGAATACAAAGCTATAATAAGCTGGAGTAACAAGGTGCGGGAAATACAATTTTCCACACTTTCTGCTCCTAAAGGAGAATTGCTTTGCAAATATGCCATAGTGGGAGATCCTCATCTATCCGCAAAGACGGAGAACAGATTTGGCAGACTGCATGTAGAAAGTCAAAAGGTTTTTGCAAGTATCATATCGCAAATCAATTCACTTGAAGTTGATTTTGTTTTATCAACAGGTGACTTAACAGAATGCGGTAGCCCTGCTGAATATAAAATGCTTGAGCAATTACTTTTAAATTTAAAATGTCCTTTTTTAAGCGTTTCTGGCAATCATGATTTTGGGTATGAAGATGAATCTTATGATTTATGGCAAAAACATTTTGGTTCACTGGCATGGAGAAAAAATATTAAAAATATCCCAATTGTTGGACTCGACACGCATAAAAGACTGTTTAATACGAAAGATAATATCAATTTTTTTGATGAGCTTATCAAAGAGAATTTATTTCTTATTCTATCACATTATCAATTGTTTGAAGATGAATACATCCTAGACGCCGACAAAGCGGTTAATGACTTGGAAAAAACGGCGGCATTCCTTGATAAAGTTAAAGGCAAAAAAGGAATTATTTATGTTGGACATAAAAATGTTCCTGCGTGTGCATTTATGGATAATCTGCTTCAGGTAAATGTTCCTCAGCCAACTCATTATCCCTGTGGCATTATGCTTGCATCTGTGTATTCAAATGGAATTTATCATAGATTTGAGCCAATATTTAGTGAAATATTAAATGAGTATTCAAGAAAAGAAACAGCATGCAGAAACACGCTGGAAAGCAAACCGGAGTATCGTGATGGCAATTTAGCAGAAAAATGGAATTTTGTTTATAAAATTCAATAAAAAGGACAGTTTAATGAATTAATTAGCATTGAACGTTCGTTCACTTGATAATGAAAGAGAATTTGAGATTCTTATCGAATGTGGAATAAAATTAAAAGAGATATAAAAAAATGAAGCCTAACTTACTGTTTATAATGACAGATCATCAACGCGCTGACAGCTTGTATATGAAACAGGATGGAATAGCTGTAACACCCAATCTTAATAAGCTAGCAAGTGAATCAAGCATGTTTACTCGAGCCTATAACACTTGTCCATTATGTGTTCCTGGTCGTACTGCTTTAGCTACGGGCAGGTATCCTACTGAAAATGGCGCCGTTTTTAATTGTTGGGAAAAGGAAATAGCCAATCATCATAAAACTGTTCACCAATATTTCGCTGAAGAAGGATATACAGTTGGCCAGGTTGGCGTTGATCAAATAAAAGTAAAACCTCAGCTAAAATCACAAGATTTCTTTGATGAATGGACGGATTTAAGTGATTATAACGATTATTGCACCGCTAAAGAAATTCCTTATGTTCGAAATAACGCATACAAAAAAAAGGTTGTTGAAAATCAAGAAGGAGTGAATCAAACAGCGTATTATTCAAATGCCAAGACAGGCATTTACCCCTCTGAGATTAATTCCTTTAAGGATATTTACTTCTCCCATAAAAGTGTTGATTTTATCCAAAAAACTACAACTCCATTTGCCCTTTTTGTGAATCTTTGGGCTCCACATCCGCCCTTTCTGGTCCCGGAGCCATATGCATCAAAATTCAACCCAGAAACCATTGATTTACCTGACAACGTTGGAGTGACCGGAAGAAATGTGCCCCCAAAGAGACGCTATGGCGTGCCAGCGCAACTTGCTAATGGGGTTACGATGGAGGAATGGCAAAAAGCTTGGGCAGCACATCTCGGGTTGGTTAATCTTGCTGATTATGGAATCGGACTTATTCTCGATGCTTTGAAAACAGCAGGACATTTTGATAATACCATTATAGTTTTTACTTCAGATCATGGTGATCATTTGGGACAACACCAAATGTTCCAAAAAATGGAGATGTTCGAACAAGCAGTAAATGTTCCTCTAATGATCCATCATCCTGAAGCTAAGGCACAAAATGTTAACAGTGTTGTTTCCCATTTAGATATATTGCCAACATTGCTGGACTTCATAGGCATTAATCCGGTAGATAAACTGAGTGGTAGATCTTTGGCAGATACTGTACTTCATAACACTCCTATGAAAGAACAGACTGTATATTGCCAGTATTCAGGAAATTCAACCATTGGAGACATTAGGAGGGCAGCGATTACAAAACGTTACAAATATATTTATACGCCGGAAGATTTGCCGGAATTATATGATCTGCAAGAAGATCCTTTGGAAATGGATAATTTAGCAGGAAGTAATAAGCTTAAGGAATTAGAATCAAAATTATTTACAGAAACCAAGGAATGGCACGAACAACATGGTGATTTTATCAATTACGTTGATTGTTAAAACTATAATATTTTTATATAAAATAACTCAAAGAAGTCTGAATAATGAACAGGAATTCAAATGTCGGCTTTTTCTTTACTTATACCTAACGGTTTGACATAATTCATGCCCTCATAAACAAGGAGATGGCTAATTGTTGTGACAAATGGAATGATCTCCAATCTCCGGGGCAAAAAATGCTATCCCACTACTCGAGGAGTGAGAATATAGGTTGTCAGAAAAATAAAATTTTATATACAAATTTAATAAAAGGATTACACAATGAATACTCCATTAAATAGATCAGAATATCGACAAAAAGCACATGGCTGGCGTCAAAATAAATCTTTCGACGGCATCATTAGCATATCTCCAAGCGTGCTAAAAAGAAAAGTTGAATGTGATATAGAAATAGCCCTAGACGCTCCAAAAGAAATCCCGCAGGGGACACTCTTTATATGTTATTTTACAGAATGTCCAAAAAATCAGCCTCAAGTTAAAACCCCAAATGACATTTCTGATTTTATGGTAAAATATAAACATCCGATTATGGAATTTACTAATGAAGAAAATATTCCAAAAGGAGAAAATATATTTATAGCTTTGCAGAAAGTAATACCTGTAATAAGGACGTGCATACCGAAATTTGAAATTTTCATTAAGTTTCCGGGGAAAGAATTTTCTTTATTTGCTCCACCATATATATTTAAAAAAGAGACGATTGATGCGGAATCAATTCAACTTTATGTCTCGCAAAATACTGAAGGTGGAAAATTAAGAATTTCACTTGCGGCTGAACAGCCGCAAGATCATTTTTATCTCCCTGACGAAAATTTTGAGGAAATAGTTGAACTTGAACTACCATGGAAAAAAGCAAAACACAAGTTTAAAAAATCAGACCATGGAATTATTAGCATAGAGGAAAACCTACCTGTTTCGCACCCAACTAGTTTTGAAATAGGCGCAAATGTGGTTTCTCCTGGAAGTAACCTTTGTGCGCATAGTGGAACTATTGAAACTTCTTTTTTTCCCGATGGAGAGAAAGCTTTTTTTGGAGATATGCATTTACATAGTAATTTGTCGGATGGCTATGGAGATCCGGAAGAATTACTTAAATACGCACGAGGTTGGAAGCGTCTCGATTTCATTGCCTTAAATGAGCATATAGAAAATAGTTTGTGTTGGAAAATGGGGGGGGGGAAGGAGAAGTGGGCTCATTACAAGACATGTATTGATAAATATAATATTTCAGGTGAATTTATTACAATTGGCGGTTTTGAATATCGAAGTTTTTGTAATTTGTGGTGTTTTAATGATGAATATATAAATGAACTGGATCCTGTGTTATTCAATGGCCCCGAAGAAGAAGCGGAAATATATAAAAGAATTGATGGGTTTACAAAAAGGGAAAACTGGCTGGTAGGCTATCATCGTCTGGAAACACTTTACAAACCATCTATATTAAATGAACTCCCTTCGCCTAACCTGCTTCAGCTTGCGCATGGAAAGCGTCCACCGGAAATTGGTAGTTTAAATTTTATTGAGCGTGGTGATATGTGTGGGTTTTTCGGAGCCACAGATACGCACTTTGGTATTCCAGGGCATGTATTTCCCGGGTTACCACGCAACGGACAAAGCGGTTTAACAGCAGTAATTACTAGTGATTTATCTCGCGGTGGACTGTATAAAGCATTAAAAAACCGAAGATGTTATTCTACAATGGGTAGTAGGCATTTAGTTGATTTTCAAGTAAATGGAGCAATGATGGGAGATATTATTAGAGTTTCGCCATTAAGTCCTATTACAATAAAACTACGAGCTCATGGAAAAGAAAAGATAGGACGGGTTGACTTGGTAAAAAATGGAATAAATATAAAAACAAATAAAATTAATAATTCAACTCTTAAGATAATCTGGAATGACCCGGATAAATTCCATACTGACTGTTATTATTTCGTTCGTTTAACACTTGAAGATGGCAGAATGATATGGACCAGCCCAATATGGCTAAAAACGAGTTTATAACTTTAAATAAGCATTTTATTTAACAGTAAATTTTCATAAAACAATCATAAAATAAAGGGAAAACAAAATGAAAAAACTTAAAGTCGCAATGTTGGGAGCGGGATCTGGTTTTGTTCTTGGAATTGCTAAAGAATTAATGGAGTATGAACTTTTTGATAATTGTGAATTCGTGATTATGGATATTGCTGAAGACCGCTTAAAAGTAGCCAAAGACACTGTTAGCGAAATTTTAAAAAAAGGAAAAACTTCCATTAAATTAACAGCAACAACTTCCATGGAAAAAGCTTTGGATGGTGCAAATCATGTCATCACATCCTGCGAACAGAATCGTTACGCGAACTGGGTTAAGGATTTGCGTATTCCCGCAAAACACGGAGTTCATCAGATAAAAGGAGAAAACGGTGGTCCTGGAGGAATGATTCATGCAATTAGAAATATTGCCCTTTTTGAGGATATTCTATCTGGTATAAATAAATATTGTCCAGATGCCTGGTTAATGAATTTTACCAATCCAATGTCAGTCCTTTGTACTTATTTTAAAAATTATTCCAAAATTAAAGCTTTAGGATTTTGCCATCAAGTACACGGATCATTCGGAGTAATTAGCGAAATGCTTGGCATGAATCCGGGAGATATACAAGTCCTGGCTGGCGGCATTAACCATTTGAGTTGGTTGTTTGACATACGCAAAAGAAATTCAGGAAAAAGTTGTATGGATGAGTTTCTTCAAAAAGTAAGATGCTCAAAGTACTGGACGAAAAACTTTAAAATGATTCCTGAGCAAAAATTTACTCTGGAAATGCTTAATATTTTTAATATGTATCCAATAGGTTATGATGATCATATTATTGAATATTTATCTTGTTTCTGGGAAGAACACGAGTGGAAAGATAATGGTTACAAATCTTTGGATGGCTCATATGAGAAACTAGCAAATCAAAAAAGTTATTCTTTAGAAAATCAACATTTACTTGGGAAGGAATATGAAAAACCGCCATTTCCTAAAGATCCTAATCATCAGCATTATGTCGAAAAGCCTTGTCAAATGATTATGGCACTGGAAACCAATACTCCAACTTATATTGACGGCATTAATATCGTTAACAATGGAGCTATTTCTAATTTGCCTTCGGATGCGATTTTAGATTTACCAGCTGTAGCAATTGCAGGTGAAGTTAGAAGTATTCATGTCGGAGAGTTACCCTTAGGGCCAATGGAAATTTGTAGGCGCCAAGTTACCCTGCATGAAATGATTGCTAAGGCCGCACATGATGGAGATGATAGTTTGGCAATTCAAACATTGTGCCTCGATCCATATGTGCGAAGCATCACGCAAGCTAAGAATATTTGGGATGATTTTAGAGAAGAGTACGCTAACAGTCTACCAAAATCTTTTCAATAATAAATAAAAACGAGTATGAAGATGCTAACAGATTGTGTAATATTTCATTATAATCCTAAGTATGATTTATGCGAATAAATCGCAGAACACTTTTGCTTTTGGCTCGTTGTATTGGGATATGTTAGGTGCTGGACAAAGATTAAAATAGATTATAGAAGAAGACATAGCTGTAATAAAAGTTATAAAAGACGTCAAAAAGAATACAGAATTCACAAAGAAGTAAAAAAAAAAGTAGCTCCGTTTATTGCACGTTTATTGGAATCTGATACAAAAGTATTATTAGTCGGACATGGTGCATAAGTTCACGCATGTAAGGAAGTAATACTAAAAAATGCCTTTGACAAAAATATTCCTGAAAAACATAACTGGAATTGTTCATTATTTTCGTATATATTTAATAGTTCAAAGAATTTGGAAAAAATTGATTGTTTTAATATCAACCATATGCCGGAAGACATTATTACTTCCAATAAACGTTTATATTCCAGGGAATTGCAATATGCCGTCTGACGATATCTTTTTTGTTGATCTTCACATTCATGCTACTCAAAGTAGAAAAAAACCATCTGGGACAATGATTGCCGATTCGCAGATGCATGTGGAAAATATTGTAAAAAAAGCTCAAGAACTCGGTCTACATACTGTAGGCGTAATGGAGCATGTTGAACCAATCAGTAAACGGCATCCGTGGTCTGAAGCATTGCATGTACAAAAACTTGTTAAAGAGTTGAAAAATCAGGTTGATTTCAAACTTATGTCCGGCTGTGAAGCTAGTATTATTGATTTTAAAGGCGGTCTTTCAGCATCTTTTGAAGAGTTGAAAACAGCAAATTTTGATTATGTTATTGCTTCGGTTCATTTTCCGCTGCCGTCAATTCCCAAATCTATTGAAGAATATCATTCATTAGCTATTGAGATGATGATAAGCGCAATCAAAAATAACCCTTATATAGATATAATTGGGCATCCATGGCGGGATACTCCGAAAATTTTAAAGAGTCTTGGAATAAACACGCCGTGGGATTTTGGTTTAATCCCGGGAAAAGATATTAAAGAGTTAGCTGAAACCGCAAAAAATACTGGAGTGGTTTTAGAGATTTCAAGACGTTGTTTTGAAATGACAGCTTATTGGGATTTTTTGAGAGCCACCGCGGATGCTGGAGCAATTTTTACAATTGCTTCTGATGCGCACCAATGGGATGGTTTTAATCTCATTCTTAAGGAAGAAATAGAAATGCTCAAGAACGTTGGAATAAACTCTGATAACTTGAAGGTCTGGTAGATGAAAATAGGGTTAATAACAGATATTCATCTAGGTGATTATCGCCGAGACAAGGAATTTGATACTCGCAAAATGGAACTATTGAAACGTGAGTTTGATTCTTCTTGTCCTGAAGAAATAAAAGAAGCGTATTGGAAACATCAACTTATCTTTAAATTGTTCGGTGATTGAGGTTTGTATTGGCCGTGAAAAAGATTTTTTTGCAAAAATGTTTGATTTGCCAAGGAATTATTACAGGACTGATTTTAATGACTGTACGTTTTTTTTCTGTTTTCCCTGAATTTGATTACGATCATACTATGTCTGAAAAACAACTGACTGGCTGAAAAATTAATTCAAAAATATTAAAATACCTTGGCAATTTGTTTTGGCTCACAACCCGATTGAACAAGCCACAGAACGGCCTCCAGGCAAAGAAATCAAAATATTAAAGGATATTGCTAGTAAATATGGAGAATATACATTTTTTAAAGGAGGTCATTTTCATAAAATGCATCCACCAAAAACAGAAACCGGCCTAGCGATTGTCAACGCCAATCTCATTTGTCCGTAATTCGCTGAACTAATTTGTCTATGAATTTTCTTCTGAATTTTCTTTTTTTGGCGCGTAAGCGTCTTTTTTTTGCTTTTTCTTCAAAAAACTTCAATTTTAAATCATTTTCTTCCTGCTTCTTTCTTCTTCCGGTTGTCTATTCTTGTTTTTGGAAATTCAATCGCAGATAGAGGACCAATTATGAAAAAATCCAGACGCAAACGCAAATGTGATATTTGCGGAGAAAAATTTACCCTCGATAAATACAATTATTACCACCAGAAATGCTGTTCCAATCCCAAATGTCAAAAATCCAGCAACCGCCTCAGTTCAAAGCGTTATCGTCATAGGAAACGGTATGATTCCAAATTCAAGAAAGCGGAAGTAAGGCGCATGCAAAAATGGCGAAAAAAGAATCCCGGTTACCGCAAAAAGAAATCAAACAGCAAAAAAACTCAAAAAAACTCTGATAATAATTATGTGTTACGTGATTTCGGTCGAGGCGAAACCGGCATTCAAAATAAAATGTTACGTGATTTCGCTTTGTTCCAAATGTATTGTTTTCAAGGACTTATCGTCAATTTAACTGGCGCGTTACGTGATGACATTGGTAGTTTAATGAACAGCTATTATGATAGAGGAAAGGCTCTATTTCCAGAGCTTGAAAACCAATTTTATCAAGGAGATTTTTCTTATGATCCAAAAGAAAATGATCGATCCGGCACGCCGCAGGCGTCTCCCGGAAGGTTTCGGGTGGGTAGACCACCGCCTCGTGCGTGAAAAT
>Ga0307988_1001931_pt1 | contig 10844 bp, 10 predicted proteins | sample EllFjometagen183_FD_203166 | JGI IMG/M metagenome (GOLD analysis project Ga0307988, IMG submission 203166) | Marine microbial communities from Ellis Fjord, Antarctic Ocean - #183 | ecosystem: Environmental > Aquatic > Marine > Unclassified | place: Southern Ocean | collected 2014-10-08 | reverse complement strand
AGGGGGTGGCGTGGCGGGCCTTACAGCCGTGGAGACCCTTTCAGACATGGGGCTGGATGTGGTTCTGGTGGAAAAAAACCCTGAACTGGGCGGTTTCCTGAACCAGATTGACTGCCTGTTTGGAGGGGAAAAAGCCTCTGACCGTGTGATGGCTCTGGTGGAAAGTGTTAATTCCAAGTCCAATGTAAAGATTTATCTGAATGCTGAAACGGAAACGGTGGGCGGATATATCGGCAATTATGAAGTGGGTATTCGTCAAGCAGACGGTTCCACCGTGGATGAACTGGTGGGTTGCATAGCTGTTGCAACCGGAGCGCTCCCTTTGGTGCCTGAAGGACTTTACGGATATGACGGGAAAAAAGTCATTACCCAGGCGGAACTGGAAAAGAAATTTTCTGAAGGTACCTTTGATGCAGAGCGGGTGGTGATGATTCAGTGTGTGGGTGCCCGTTCGGAAGAGCGAAAATACTGTTCCCGGATCTGCTGCCAGACCGCGGTTAAAAATGCGCAGTTTATCAAACAACGAAATCCCGATGCTCATGTGCATGTGCTTTATCGGGATATGCAGATGTACGGCGTTGAAAAGGAAAAAATGTTGTGGGATGCCAGGGGAATGGGTATCCGTTTTGATGTCTATGATCCCGAGCAACCGCCGGAAGTCAAAGATGGGGAGGTTCGTTTTCTGCAGGTTCTGACCGGGGAAACCGAAAATGTTCCCTGCGATCTGGTGGTTTTGTCGACGCCTTTGATTCCAAGGGAAGACGCACCGGAGCTCTCGAAGCTGTTGAGAGTGCCCATTGACCAGAATAACTTTTTCATGGAGGCTCACGCCAAATTACGGCCCCTTGATTTTGCAACGGATGGCATTTTTCTCTGCGGTTCAGCCCGGTTTCCGGCCAATGTTGAAGAGGCAAGATCTCAGGGCCTGGGTGTGGCATCCAGAATCGGGACCATTCTTTTCAAAGACAAGCTGGTCACCAGTGCCATTGTGGCGGAGATCAATGCGGATACCTGTGTGGGGTGCCTGGGTTGTGTAGAGATGTGTCCCTATGATGCTATACAATTTCTACCCGACAAAGGGATCTGTGAAGTGAACCGGATACTTTGTAAAGGGTGTGGGTGTTGTGCCTCCACATGCCCGTCCCAGAGCGCCACACTGAAGGGTTATAAACCGCAGCAGTTGTTGAGCCAGATCAGGGCTATTTGCTGAGGTTAGCGAACTGCTTATTTAACTTAACGAGGATGAATTATGAGTGACGTTAATTTTGAACCCAAAATCGTATGCTTTTTGTGTACGTGGTGAGCATACGCCGCTGCTGACCTGGCTGGGGTTAGTCGACTGCAGTATCCAACGAACATCAGGACGGTTCGTGTTATGTGTTCCGGCAGTGTGTCCCCGCACCATATCCTGAGGGCGTTTCAACAGGGTGTGGACGGTGTTTTTGTGGGTGGGTGACACTTGGGCGACTGCCATTACCTGTATGGTAATTATGCGACCAAAAAGAGGATTAGTTTTTTAAGAGATTTACTGGGTTTTATGGGGATCGAGTCGGATCGTCTCAGGTCCCGGTGGATATCATCGGCAGAGGGGCCGGAGTTTGCCCACGAAGTCATCGATTTCATTGACAGTCTCAAGGCAATGGGTCCGTCTCCATTGAATCAGGCGGAAAAGGTGCTTCGGGCGGCCTGATACGATCGGCAGAATCCATTACTTTTGTTCCCGGTTGTGCGGCCGGGTTAGAATCTTGGGGTTAGGATATTGGCATGAGTGAAAATGTAAGAAGCAAGGTCAAAGAACTTTTAAGTTCAGGAAAGATAAAAGGCTTTTTGGGCCTGAGCACTAAATATGGACACGTGGGTCCCCACCTTTTTTGCGATGAAAATGATCTGGATCATCTGGTGGTGGGGGATTGGAAACAATCTGGGGATACCCGATACACGCTGAATAAGCAGCTCATACACATCGCCTCAAAATATCCGGAAGAGGTCTTTGGCGTCCTGGTGCGGGGCTGCGATGAGCGCGGGTTAAAATCCCTTTTCACCTGGAACCAGCTGAAGCAGGACAAAGTGGTGCCCGTGGGTGTGGCTTGTCCGCCCATGTTGGCAGCCTATTGCGAGTGCAAGACACCGTTTCCCGATGAATTTGTGGAAGGGGAAAAGACAGAAGGGGTTGAGGCGCTTTCGGTGGCAAAGATTGACAACCTTGATCTGGCAGGGCGGTTTGATTATTGGCAGGATGCTTTTTCCAGGTGTATCAAGTGCTATGGTTGCCGGGATGTGTGTCCCATGTGTTTTTGTAAGGAATGCGCATTGGAGGATGGCGACCTGGTGGGAACGGGAGAAATCCCACCTGAGATTCCCGTCTTTCACCTGACGCGGGCTATCCACATGGTGGGCCGTTGTATTGATTGCGGGCTTTGCAATGAGGCCTGCCCTGCGGACATCCCCCTTCGGACGCTGTATAAGAAAGTGGCGGATATTATTGACGACCAATTCCAGTATCGTCCCGGATACACCACAGGAAAATCTCCTTTGAACATCCTGGGCGTCGGTACTGAAGTATAAAGAAAAGAGAGGAGTACTCATGGACTATAAGACCGTGCTGACCACCTGCACCCATTGCGGTTGCGGATGTGGTTTTTATCTGGAGGTGCTTGACGGTCAGGTGATTGATACCATTCCCTGTAAGACCAATCTGGTCAGTCAGGGAAAACTCTGTATTAAAGGCTGGAATGTCCATGAATTCATTCAGAGCCCCAAACGTTTAACCAAACCGCTGGTTCGAAAAGACGGTGAATTGGTGGAAGTCTCCTGGGACGAAGCCCTGGATTATACGGTATCGAAACTGAAAAGCATCAAAGCGTCTGACGGCGGCGATGCCATTGCTTTTTTGTCCTCTGCCAAGGTCACCAACGAGGAGAATTATCTGTTCCAGAAATTTGCCAGGGCCGCAGTGGGAACCAACAATGTGGACCACTGCGCGCGTCTCTGACACTCCTCCACTGTGGCAGGTCTTGCCGCGGCGTTTGGAAGTGGTGCCATGACCAATTCCATCGATGAGATCCAGGATTCCGAATGCATCTTTGTGATCGGAAGCAATACCACATCGAACCATCCCCTGGTGGCCACCCGGATTTACAGGGCCAAACAGAAAGGCGCCAAGCTGGTGGTCGCTGATCCCAGAAAAATTCAGCTGGCTTCTGACGCCGATATTTATTTGCGCCAGAACCTGGGAACCGATGTGGCGTTGCTCAATGGTATGATGCACGTCATATTGAAACAGAATTGGCATGATCCGGCTTTCATCGATGAGCGCACCGAAGGGTTCGAGGAATTCAAGAAAGTCGTCAGCGACTATACGCCGGAAAAATGTGCGGAGATCACCGGAATCCCGGCGGAAGACATCATTAAAGCCGCGGAATATTTCGGTACCGCGGAAACCGCCACCATCATCTACTGCATGGGCATTACGCAGCATACCACCGGCGTGGACAATGTGAAGAGCCTGGCGAACCTGGCCATGCTGACCGGAAATATCGGTAGAGAAGCCACGGGAGTGAATCCCCTTCGGGGACAGAACAACGTTCAGGGCGCCTGCGATATGGGCGGTCTGCCCAATGTGTATCCCGGATATCAGCCCGTTACCACCATTGACGCTCAGAAGAAATTCGGCGATGCCTGGGGGGCGGAATTATCAGACCAACTGGGTCTAACCATACCCGAAATGCTGGATGGCCTCAGTGACGGTTCCGTGAAAGCGCTTTATGTGATGGGTGAAAACCCGGTCCAGAGTGATCCGGATGCCGCCCATGTTAAAAAGGCCCTCGAAAAGGCCGAGCTGCTGGTGGTTCAGGATATTTTCCTGACCCCCACGGCCCAATTGGCCCACGTGGTTCTGCCCGGAGCCTGTTTTGCGGAGAAGGACGGTACCTTCAGCAACACGGAGCGACGGGTTGTCCGTGTTCGAAAAGCGGTTGAGCCCATGGGTGATGCACGGTCGGACTGGGAAATCATTTGCGATGTTTCAAACCGTTTCGGATATGAAATGAAATATGAATCCCCGGGGGCCATCATGGATGAAATCGCCACTCTGACCCCAGCCTATGGCGGGATTGCTTACGATCGTCTGGAAGGTGACGGATTGCAATGGCCCTGCCCGGATCGAGAGCATCCCGGAACCAAATTTCTCCATAAAGACGTTTTTGCCCGAGGCAAGGGTCTGTTTCATTCCGTTGAATACAAGCCGCCCGCGGAAGTTGTGGATGAGGAATATCCCTTCTGGTTGACCACCGGCCGGGTGTTTGCCCATTACCATACGGCCACCATGACCCGGAACTGCCGGCAGCTGGACGCGGAAGTTCAGGAGGGATTTCTGGAATTGAACCCGGAAGATGCCGATACCATGGGGATTTCTGATGGCGATGCGGTGAAAGTTTCCTCCCGCCGCGGCGAGGTGAATGTCAGGACGACGGTGACGGACCGGGTGGGTTCGGGTGTTTTATTCCTCCCCTTTCACTTCCTGGAAAGCAATGCCAATAACCTCACAAACCCGGCCTTTGATCCCATTGCCAAAATTCCCGAGTTTAAGGTGTGTGCGGTGAAGTTGGAGAAGGCGGCATAGAAATCTGACGCTGATTATTATGGAAGCACTGAAGCCGGTTTTTTAACCGGCTTTTTCTTTTCCTGCTGATGGAAAAATCTGCGAAATCTGCGGACACCTTCATTATTTTAAGTGGGATCGCGAGAGCCCGGATTAAAATGCAAACAGCTCATGCAGACAACTAAGGGCTTGGGTTTGTACGCTTTTTGAAACAGTTCCAAGCCTTCGAACCAACCTTGATTTGTCAACGGCTCTTATCTGATCCAATAAAATCAGCCCTTTTTTACCTTGAAAAGTACACGGAATCCTGGTGGGAAAACCGAATCCCTTGGTCGTCATCGGCGCTACAATGACTGTTTTTAAAGGGGACATTTCATCCGGTGAAACAACAACGCATGGTCTGGTCTTCTTGATTTCAACACCTTTTACGGGGTCCAACTGAATCAGCCAAATATCGAATCTGCTGATGTTTTGTTTCACCATTCCCAATCCTTATCACCAACCAATGGGGCATCCAACCATTCAGGGTCTATTCCGTCCGATTCTTGGGAATGAAGGGCGCTTTCGAATTGCTTTTTCCAACCTTGCCGTGGTTTTTTTACCGGTTGTATTAGGAGACCGTTTTCGATTACCTTGAATGTTAATTCTTTTTCGTCCAATTGCGCTTGTTCTATAATCGCCTTAGGAATCCTCACGCCTTGCGAGTTTCCAATTCGTATTAAGGTCGCCATATTCGCCTCCTTTTGGCAGTCGATATAATTACAATGTAATTACATGGCCATAAAATGTCAAACCAAAATAGAATCTGTCCCCTTTTGATCAAAAACCTGAACCTGTGAAAGCTTACCCATAATTCTTTCTTTTCCTTGTCTGGGCAGCAGACGCCTTTTCGGTTTTTGTTGCACAACAAACCTGCTGCATGCAGCATGTATGCTGCATCATTCCAGTGTTAAAAACCCTAATAAATCAAATGGTTATAAAAATTCTTTTATATATCTGCATGTTGCGAGTAAAATCCATTTTTCTATAATAATCTCAATAGCATGCGTCATGTCATTATTTTGGCACAGCTTTTGCTCTAAAGAATACAGAACTCGGCTCAACAAATCGATTTGCAAATTTCAGCAATAAACCGGGAGGAGTAATGGCAAAGCTGGTAAAGAAATTTGAGGAAATGAACAAGAAGGATATCCAGGAAGCGGGAGGAAAGGCCGCCAACCTGGGCGAACTCACTCACGCGGGCTTCAATGTGCCGCCAGGTTTTTGTGTGACCAGTGACGCCCTCCCCTATCTCATTAAGAAATGCGGTCTTCAGTCCAGAATTGATGAAATCGTCTCCGGTTTTGATTATGAGGATTTTGGCGGTATGGATGAAAAAACAGCTGAAATCAGAGAACTGATCTCAGCTGTTGAAATACCGGCGGATTTACATCAGGAAATCAGCGAGGCGGTAAAATCCCTTGAAGATCCGGAGCCGCCTTTCGTGGCTGTTCGTTCTTCGGTGGCGGTTAAAGACAGCGCCATCTCCTCCTTTCCGGGCATGATGGACACCTATCATTACCTGAAAGGGGAAGATGAGATTATCGAACATATCCGGAAGTGCTGGGCGTCCCTTTGGACCACCCGGGCAACGCTGACACGCCACCACAAGAATGTGGAACATCATCTGGGCCTGATTGCCCCCATCGTACAAAAAATGGTGCATTCGGAAGTGGCTGGCGTACTGTTCATGGCCAATCCCATCAGTAGCAACCGGGAGGAGATTGTCATTGAATCCAACTGGGGGTTGGGAGAATCGGTGGTATCCGGGAAATCCATGAATGATTTCTATCTCCTGAGCAAGTCTCCCTTGAAAATAAAAGACAAGAAAATTTCCAAAAAGACACTCATTATAACTTTTGACGAGGAAAAAGGATATGGGCGTAAAGAAATGGCGGTGGCTCCTGAAAAAATGGATGCAATCACCCTTTCGGACGGCCAGGCTGAAGAGTTGGGAAGAATCGGCCTTAAAATCGACGAACTGTTTGGCGGAGCTCCTCAGGACATTGAATGGGCCTATGCGGGGGGTGAGCTTTACATTTTGCAAAGCAGAAATATCCGAACACTCAAAACATAGGGATGGATCACATTTCCAGCTCAATAAACCAGGAAAATGGTTCTACAGCAAAGGGGGTAGCCGTGGCGGAAGAAAGCAGGTTGCAGGGAAAAAAGGTTCTCATGGTCGATGATGAGCTGGATATTCTGGAAACACTGGAAGAGCTTCTGGGTATGTGTGAGTTGCATCGTGCCTCTTCTTTTGAGGAGGCCAAAACACTGATGACCTCTTGCAAACTGGATATGGTCATCCTTGATATCATGGGCGTCAATGGCTATGGGCTTTTGGAAATTGCTAACGAAAAGAACCTGCCGGCGGTCATGCTGACGGCCAATGCGCTGACCCTTGAAAACACGGTCAAATCCTACAAAAAAGGCGCCGCCTTTTTTGTGCCGAAAGAAAAAATAGTCGATATAGAATCCATATTGATCGATGTTCTAGAGGCTAAGAAACAGGGCGAAAAGCACTGGTACAATTGGCTGGATCGGATGGGCGATTATTATGAAAAGCGATTCGGCGCCAACTGGAAGGAGAGTCACAAAGATTTCTGGGAGGCTCTCGAAAAGCACGATTATCGTTTGGCATCCCGGTTGCGGGATTAACTTGAGCCTGTTTTTTTAAGACTGAGCACTAGAAATAGAAACAGCTTATCCAACAGGAGTATCCTTTTAAATTATAGGAGTACTTCCTTAAACCCTTATTTCTCAATTGAAAGGAGAAAAAAATGGCACAAAGAACAGTAGACGCGCACAACCACTGGTATCCAAAAGAGTATTTGGAGTACCTGATGACACGAAGCGACAACGAAACCCCTTACATGAGACATGACGGCGGTACGCATTACCGGGGATATTACAACGGCGTTGCCTGTTGCCATATTGATCGAGCGGGGCATTATGAACTGGATGCCAGGATCAAGGATCTCGACGCTGCCGGTCTTGACACCCAATTGTTGAGCGTGACCATTCCGGGTCCGGAAACATTGGAGCCTGAAAAGGGGATTTACTGGGCCCAGAAGTGTAACGATGCACTGGTCAAGGCCCAGGAAGATTATCCCGGGCGTTTCTATTTTCTGGCGACGCTTCCCTGGCAGGTTCCCGATGAAGCATGTAAGGAGCTGGAACGATGCCACGATATGGGGGCAAAGGGCGTGCAGATGTTCTCCAATTTTGCGGGAGAACCCGTATGGTTGGATAAGTTCCATGGTATCTACGAAATTGCGGACAAATACGAAATGCCCATGTTGGTCCACCCGGCCAATCCCCTTACGGCTTCCGTTATGGACGCGGTGAAGATTCCCTATCAGCTTTGGGGATATACCCTTGACACCAGTATGGCAGTGGTCAGCATGATTTTTCAGGGGTTATTTGAAAAATTCAAAAATCTGACGCTTGTTCATGGGCATCTGGGCGGTATGGTTCCCTATTTTGTGCGCAGACTGGCGGATTCTTATAAAGGTTATGGAAAGGAATGGGGAATCGAACTTTCCGAATCACCTGACATTACCTATAAAACGAGGGTTTATCCGGATACAACGTCTTTTTATCTTCCCGCCATGAAGTGTTGTTTGGAATGGGTCGGTGCTGGCCAAATGTGTATCGGAACTGACTATGCACACCGGGTGGGTGATCCTGAAGGCGCCATAAAAGCGGTCAAGGACCTGGGTGACCAGGCCGGCCTCAGCCAGGATGAAATCGATATGATTCTTGGCAAAAATCTGGAAAAGATCTTTCATTTGCCCCCCATGCCTTAATGGCGGTTAGGTTTTAGCGGTTAGCTAAAAGCCGGAAACCATTCTGTCCCGCCCGGATTTTATCGGGCGGGACAACTATCCAGTTTGATGGAGAATGTTCGCCTGATTTCATGGCAATCAAATTTGCAGGAGACGGAAAAACAATGGTTATGGAAGTCAAATGGTGCGGTTTTGATTACGGTCAATGCATTATGGAACCCGGGGGACTTAGAAATCCCCGTTTGTACGGTGACCTATACCGGGAATTGGGGAAACCTGAGCTGATACCGGACAAAATTAGGAAATACCGGATTCTCAAGGAGAAATACGGAAGTTACGGTCGAATCAAAGAGGGTCACCGTGATGAAATATACAGCTTTGTACTGGATGACGACCCAGAAGCCATAGAACTGTTCGGCCAAAAGGAACAGGAACTGCTGGATATGGGGGAAGGTCTTGAAGATGCTCTGAAGTATTTACAGGCACAGGGTATTGAACTTCAGGTGGTCTCCGAGATGAAGAAGACCTTAGGCGATGTCGGAACCGATATTGTGTCCAGATTCCTGAAGCAGCGGGGGCTTGTGAAATATTTCACTGAGTTGGTGACCCCCCAGGGCAAAATTAATCTGATCGATGATTCGGTTGACGATAAGTACAAAGGGAACACCAAAAAAGAGGGGACCCTTTACGATGTTCTGGCCCTGGAACTGAAAGGGCGCGGCATTGAACCCCATGAGGCGGTCATGGTGGGCGACAAACCCGAGACGGATATCAATCCTGCCCATGAACGGGGTTTCAAGACCATCAAATATACCGGATTCATCGACCTGGGTGAATCCAAGGCGGATCTTGTCATCAATTCCTTCGAGGAACTAAAGCGCATTTTGAAAAAAAAGGATTAGTCCCATGCCCAGACCTAAAGCAACGAAAATCATCGTTCAATTTGATGACGGTACGCAAACGGAAGCGGCCTTTGAAGACCTGACGGCGCAATCTCAGCGTGAACTTTTGAAACAACCTGTTCTGTTCCATTTCACGCCGGATGGTGAGAACAAAAAGTTTGTTCTCCTGGAGTGGAAAGACGGATGGACGGAAGTCAAGGTGGTGGATGCCTCCTGTAATGATATCAACCGCTATTATGTCATCACCCGTCCTGAAGACGTTGGGCGCCTTTCCTTGAACAGAGAAGACGGCTATCCGGAACTACTTGAGATTGGACGGACACCCCTTGACCTCAAGGGGATCGGTTTTGTTGAAAACCATGAAATCGTCCCTAAACAGTCAGACCGCGAAGGGAAAAAAATAGATCATTCCTTCAATCTGAATGCGAAAGGCGACATGCTTTCCCCAAGCCTTGAAAGTTTTCGTAGGGCTCTGGATGAGGAAGGCATTGATATGAAGGTGCTGTCACCGGAAATTTCCAGGCAAAGCCCGGATTTGTATTCAAAAATCGCACGACGCATGGGTGTCAGGGCCTTTGATCGACAGCAGGACGTCTTGGATTTTATGGATTATCTTGCCGAGAATGTTGCGCAGTAATCATAAGGAGGACCACATGAAGCTTTTTGAGCCGTTTACCATCAATAATAAACTGGCCGTCAATAATCACATCATGATGCCACCCGTTGTGACACGGCTGGCCACCACCGAAGGGGAGGTGACGGACGCGCTCATCGATCGGTATGTCCTTTATGGACGGGGCGGTGCCGGCATTGTTGTGACGGAAGCGGTATCCGTCAAAAAACAGAAAAGCGGTCAGCTTTTGCGGTTGAGCGATGATGAGTTCATCCCTGGGATGAAGCAATTGACGGAGCGTTTTCATGGAGAAACCGATTCCAAGATTGCACCCCAGATCATTCATTTTCTCAAAATTGCCAGGAGCGGTTACCGCCAGACCGTTAACGATTTGACTTTGGAAGAAGTTCGGGAGATTCCGAAGCTCTTTGCCAAAGCCGCTGAACGCGCTCGGATTTCAGGATTTGATGGCGTGGAACTTCATTATGCCCATGCGTACACCATGGCGTACATGCTCTCACGATATAACCATAGAAAAGATGAATACGGCGGATCCCTCAAAAAACGGATGCTGCTGGCGGAAGAAGTTGTGAAAGCGACCCGGAAGGCGGTGGGGGATGATTTTATCCTTGGGGCTCGCATGAACGGCGATGAGTTTGCTCTGGGCGGAAACAGTCTTACTCAGGGGAAAGCCATCGCTTTGCGCCTGGCAGAGTTGGGGCTCGATTATATAAGCATCTCCGCAGGGGGAAAATTTGAAGACGCCGTTCCCGTGGAAGGCGAAGCCCTGGACCCGTACACGGGATACAGTGGTCACCGTTCCATGCCGCCCAAATGGATGCCCGAAAAAGTGAATGTCTACCTGGCGGCTGAAATCAAGAAAACCATTAACGGGGCAGGAT
>Ga0307988_1001930_pt1 | contig 10846 bp, 7 predicted proteins | sample EllFjometagen183_FD_203166 | JGI IMG/M metagenome (GOLD analysis project Ga0307988, IMG submission 203166) | Marine microbial communities from Ellis Fjord, Antarctic Ocean - #183 | ecosystem: Environmental > Aquatic > Marine > Unclassified | place: Southern Ocean | collected 2014-10-08 | reverse complement strand
ATATAATGACATACTGGATAGTACCAACCGCCTTTAGTCAAGGCAGAGCTTTTTGGCGAACGATGTGCTTTGAGGCCGGGAATAGCATCAAGCAAATTACAAAAATAAGTCATGGCTTTTTCTATTTCAACGATTCGTTCAGGATAATATTTCAACTGAACTTTACCCATAGCGGCCGACCATTGATTCATGCGGTGTTTATAGCCGCCTAGCGGAATGCCTGCAAATTTCTGAAGTTCGGGATTCGTTACTTGTGCGTCTACAGCATTGAAATTGCTGGGGGCTCCAGTTCTGGCGTAATGTCCGAATGAAATACAGCGTTCATAAAGATCGCGGTTGTCGGTAGTCATTAAGCCGGCCTCGCCAATAGCAAAAGCTTTACCTGTCATCATGCTCATTCCAGCGATATCGCCAAGCGTGCCAGTATGTCTGCCTTTATACATTGAGCCATGTGAATGCGAAGCGTCTTCAATAACTTTGACATCATGACGTCTGGCAATTTCCATAATCGTATCCATCTCGGCTGGATAGCCTGCGTAATGAACAACGATAATTGCTTTAGTTTTAGGACCGATGCGGTGTTCAATATCTTTAGGGTCTATACAGAGAGTTTCAGAATCGATGTCAGCGAAATTCACTGCCGCGCCTAAAGATAAAGCCGCCGTGCAGCTTGCCCAGTAGGTGATGCTCGGACAAATAATTTCGTCACCGGCTCCGACTCCGCAAGCCCACATCGCCGCGTGCAAAGCGGAAGTCCCGTTGCAATAACCAAGTGCGAACTTCGCACCGATCCACGCAGCGTATTCTTTTTCAAACTCTTTAGTAATTTCAGTGCCGCTCATTTCACGCTTATCCAAAACATTGATAATCGCCTCGCGATCTTCATCTGTCACAATCGGCCACACGCAAAGCTCTTTATTAAAGTTTTCTATAGCTTTGCTGCCACCATTAATTGCTAATATTTTTCCCATCTTTTAGTTCCTTTAATTTTCTTCTGCTTTTCTGAATTCAACTTTGCTGAGGATCTTTAATTGCATAACAGTAAATCCTATAAGCATGACTCCCAACACCCAAGCCATTGCGGTAGCAAAGCCGAATTTAAGGTACATAAAGGCGTTGAACCAGATATCAATACCAATTACGCGTGTTGCGTTAAACGGCCCTCCGCCAGTCATAACAAAAATATTCTGCATTGCGTGGAAGGAACCAATAAACACCCCGACAAAATTTATCACAATTAGCGGTTTCAAGGTAGGCACCGTGATGTGTTTTATGCGGTGAAACAAGCTGGCGCCATCGACATCGGCGGCCTCATAGAGTTCGCTTGGAACGCAGGTCAGAGCCGCCTGGTAAATCAGGCTTCCGGCTCCGGCGCTAGCCCATACCCCCGGAACAATTATGCAGATCATTGCCAGATTGGGATCCTGCAGCCACTTGAAACCTTCTGAATGCACCCCGAACCACGCGGCAATGTCAATAACAATTGTATTCAGAAAACCAGCGCTTGACGGATCGTAAAATTGTTTCCACATAAACATGATTACCAGTCCACTGGTAACCGCAGGCAGATAAAACATCGTTCTGAAAAAATATTTACCGCGCGGTATTTCTGTCAATAAAAGAGCCAGAAAAATCGGCATCACAAAACCGATAAGGACTGTCAAACCAACATAATAAAATGTGCGAATCATAGTAAAATAAAAGGCTTTATTACCAAAAATCATAATAAAATTATCGATACCGACCCACTCGCTGCCGCCGGCGATTTTGTAGTCCTGAAATGCCATGAACGAACCGCGAATGAGTGGATAATATTTCCACAGCACGATGGTAATCAAGGCTGGTAAAATCCAAATGTAGATCAAATTTAACTTGATTTTCTTTTTGCCGACTGTCTCGTCGAGTTGTTTTGCCGTGCTTTTTTCGACTTTTGCGTTGAGCGATTTTATTACCGTGTGCATTGCGAGAACAAATAGCACCATCACTGCACTCCAAATTATCCATGCCCAAGGCCGCCATTTAGCCATCTTGGCTTCTGGCCATTTTTCAAATTTAGCGCTGACATTGACTGTCGCTTCTTTCAGGAGAACTTTGAGATCAATATTTTCCGTCTGCCAGATTCGCTGAACTATTGCCGGAGTGATTTCAGATTGCACCTCGGTCCAGCCTTTGTTGAATGGCTCAGTGCGGTTGCGTTGAATAATTTTTTCAATATTCCGCCATGACGACGGCAGACCTTCGTAAATTTCCATGTAACCCGCTTCCTTGAGAAAACGAGGGAAAACCAAACGTCCTTTCCCTCCTTCAACCATAATGCGGGTGCGGTCTTTGAGGTTCTTTTTGCTGACAAAATCAACCAATATATCCCACGCCGCCCGAAACGCTTCAGGTGTTCGTTTTTTGATGGAAATTCCAAACAATACCGGTTGAAATGAACCGACGACTTTACATCCTTTTTTTACCGGCATCGGCCCGACACCAAACTGTTCCGGCGATATACCAAACTGGTTGACAATCTTATTTATGTCTTGATTATAGCTGAAGAACATCCCGATCCTGCCGTCAGCAATGACTTTTAAAATGTTTGTATCCTCTTCGCCACCCGATGACCGGAACAACACTCCGGTATAAATATTGCCTTTCTTTCCCTCAACTAATTTGAATTTATTTCCTAATGGAGAAACCGCTTCGCCATTGGCAAGCATTTCTTTTGTTAAATCAAAAGGTTCACGGGTTTTCGGGTCTTTGGTCCATTGCTGCCAGCGCAGTTTGTGAATAAATTTCAATGCGGCAAGGCCTTCCGGGGTATCGAAGCCTGCTTTCCAATGCAGCTTTACTTTACTCAAATCATCGCCTGTTTCAGGATCTTTCAGAATCGGATTTTCTTTATCTGATTCAATCATCTTGCCGGTTTTAGGATTGACCTTGTAACGTTTGACCAGATCGCCGCCAGCCGCCCAGACCAGCGGATTAAAACACAAATGGCCTGCCGCCATAAAATATAACCCACGCTGTCCCATCGGTTTGCCGGGAGTTTCTCCTGGTTTGAAGGTGAGCTTTTGTGCGTACCGCCACAATTCATCCCAATTCAAAGGACCATGATTCGGATCAAGTCCAACTTCACGGAATAGATCAGTACGAAAATTTAAAGTCTGCATATAACCGATCAGATACGGCAAGGCATAAATCTTTCCGTTCTTTACACAACCAGTTTTGAATTCCTCAGGTATATCATTCCACGGCTTAAATTTGACTTCATCACCCGCAATTTTCCCATCGCCGTTTTTGTCTTCACCAATAAATTCATTAAGCGGTAAAAGAAATCCTTGGTTAGCGTACTTGAGAGTTTCATGAAAAAACATCCGCCAAATATCCGGCGGAGTTCCGCCAGCAACGCTCATAAGTTTACCTGATTTTGCTGCATCTCCAGTAACGCGCAACTGCGAAAACGGTTCGATCTTGACATTCGGATGCAGCTTCATATACTTTTCAAAAGAATAGTTTCTAGCTTGTTCCTCCAAGGTATAAGGCATAGGCGAATACCAATCGGCGACAATCTTAATCGGCGGTTTCTTCTTTTTCTCAGCACCAACAGTAAAACTTCCTGTTGATAAGATTGATATTACAATAATCCAGTAAAAAAATCTTCGTATGTTCATATAAAAATAAATCCTTTTTAAATTCTGAAATTTAATTATTTGCGATTAGTTTTAGAGCATTACTGGAGTAAATTTTACTCTTGATTGTAGGCGAAAGATTCAAGTTTTCTATCAGTTCCTGATGTTCGTTGTGAAAACAATCACGTGCATATAAAATTCTGTCCTGAAATTCATCACAAAATTCCTGAGTAAATTTTTTGTCTCTGGAAAGAGCGATTTTACATGAATTTGCAGACATATCACAGTATAAATTCGGGTATTTACGCAAAAAATCAGGAACCAGTCCACCGGGCATTATATCACCTTCCGGATATAGTTCTCCTTGTTTGTTATCGCCTGAAAGATAAGACCAGAAACCAGGTCCATGCCCAAGAAATATGGTGTCAGGACATTTCTTCAGGATTCTTTCCAATACCTCCATGCCGCCTCCAAACCAGTATTCTTTGGCGTTGACTAAATATGGATTTTCCAGATGCAGCACTACTGGAAGCTTGTATTTAGCACAAAATTCATAGATTCGAATCGCGTCAATATTATCATACATCATGCGCAATTTTATTTCGCCGCAAATCTTGACATCATAAATATCTACCGCCGCTTCAAGCTGTCCTAATGATTCGAGTTTGCGCGGATCGGGGGAAAAGCCTAAAATAAATTTTCCCGGAGCTCGTTCAGCATAAGAAAGGCAGCGAGAGAACGGTAATTGCCCGGTTCCAGGTACTCCCGGAGTATAAGATTTCAAGCATTCAACATGCACCTCGTTATCGGGGCATTCTCGAGGTAATAACCAGGTTTTATCAATATTGAATTTATTCATATTTGCGATAAAACGGTCAAAATTATGTCCGTGCCAATCTGGATGATTATGTGCGTCGATTATCATTAGAAACCAATCCCATGAATAAGTGCTGAAAAATTTCTGAATTTAAACATGCTGTTGAAATCTTCAGCACAATATTTTATTGTTGTAGCGTCTAGGCGTGTAACTCCGGCATGATTCAAAGCTCGTTCTGCTACTAAAGGGTTGTAGTATTCTATAAGCAACTCATAAGGCCCTGAAGGACAACAGGCTTTAAACTCACCAGCAATAGTTCGTTTTATCGCTTCGGCGGCTTTTACCTTGATTAAATTTCTGGCTTTTACCGGAGATAACGAAACTCCTGAATGTAGTCCTAAGCCTTTTTTTACCGGAGCAGTAACAATATTTTCCTGCATTTTTACTGCTTCACGACAAGCTGCTTCATCTCCTGATATAAATACGCTAGGAACTCCCATGGAAGCAGCAAAAACAGCTCGCCAACCAAATTCACCTATTGGTTTGCCATTGAGAATCATCTGCCGGACTCCGGCATGACAGAAAGTGTGCGACAGAATGCCATCTTCTGTCATGGACATTGCATGCTGACCAATAAAGAACTGAGCATCAAAACTATCATCCATAGCGCTTGCGCCCTGAACAAGTTTGATATCATCATGCAATAATTCCAATGCAAAATGGTGACTTTCCTGCACATAAACCTCATCAGCTCCAGCTTCTAACGCACCTTCAACCGCCGCGTTGACTTCTTTGGTCATTAAAATATTCGCTTCATTAAGTCGCCCGGGATTCATCTTACCTGCCCACTGGGTAACGCAGGCGACACCTTCGCCATCTTGAACTATATAAACTTTCATTCTATTCTCCTATTTAAAAATGGTTTATTTTAAATATCTGAGTCCGATTAACATTGGATTATTCATCACGGCTTCCGGTATGTCACTGGATTTCCCATTTGGAATATCATCTTCAATCAATCCCATCAGCAAGTAAACATACATGGTATACATTGTTACCCGCAGAGAAATCATGTCATCCGAAACACTGCATACGTCCATCCCCAGGACAGCTCCGTCAATTACCGAATCACCGGGAGCGATTACCACACTTTGTTCAAGATGCTCCAGAGCTTTATGAGCCGCGTTTCTAAAATCTTCACGACCGGTTATGAGATGAGCATTGGCTAAGTTAAGCGCAGCCACGCAACTTGATACGGTATGGCTGAATTCACCGAAACTGCCGTCTTCATGTTGTTGTGTCATAACCCAGTCAAGATATTTTACTGTGAAATCCAGATATTTTTTATCGCCGGTCAGATTGTATGCTGAGAGTATTGCCAGCGCACCAAAGTCATCATTGAATTTGTGCATATCGCTCCAGGGAAGATTACTTTCCTTGTTGCCGCGCTTGCTGGTCTGCGGGTCATAAATAACATCCAAAGAACCATCTTCATTAAAGAAATATTCCATATAGCGGTCAACAATCTTGAGCATGGTTTCACGGTAAGACTCTTTGCCGGTCAATTCGTAAAGATCCCAATAAAACAAAGCGCTTCCGCCCTGGCAGCTTGCGACAAAATCATACACGCCGCATGCTTGTGAGTCAAACATATAATAAGCAATCGGGAAGTTATCTCTCATGGCATGTTTCATGTGCCATTCAGCAAATATTTCCGCTCTGCGCAAAAATTCTTTCTTTCCATTGGAATGGAACAGTCGCAGAAGTCCCCATGCCGCCGACAAACCGTCACGGCAGGCAAGCCAGCGATTGACTGTGGTGCGTTCGTTGAAAGCACCGTAGGCATTTTCGTCTGGATCAATAGTATTCTGTAGTGCGCACAAATAAAATGAACCGTTAATCCCGGCTTCGAGGTAACGTTCTTCTTTAAAATAATCGTAAAGCAGTGCCAGTCCGTAGATGGTCATACCGCTTATCCAGTTGGTGCTGTAATGAACTACCTGCCGTTCTGAAATCTTGTAATTCCGCACAAAACGTCCGAAATTCATATCCTCGACCATGTTCAGGACATCATTTTTATCGGGTACGCATTCAGCACTGTTCACATACTGATTATGGCAAATCCATTTAGCGGCACGGTGCGCTTTTTCAAAATAATTCATTACTTTTCCTTTCTTTCTTTATTTATCCCTGAAGGGACTATTGAGTGCAATAATTTTATCAGTTAATTTTTCTGCATCGTCTTTGTTTTGAACCATTGGTGAAACTGCGATTGCCTGAAGCAACTTCCTGCGATCACCGGAAATCGCCGCTTCTACAGTCAATTCCTGTTCTTCTACAATAGTCTGCATCATGCCTGTCAGCGAAAGGGGAACATCACCGCTTTGAATAGGATATATACCGGAGGCACTGGCTGTCACCCAGGTTTCAACCACGACATCACGCGCCAAATTACCAATTTGTCCTTTATTTGGTAATGCGCCAATAACCCGGCACGGGACACCAGTATATAGACTGTTGATAATATCAGCAAACTGTTCATGTGATCTAGAAAAAGTGACTATTTCAGTCAAATCTTTTTCCCCCCGCAGAACTTCCAAAGCATTATTTTTACGGCGTTGTTGAAGTTCAAACCGTCCCGGCAACACTCCTTTGCACCTGACAAAATGTTTTTTTATACTTTCTTTGCTATTCAGATAGTACGGAAAATTTTCAGCCGCATGAGAACACCCGCCTACCGGAAAAAAACCGAAACGTTCATAGAGTTCAAAATTGATATATTGCGGAATGCCTCCATTATCATCAGCCAAACGCTCAAGCTCATCATCAGTGGTATTTGTGAACAAATGACCTTGTTTGCCTGCATGGTATTCGAGATATTGTTTTAATGACAGGTCTTCGAAATCAACATTTTTACCGCGACAATTAAGTTTAGTCAGCCAGGTGTTATGATTAACCCCGACACAAATTGAATCCAATTCGTTCCTGTCGCATTTAAGATAGTCAGCCATAAATGCCATTGTTCCCTCAAAATTATGGCACAAGCCAATACATTTGATGCTGGTTTCACGGCAAACCGCGCGAGTAAGCTGGGTTAATGGATTTGTAACATGAATCATCCAGGCGTTCGGACAATGTTCTTCCATTTCTCTGGCAATGTCGATAAATACTGGAATATTTCGCAGCGAACGCGAAATTCCAGCCGGTCCGATGGTATCGCCGACGGAGTGAAAAATTCCGTATTGTTCAGGTATCGCCAGATCCTGATGCATAGCATCGAAACCACCTGTGGAAATTGATACGCAAACATAATCGGCTCCTTTAAGAGCCTCGCTTTGCGATGCTGTTTTTATATTCCATTCACAACCGATACGTTCGTTAATCATGCCGCATAAATCCCGCATGTGTTCTGCGGCCTGCTGGTCGATATCCACCAGTACCAGATCACTTCCCGCCAAGCCGGGCATCAAAAATAGATCTTTAACTAGTACCGGAGTCCAGTGATAACTGCCTCCGCCAATTATTACAATTTTACATCCCATAATTCAGTATTTAGCTCCAGTTTGCTTGTATAAAATCTTTATATTTGTTCAACTTGAGAAACAAATCTCCCGGAAAACCTGTGCTGCCATGGTCTCGCCCCGGCAGTTCGACTAGTTCAACAACACCCCCGACTGCATCCAGTTTGTCGCGTAGTTCTCGTGCGGCTTCTATCGAACAGCCTTGATCGCAGTCTCCATTTATGATAATTACTGGTGGCATTCCTTTTCGGACATTACAAACCGGAGAAAATTCCATATAGCGGTCCGGTTTCTGTTCATAAGTGCAGTTAAAAAGAATCTGCATCATTTCAGTATCTTTGAAATCCTTAACCACGTTGCAGATAGCGGCATGGAGCATTACCAGATTTATCTCACTTGAAAATTCATTAAATCCACATGGTGCTTCAAAACTTTCATCACCATTAGTAGTGGCGCCCATGAATGCCCATTGGCTTCCGGCTGAACTACCCATAGCAATGATCTTATCCGCAGCAATGGAATATTCCTGTGCTTTCGAACGAACCCAGCGTGCCGCAGTTTTCAGATCCTCTAAGGCTGCCGGACACGGGCTGTATTTGGGAGGACGATAATATAGAGCAATAAACACAAAGCCATTGAGCGCAAAAAAACATCCTTGCCGGTCCCCGCAAAGGTCAGGGTTCTTTCCTGCCGCCCAGTCATGCATAAATATGATACAGGGTCTAGCTTGTGATTTTTGCGTGTCCTTGTAATAAATATCCGCCTGTAATTCAAACTTGCCGTCAGGACAGGCAATCGGAACATGATCCTTGCGAGTTACGCTTGCGGGAAGCTTGAAAACAGTTTCTGAGGCTCCTTTCTCCAGCAACGACATATATTCTTTATCCGGTATTTTTGTGAATTTAATCTCTTTGTTGTTTCCGCCGGATTTCGAAGCAGAAAATCCGTCACTTATGTTGTTAGGAATGGTCATTTGATATCAACCTTCTAATTTGTGAATTTCCATGCATACAAGGAAGCATTGGAGATATGGATTTCAGCAATAATATTGCTTTCTTCTGTTTGCGGTACATCATTTTGGTTTTTCCATTTCGCTTCTTCCCTGATACTGTTACCGGAAAGCGCTATGGATTCATCATAAGAAAAGCCAGAGAGGAACTTTATTTTTTCTCCTTGCTTTCGCGTTTTTAACGCAACGTGTATATGACCGTTATTTTCTGTCTTGAAGTTTAAGTATAACTTCTTAGCAGAATCAGATTTACCAAGATCTATTTCAATGATTCCCTCGGTCTCGGTTGAACATCCGAACATTCGCCATTTTGGCCATTTGGCAACGCCGATACCCCAATCATTATTGCAATTGCGATAGTCTTCCAGTTCCTGAATTTTGTTCCAGTTACTATCTAAATGCATGGCGTGAGAAAACGGACTGCCTGTAAAATACAGCCAGTGTTCATCGCCTACTTCGATTGGAGTGTTGGTTGTTTGAATCCATCCCTTTGTCCAAGGCAGAGAGCTATTGTCAATAAAACTTTTGCGCCCCGGCATGTTCAACCAGCGATCCCCAGCTTTTTCCTGATATGCCAGTGTTATACTCCCTGTTCCATAAATAGCGTAGTTCTCTATAGGCGACATCGAATAAGGCATTGTATGCCAAAAAGTTTCAACAAATCCCACGCATCCTTTGTTCGCCGGCAACATTCCCATACGGTAGTAATCCGCACTAAAAGCTCCTCGTTCGCGTGCGGAAAAATCATCTGATAAATCAGGGATCAAAGCACTATTCTGATTGGACCATTTTCCACCAATTATCGGCGCGGTCCAAATAGTCCTGCGTTGTAATCCATTAACACGTCGTACTTTTTTAAATGCTCCAATAGCACAATTGCGTCCGGGATGATAACTTGCAGTAATAGTGTCCCCTGTTCTCGGGATAGAGGATTCAACTTCCCAATGCAAACCGTCTGATGAATAAAAGCTATGATAAAAACCAGCCTCGGCACGGGGATTATCGCTTATTCTTTTAGAATTAAGGTAGCCGACTCCCCGATAACGTTTATCTGGCTCCGCATCCGGGTCCAGATAAACAGAAATGGGAGAAATAAAGTCGAGAAAATTACGAGCTCCATTTTGATGCGGCGCGATATTGGTATCCGGTCTGTACCAGTTTATTCCATCTTCAGATTCAGCATAAGCCGGAAATAATTGATTATCAGGAAATGCCCAATACCACATTTTGAAAACACCCGCGTCGAGGACAACAGAATTTGCAGTAATTCTACCGCCTTCTGTCTCCTGAGTCGGCATCATAACCGGCTCAGGCATTATTTCCGGTTCTTCCTGAAAAAAGTGCATACACCCTTTTATCGCAAGAATCGCCTCTCTAGTCTCAAATACAAGCTCCATAACAAAGTCCTTAGTAATTATCTCTTATATATTAATATGGTTCCAATTGTTCAAATACGCAAATATAACGGTCTTCTGATTTATTTTTTCTCTCCGAGCCAGTACACGGAGTTTATCAGGATTTTTTCTTCTCCACGGGTGATTTTTTCAAGGAATTTCTTTTTGCCGTTTGATTTTATGCAGTAATCACCTATAGCCGTTCCGCAAAGAACAACTTTGCCTTTGCCACATTTTCCAGCGATCAGTACGGCTGAGCCTCCACGACCTTTGTCATCCATTTTAGAAACCGCCAGCACTTGACCTTTCGAACCTTTTTTCAAAGGGATATGATCGAAAGTTCCAGTTGAAAAAGCCTCGCCGACTTTCATTTTTAGAACGTCCATCTGGGTTTGAAAGGCCGGGTTTTTGGCATCTCCGGGAAATTTCCTAAAAATGCATTCAGCGTTAACAACCGGATGCTCTGCTGTGATTTTGAAATTTATATT
>Ga0307988_1001929_pt1 | contig 10848 bp, 7 predicted proteins | sample EllFjometagen183_FD_203166 | JGI IMG/M metagenome (GOLD analysis project Ga0307988, IMG submission 203166) | Marine microbial communities from Ellis Fjord, Antarctic Ocean - #183 | ecosystem: Environmental > Aquatic > Marine > Unclassified | place: Southern Ocean | collected 2014-10-08 | reverse complement strand
GTTCAGTAAACTCGATAAGGTTTTGACCTTTAAATAAATCCATGAATCCCTTGTTTTTATTGATTGCAAATATATGTATTTATCTACTGACCTCTAAAAAGTTTATTTTTCATTTGATTAAATATTAAAACATTTTTTACACTAATAAAAGTAATAAAACCTTTTAAAAGTTGCTAAAAAAATAACAGGTGGACAAAAAAAACAAGGAATAAAAATTATCTATTTCGCTTTTCAATTCAATCAATAAAATTGAATTCACTTGTTAAAAACTCAAAATAGCCAAAGTAGATTTCCCCGGATAAGAAATAATCTTAAGATTTCCGCCGTGCAATAGCATAATTTGCCGCGATAAACTTAATCCAATTCCCGAGCCATGTTCTTTTGTTGTAAAAAACGGAATAAATATTTTATCCATAATCTCTTCTGAAATTCCAGGACCATTGTCAATTACATGGATTTCGGGTCGGCCAGCTTCTCCAATTCTCGCAACAATTTTTACTTTGGCATTTTCGTTTATTGCGTTTGCCTGAAATGCATTTTTTATCACATTAATTAACACCTGAGAAATCATTTTTTCGTCTCCTAAAATCTCAAGCTTTTCCGGTTTTATTTCGTGCGAAACTTCAATGTGTCCGGCATATTTAAATGAGCCGGAAAGAATCCGAATGTTTTCAATTAGATTTTTAGCTACAAATGGTTTTTTATTAGGTTGTGGAAGTTTGGTAATTTTTCGGTACGATTCAACAAACGAAATTAAACCTTTTCCTTGTTCTTTTATTACCTCCAACCCCCTGACTGTAGTTTCAATGGTTTTTTCATTAATTTCTTCGGGCGATTTTACTTGTCCTTCATTAAAAAAATATCCTGCTAAACTTTCCGACAAAGATGTAATTGGTGTAATTGAATTCATAATTTCGTGCATCATTACACGAATTAGTTTCCGCCACGAATCCAGCTCTTTTTCATCCAATTCGTTTTTAATATCCTGAACCGAAAGTAATACCAATTCCTTTTTATCGGAAATAAATGAGCTTGCTTTAATTAACAATTGAATTGTTCCTTGTTTATTGTTAATTGTTACCAGCTTTTGTTCGGAAGGCTGAATGTTTTTTATGGCTATAAAAAGTCGGTGGTCAACTTTATCAAGTTGATTTAAATGAGTAAGTACTTCCAACGAAAAAAGTTTTTTGACTGAGGTATTAGAATGAAGAACAAAACCCTTTTCGTTAAAGGTCATAATTCCTGCTGCTGCATGTTCCAGCAAAGCTTGAAAATACTGTTCTTGTTGCCTGTTTTCAATATGAATTTGTTGAATTAGTTTATTTACTTTAATCAGACTTTTGTGCAACTCGACGAGAGTTTTATTATTTGTATTTTCGGGAAAAGAAAGAGTCGAATCTTCGTTTTTAATAGCATCAAAAAAGTAGAATAATTGCCGATTTGTTTTGTTAAAAAACCGAATGAGATTTATCGTCACAATAATAATTCCAAAGGCAGAAAGTATAGAAAGTAAATATTGGTTAATTCCAAAGGTTAACCATCCAAAAATAAGTGCAAATAAGACCAGTAAAAGTATTCGAATCAAAATCTGAACATACAGGTTTTTACTAATCATATCTCATATTTTTTAATTTTATTATATAAGGTCTGACGTGTAATTCCAAGCTGGTCTGCTGCTAAACTCATATTTCCTGTGTTTTTTTCAATAACAGAAATAATCATTCTTTTTTCCATCTCTTCAATGGTAAGATGATCGTCGTCAAACTTGCCGGATATTACCGGACGAAGGAAGAAGTCTTCAGGTTTCAAAACAGAAGAGTCGCTCAGAATTACTCCTTTTTCGATGGTATGTTGTAATTCACGAATATTACCTGGCCATTGATATTTTAATAGCTTTTCTTGCGCAGCCTGATTTATTTTTAGCCCGTGCTTTTCATATTTCGATGCATACTTTTTAAGAAAGAAATCTGCCAAAACGATTATGTCATTTCCCCGTTCTCTCAAAGGAGGAACTTCTATTTGAATGGTATTGATTCGATATAAAAGGTCTTCGCGAAAAAGACCTTCTTCAACCATTTGTGGTAAATTTTTATTGGTGGCACAAACTAATCGAATATCTACCGGAATGGTTTTATCTGATCCCAGCCGCATAAATTTACGGTTCTGAATTGCGGACAAAAGTTTTGCTTGCAGGTGAAAAGAAAGATTTCCGATTTCATCGAGAAACAAAGTCCCTTTATTAGCAGTTTCAAATTTGCCTGCGCGATTTTCGCGGGCATCGGTAAACGCACCTTTTACGTGCCCAAAAAGTTCGCTTTCAAAAAGTGTTTCGCTAATCGCACCCATGTCAACACTAACCATAACTTCGTGACTTCGCAACGACAAACGGTGAATTTCTCGCGCAATCAATTCTTTTCCAGTTCCATTTTCACCGGTAATTAATATGTTTGCGTTTGTTTTAGCAACTTTGCGCACCATATTCATCACTTTCATTAATTGCGGCGAAGAACCAATAATGTATTTCTGATCACGATTAATTTCCTGTTTTAATCTTTTCTCTGTTTGTTTTAACTGCCCAACTTCTTGTTTCGAAAAATTTAACTGAATTGCAGCTTTTACTGTGGCAAGTAATTTAGAATTTTCCCAGGGTTTTGGAATAAAATCGCATGCTCCCTGTTTTAGTGCATTTACTGCTAACTCCACATCACTGTATGCAGTAATTAATACTACTGAAATATCTGGATTTGTCTTTTTAATTTGATTCAGCCAGAATAATCCTTCGTTTCCCGTATTTATTCCAGCCTGAAAATTCATATCCAGGATTACCAGATTGTACTCTGTATTTCGAAGCTCGGCAGGAATCAGGTTTGGATTTGAAATTCCCTTTATATGATCGAACTCAAGACCAAGTAAAATCTCTAAGGCACTGATAATACTTTTGTTATCATCAACAATTAAAATATTGCCTTTTGCCATAATTCCTTTCTCCAAGGCGTTACCTTGGGCTGAAATAAGTTGCCACTTCGCGGCGATTTTTATTAGTTCGTTGTCTTATCTATTTTCGGACTGCAAGCCCAAATTGTTCAATTCTTTCAAGGCGTTATTATTTTTATTTTCTCAAATGTCTTTCTGGCTGAATTAAGTTTCCATTTCGTGGCAATTTATTTGTCTTAAGTTTTCGGGCTGAAAGCCCAATTTAATTCAGCCCGGTGGCATCGCCCCGGGTGTGATTCAAAAATGAACCGACGGGCTGAAAGCCCAACATAAATTCAATCTTTCCATTCTATTTCCATTTCTCAAAATTAAGCCGAAAAAATACCAATCCCAATAAAGTGTAAAATATTTTTACAGAACTGTGTCAATTATTTTAACGTAAACAAAACCAGATTATACACAACGTGCTATTTTACAGGTTTTTACGGCTTTGGCATCTTTCTGGCAATTAAAATGGCAAATACGAAAACAAGAAGCCATGAAAACAATAAACAAAGTTCAAAACGTAGCTCAAAAGACATTTGCCGTTGTGGTAAGTATCATCTTAATCAGTTTTACTGTCAGTGCACAGGATTTTTGGAAAGAACTCGTTTCAACGAATCAGTTTGAACAAATTGCTTTAGCTTTTACAGATAGTAACGCAGCAGCAAAAAAAGCGTCTTTTAATGAAAATTCTACCCGGTTTTTAGAATTTTATGAAGAAGCAGTTGAAGAGAAATTGGAATTAAAGGAGTGGATGACGAGCGAAGCTTATTTTTTCGGAAATGTAATTCATTTTGAAGAAGAGATTGAAAGAACGTTGGAAATTGAAAACTGGATGATTGATGACAGCCATTTTAATAAACCGACAGAAAATACAAAAGGCTTTTATACAATTGAACAGGAAAAGGAACTTGAATTAGAGAGTTGGATGAAAGAAGACAAAGTATGGAGTTTGTAAAATCATAAAAGCAGAGTGTAAAATATTTTTACAAAACTCTGTAAACTATTTTAACATCATTATCAATTGAAAACATTCAATAGTCGGTTAATTAGAGAGTTACACTTTTGGCATCTTTCTGGCATAGAAAAACGAAACAAAAAATATACTAATGCATTTAAAACAAATTATCTTAATTATCATATTCATTATTTTAACCGGAAATTCATTGAATGGTCAACAGAAATGGAGCTTGAATCAATGTATTTCTTACGCCATTGAAAACAATGTCGATTTAAAAGGGTATGAAATTCAGGAGAAATTATCGTTGGAAGATTTGAACCAATCGAAACGTAATCTTTTACCCGGAATAAGTGCCTCGTCGAATGCCGGAATAAGCTATGGCCGCTCGATTGACCCAATTACAAATGATTATGTAACCAGAGAATTTTTTAACAATTCGTATAGCATGAGAACATCAATAACAGTTTTTGATGGTTTTAGACTACAGAATCAAATCAAATACGAGAAATTCAGAAAACAAGTATCAGAATACAACCGCTTAAATGCTATCGACGATTTGGCCTTTAAAGTAATGACATCTTTTTTCGATGTGTTATATTTTAAAGGAATGCTCGTAATTGCAAAAGAACAAGTTGAAGCCTCGAAGCTAAATTTGAAAGCAATAGAAAAACAAGTTCAGGTGGGATTAAAAGCCAAATCCGATTTATTAGAAATGCGGGCTAATTTGGAAATGGAAGAGTTAAACCGCATTCAAATTGAAAACAGCGGAAAAACCGCAATGCTCCAATTAAAACAACACATGAATCTTGCAACAAATGAAGAATTGGTGCTGGTTGAAGAATCTGGTACTACAATTTCGGAAAACATTGCAGATGCACATAGTCTGTTTACAGGATTTACAGAATGGTCTCCTTATTACAAATCTTTTGAAGCCGACCTCAAAGCCACGGAAAAATTTCTATCCGTAAATCGTTCTAAACTGTACCCTTTAATTTCTGCTGGTGGTTCAATCAATACCGGCTTTTCAGAAACAAACAAAAATGCTTCGGGAAACATGATTGGATTTGCAGACCAATTCAAAAATAACCAAAGTAAATACATTGGAGCATCTCTAAGTATTCCGGTTTTTAGTCGCTGGGTAAATCGTTCTAATATTAAAAAAGCAAAACTGGAAGTTGAACGTGCTACAAACAGACTCGAAAGCGAAAAACAAAAACTGTATTTCGAAATGGCTAACAACTTAAATGAACTGGAAGCACTAAATAGAGAGTACAATCAGTACGAAAAACAAAATGAAGTTGACAACCTGGCATTTCAAGCGGCAGAGAAAAAATTTGAGCAGGGATTAATAAATGTAGTTGAATTTTACATCGCTAAAAACAGATTAGCCAACACAAATAGCCAGGTTTTAAGAGCAAGATTGCAATGGGAAATTAAAAAGAAAACACTTGATTTTTATGAGGGAGTTAGATTTTGGGAAAGTGAAGAAAGTGACCAGTCTCAGTCTCAGTAAACAGTTTTGACGGATTGCATTCGTCTTCATTTAAAAAGAAACGTTAATTAAAAACATAAAAACCATCAAAATGGGAATGGATAAAGTAATAGAAAAGAAAAAAGGTTTGAGACCAAAACACATTATTTGGATTGTGGGTGGATTAATACTCGCCTTTTTACTCTATAAAGTAATTTTCTCTGATTACAGCTCGGTATATCGAACCGACCGAGAAAAACTTACGATTAGCACTGTTGAACAAAGTTTGTTTAACGATTACATTACTGTAATTGGGCAGGTAGAGCCTATTTATACAATTTATCTTGATGTAGAAGAAGGAGGGAAAGTGGAAGAAATTTACATTGAAGAAGGAGAGATGGTGAAAGCCGGGGATGTTATTTTGAGATTAAAAAATAACGATTTGAATACAATTATAATGAATAGTGAATCTCAATTGGCTTATCAGGCCAATGAACTACGAAACACTCAAATTAGTATTGAACAGCAAGAAATTTCTAACCGGCGATCTAAGTTGCAAATTGACCTTCAAGTGTTACAGGCAAAAAGAAAATTCAACCAATATGAATCTTTGTTTAACGAAGATCTGATTGCTAAAGAAGATTATTTGCAAGCCAAAGAAGGTTATGATCTTTCGTTAAAGGAACAGGAACTAACTTATAAAAAGTTAGTACAAGATTCTATTTTCAGGTCAAACCAAGGGCTTATTATGGATGAGAGCCTTGCAAACATGCGTCAAAATTTAATAATGGCAAGACGAAGACTTGAAAATTTAAATGTGAAAGCTCCGGCGGATGGACAACTTGGACTTTTAAATGCGGAAATTGGAGAATCAATATCTCGTGGGCAACGACTTGGTATGCTTCATATTTTAACCGATTTTAAAATTAAAGCACTTATCGACGAACATTATATCGACAGAGTACGAAGAAATTTATCAGCTTCTTTTGAAAGAAATAACGACGATTTTGCGTTGAAGGTAAAAAAAGTTTATCCTGAAGTTCGGGAGGGACAGTTTGAAATAGATATGGTTTTCACGGGCGCAAAACCAGAGAATATCCGTACCGGACAAACTTATCATACAAAACTGGAATTAGGGCAATCTGAAGAAGCAATTCTAATACCTAAAGGAGGATTTTTCCAAAGTACAGGTGGCCAATGGGTTTATGTGTTAAATGAAAATGAAACAGAGGCTACAAAAAGAAATATCAGAATTGGAAAACAAAATCCACAATATTACGAAGTACTGGAAGGTTTGGCTGCCGGTGAAAAAGTTATTACAACCAGCTACGATTTGTTTGGGGATAATGACAGGATAGTGTTTAAGTAAATAGTAATTAGTCGCAAGTAGAAAGTAATTAGTAAAAAGCAATAACCAAATAATTCAAATTAATACAAAATGATTAAATCAGTAGAATTAACAAAAGTATTTCGCACTGAAGAAATTGAAACCAGTGCATTGAACAAAGTGGATCTTCATATCAAAAAAGGAGAATTTGTAGCCATTATGGGACCATCGGGTTGTGGAAAATCAACCCTGTTGAATATTATCGGGTTACTCGATAATCCCACTGGCGGCGAATATTATTTCGACGGAGAAGAAGTAGGTGGATTAAAAGAACGCAACCGAACATTGTTACGTAAAGGAAACATTGGATTTGTATTTCAGAGCTTTAACCTCATCGACGAATTAAACGTGTTTGAAAACGTGGAACTTCCATTAATTTATTTGAAGTTAAAAGCACGCGAACGCAAAGAGATGGTGGAGAAGGTTTTGGAAAGAATGAAAATCAGCCATCGTAAAAAGCATTTTCCTCAGCAACTTTCTGGTGGTCAGCAACAACGTGTTGCTATTGCACGTGCAGTTGTAGCTAATCCAAAATTAATACTTGCCGATGAGCCTACCGGAAACTTGGATTCTAAAAATGGACTGGAAGTAATGAATTTATTGACTGAACTTAACCGTGAAGGAACGACCATTGTGATGGTAACTCACTCGATGCACGATTCGGAATTTGCACACCGGGTAATTAATTTGTTCGACGGACAGATTATTACTGAAGAAGTGAAAAAAGAAATGGGTGAGATATTATTGTGATTTTTTCACCCCAAACCACTAAAGGGGCTTTAAAGAAATAAGAGTACACTAAATAAAGAACAGGGCTTCAAAGTCCCCTCCAGGGGATTTAGGGGTAAAACGTAAGCACAAATTTCAGTTATTACTCAAAAACAATTAAAAAAACAGAATCATGTTTAGTAATTATCTAAAAACCGCCCTCCGAAATTTAACACGAAATAAGTTCTATTCAGCAATTAATATTGTTGGGTTGGCAATCGGTATTACAGCATGTATTCTGATAATGTTGTATGTGCAATCTGAATTAAGCTATGATACATTTCATAAAAAAGCAGACCGAATTTATCGAGTTAATTTATATGGTGTTTTAAATGATGATGAAGTTAATCAGCCATTCACCAGTCCACCACTGGCAAAAGCCATGCAAAATGAAATTCCGGAGGTTGAGGAGGCCGTTCGGTTAACAAAATTACAACCGGTTATCAGACATAATAACGATGTTTTTAATGAAAAAAGGTGGTATTTTGCCGATGCCAATTTTTTCAAAATCTTTTCGGCCTCTTTTATTTACGGCAATCCCGAAAATGCTTTATCACAACCCAATTCGGTGGTTTTAACCGAATCAACTGCTAATCGATATTTTGGGAAAAACAATCCAATTGGGCAATTTATTACCTGGGAAAACGACTGCGACTATCAGGTTACCGGAGTAATTAAAGATTATCTTGAGAATTCACATATTAAGCTTGATTTTCTGGCCTCGATAAAAGGACAGGATATTGACAATAATATGCAGTGGATTCATAATATGGTTTATACCTATATTCTGATTAAAGAAGGATATACCAAGCAGGATGTAGATGCAAAACTTGAAGGTTTGGTGAAAAAATATGTTGGACCAGCAATAAAGCAATTCATGGGGGTTTCGTTTGAAGACGCCCTTGCACAAGGTGTAAAGTATCGTTGGTATGCACAACCTTTAGGCGAAATTCATTTCGACAGGGAAGTGTCTCAAGGGCCTGAACCTTTGGGCAACAAAAGTTACATGCTAATATTTTCGATTATTGCAGTTTTTATACTTGTAATTGCCTGCATCAATTATATGAATATGTCCACTGCCCGCTCTGCCAATCGTGCAAAAGAGGTGGGGATAAAAAAATCGTTGGGTTCAAACCGAAATCATCTTGTATTCCAATTTTTATCCGAATCAATTCTTGTTACACTAATTGCCTTGGTACTTGCACTGGTACTCATAAAATTGTTGCTTCCTGGTTTTAACAATTTAATCGATAAACAACTTGTTTTCAATTACTTCAATAACTTTAAAGTTATACCATTATTGGTAGTTTTTGGAATCGGAATTGGAATAATTGCAGGTAGTTACCCGGCTTTCTTTTTGGCATCTTTTAATCCGGTAAAGGTTATAAAGGGAACTCATAAATCGGAAGGCGGTCATGCAAAATTGCGTAGCGGATTGGTTATTTTTCAATTAATTGTTTCCATTGTCCTATTTTCAGGAACCTTTTTTATCAGTAAACAACTAAGTTTTCTTCAAAGCAAGGATCTTGGTTTTAACAAAGAAAATCTGGTTATAATTAACAAAGCTAATTACCTAGGAAACCAGATGTCCTCTTTCAAAAATGAATTACTTGCTCAATCAAGCATATTGAAGATTACAAATTCTTCATCAATTCCCGGAAGATCTAATTCAGGCAGAACATTCTTTCATCATTCGGTAAACGATTCAAGAGGAATGAATACATTTTGGAGCGATTGTGATTTTATAAAAACATATCAGATAGAATTAACAGAAGGCCGCTTTTTTGACGAGGGTAAGCAATTCAATGCCAAATCGGTTGTACTTAATGAAACTGCAATTAAACAACTAAATATTGAAGACCCAATTGGCAAAAAAATTTATGAGGGCAAAAAAACAGAGGATAAAAGTTTAACTATTATCGGTGTAATGAAAGACTTTCATAGCCAATCGCTATATGAGGAAATGAGCTCTTTGGTAATGGTTAGTGGAAGTGGAAGTGGAGGATACTTAAGTGTAAGAATTTCGGGAGATATCCAGCAGAATCTAAAGATAATTGAACAAACCTGGGATAAATTTGCCAATGGACAAAGTTTGGATTATGTGTTTTTTGATGAAGATTTTGGCCGATTGTACAATGCCGAAGTACGTACCAGAAAAATCGTTACAATATTCTCTGCTCTGGCAATTTTAATTGCTTGTTTAGGACTTCTTGCCTTAGCTGCTTTTGTTGCAGAACAGCGCACCAAAGAAATTGGTGTTCGGAAAGTTAACGGCGCTCGTATTTCAGAAATCCTTTTTTCACTTAACCGCAATTTTATGAAATGGGTGGGAATTGCATTTGTAATTGCAGTTCCTGGAGCATGGTATTTATTGCATAACTGGTTAGGAAATTTTGCTTACAAAACCAACCTCAGCTGGTGGGTATTTGCTTTGGCAGGTGTGGCAGCACTAGTAGTTACAATTATTACAGTTAGTTGGATAAGTTGGAAAGCAGCTACAAGAAATCCGGTTGAAGCATTGAGGTATGAATAAATAATCCGCCTTTGCTGGTTCTCCCTTTAGGGAGAACCAGCAAAGGCTACTGAAGTGTAAATTATATAAAGACCTTGTTTTAATCACTGTTAAAAAGTCCCCTTCAGGGGATTTAGGGGTAAAAAAGAAAGGGGCTTAAAAATATGGATTTGGGTACAAAAAATATTTTAAAGAGAAATAATTATGAGTCGAGAAATAAAACAAATATGCATTAAACGTCAATCGGAGATTTCTCAAAGTCCCCTTTAGGGGATTTAGGGGTGGGAAACAAGTTGGCAAAGCGGGCGGGCAGTAACGAGGAATCCGGTTGAAGCCTTGGGGTATGAATAGTTTTAGTTCACCCCAAACCCCTGAAGGGGCTTTAATAAAAAATGGAATAAATAATTAAAGATGAAAATTATAAAATTCTTGAGGAGTATCTTTTCTAACAAAACCTATGCAATTCTTAATATTGTAGGTTTAGGTGTCAGTATTGCATGTGTTTTAGTTATTTATAAAATTGTCAATTACGAAACTAGTTTTGATAATTATCATGCGAACTCAGCAAATATTTACCGACTTATCAATGAATATAATGTTCCGGTTGAAGGTATAGTTTATGGTGAAGGGCAAGTGCATCCACTTGGACAGGCAATAAGAAATGATTTTCCGGGAGTAGATGCTGTAATGACATATTATGCGGAAAAAGGTCAGATAACCATTGAAAAAAATAATGGATTAACTGAAAAATTTCAGGAAAAGACTGGTTTAGT
>Ga0307988_1001927_pt1 | contig 10855 bp, 8 predicted proteins | sample EllFjometagen183_FD_203166 | JGI IMG/M metagenome (GOLD analysis project Ga0307988, IMG submission 203166) | Marine microbial communities from Ellis Fjord, Antarctic Ocean - #183 | ecosystem: Environmental > Aquatic > Marine > Unclassified | place: Southern Ocean | collected 2014-10-08 | reverse complement strand
CTTCCACCCTGATTTTTTGGGTTTTCACGCATATTCCTACTTGCTTATCTCTCTATGAGTCAAAAGGTTGTCATTCATCAGTCAACGTTTGGTGCGTAACTCGTGATATATATGTGTGTTATTTCCATTAGCGTTAGTTAGCGGATATGGTAAAAGTTATCGAATCGGTATAATCACCAAAGGTTAAATTAGCACTTATTTCCGATCCGGCAATAGCTATGGTTAACTCATGGTTCACACCAAATTCGTCGGTTGGAGACGCACCAGTAAGCACTAAGACATCGATATTTGCGCTTGACAAATCAATAGTATTACCAGCATACGTTGCTGTATACGCCACAGTTTCAGTTCCGTTCGTCAATACACTGCCGTTTAGACTCTTGATATTGATGTCATAAGCTACATTTGATATTTCAGTGATTGTTGCAACAGTGGTTGAAGGTATATCGATACCAGATACAAGAGAGAAATAAGTGGTACCTGCCACAAGAGTAAGAGACTGAGTACTAGGATTGGTAACATTAATGGTAATGTTGTATGGTTGTGTCGTATATACCGCACCATAGGTGTTGACACCTGTGGCCGAATAGCTGTCGTAAAATTCAAAAGTAACAGAGTCCACATAAGTGCCGGCAGGAACAGGGCTGTCGGCAGTGGCAGGTACCTCTATGGTAAAAGCATACGAGTGCGATATATACGAATTTGTTGAAGCATATGTATCTGTAAAATTAGCTCCTGTGCCGTTGATATCGTTTGTAACAATATTACTCGTTAGATCATACAGATTATAATTAATGGTTTCATTTATTGAGCTGTCGGTGGCCGTTCGGGAGGGGTTAAATACCGCAGATCCTCCTGTTGTGAATCCAAAAGCAACATTCACACTAGCTTTTTTATGTTGGATCGTGATGTAATCGGTATATGAGGTGGTGGATGCCGAGGAATAGGAGAGACTAGCACCGGGAGCCAATGTATTCGCATCCCACAAATAAGTCGGCGGCTGAGCGGCCGTCAACATCACAAGAGCACATAACAACATCAACAAAGACATCATTAATGTTTTATAAAATCTTGCAGTCAACAGTATCTCCTTTTTATATGCTCCATAATACCATTAAATATTCATAATGTCACCATAGCGTACTATGTCAATTCTTTTGGGATTTGATGTTTTAATAGGAATTAGTAGCTGATATTCCATTATTTCATAGTAAAATAACTGAAGATTATATTCTCCGGGTAAGAATGATGGAATAGAGAAAATTCCATCAAAATCAGTAGTGAAAAATATTGGTGAATCTAGAGAATTTGAATTGGCAATCCTTCCATTTAGAAAGGGGAGCGAATTTCCCTCTTCATCAGTAACTTGTCCTGAGACAGTACCTGCACTATCTGATGGGAGAAGTGAAATAGATAGATTTCCTGAAGAGTCCTGAGACACTAGTTCGTCCTGGTCCGGTGCTAGGTCAACTGCTATTTCAGTATTTTCAATTAATCGTGTATTAGGAGTCTCTTCATCAAAATCTTTTTGAACTGATTGATCATTTTTAATGTAGTAATCTTTGACAATGGGGGTGCTGTCAGAATTATTTGGAACTTCAAGAGGATAAAAGATCTGATTCAAATAGAAAAATGTCAGCTCATATTCTCCAGGCGGTAATGAATCGATATAAAATGCACCATCAAAATCTGTAGTAAAATAGAGTGACTCAAAGGAGTTGTCGTTTACTTTCACAAGTCCGCCATTACAGAATCCAACTCCTACATTATCTTCATAGAGTAATCTTCCGGATATATCCTTTGGTACCGATTTAATTGCAACAGGTTCTGTCTGTTTTGGAATAACAGGAAGAACTTCCTGGTTTTCAACAACTTCCTCAAATACTTCTTCAGCTACAACTATTTTAGGAGCAATATATGTATTTTCAATTGAATTACTCTTAAGTAATGATTCTTTTAGTATTGTTAAATATAAATCTCCAAGATCTATCAGCCCGGACATCCCTAGTTTAATATCTAGTAAATACTCTTCCCAACCCTCAATATCCATATTTATCAAGTATTTTCCTGGTTTTAAATCATATATAAAGAAAGTTCCCTGTTGATCAGTAAAAATATATTGCGGTTTAGAAAGTTCATCATTAACGTCTGAAACAGTTCCAAATAATAGATCTGCCGGTTCAGAATCTGCATAAAAAAGGCGTCCCTGTGCATAGACAAATGCATCAGTTCCAATTTTAAAAGCAGCTCCCTGTCCACGAGACGGTCTGTATATAGCCGTACTTTGTCCAGGCTCAAATCCAATGGGGAGATCAATAATATCGACTTGAATTCTATTATTTGCACTTGAAGTTATATTTGGAATTACCACAGTACCGAAAATGTTATTTGATGAATTCATTGCCTTATCAGAAGAACGTACCCCAAGAGTGAGTCCTTCAGTGGCATATTTAGGTCCGACAATCACAAAACTATCAGAAATAGGTCTGCTCAGCCCGAACAGACCATCTGCATAGGATAAAGCTGTAGCTGCAGTAAAGGATGTAGAAAATGTTATTGGATCGATAAATGTTTCTCCAAGTACAGCGTGTTGGAGGAAAGAGAGTTCAAACATTTGAGTTTTGTAATTTTCAGAAGCCGAAATGTTTTCAGGCATAGGGCTGTCTGGTGATATCCCGGAGACACTGGTATTCATACTGCCGTTTCCATCCCAATTTTCAGGAGAAGAGTAATAATTGATATTGGTATTTCCATCTTCGATATTACTGGAACCGGTAATTGTAGTATTTATGTTTGGATGATAGGTGAAAAAAAGACTTCCTGACCAATTAAGTTTATCATCATTTTCATCAACTAATATGGATGCAGTGACATTCAGCGATTTGGAAACCTTAAGTGAAGTTCTCAGATTTCCTGAAAAATTCAAAGCTAAAGTATTTCGATCTGTTTCCATTGTTACTGAACCGGATAATCCGAGCGAATTGAGAAATGTGTGTCCAGCTGTTGCGGTAATTAAGAATAGTGGTTTAGAAGATATTAATTCGGTTGATCCATTTGGTAAAAACAAATCACTATAATAAGCTCCGGATAATCCAAATTTTGGATAATTACTATATAGAAAATCATAACCTACATAGACAGCGCTGCCTATACCAAGATTGTTCAAATTTGACAGAGCTCCTGCAAATCGAATAGTACCAGTATTGGTTGCCCATACAGCATCAATTCCAGTAAATTGATAAGTATCAGATATTTGAAAAGCAAAACCTGCAGTTAACTGTTCAGTAATACCGAATTTTTGATTACCGAAGAATATCGGCAATTTGGACCAATCTATATCCCAACTGTCATATCCAATTCCATATGAATATTGAGTCTCTGATACTGGTATAATGCCATAATCATAGCTTAGTTGGTAAGTTTCTGTTCTTAGGTTTCCTGATTCTGGTAGTATGTGCAGGGAAATATCATTTATACCTTGTGATATAAAGAGATCTTTTAATATATATCTACCGGTTGGAAGGAGAAATGTCTTTTTCAAATTGTTATTTATGTATACTTCAACACTGGATTTTTCATCGAGATAGAAGTTGTGTTTGAATGAACTGGTATAGGCTGCAGAGGTTTGACTTAATTGGTTTGAAAGTAATATTCCAATTGAAGCTGGGTATGTCTGGAAATGAGTAATAACAGGTCGAATATTTCCTGCTGAGAGCTTTAAACCAAATTCCGGAAAATCATTTTGCAGATTTATTGAGTTTAATCGAAATAAATCATCTGTATTTGTCGTGTTTGTCTGCACATTCATAATCGAGCTGAGAAGCCAGCCGTTAAACTGTATGTTTGGTTTTATGGTAAGAGAAAAGGGTGAACTTTGTAAAAAATTATCAGCTTGCGTTTTCATATTTACTTTTTGTGTTGCAGAAAAATTAATGTAAAAGCTGAAATCTGCAGGATCCAAACTATATTTTGTACTTTGCACTACTTCCTGGATTATTGAAATTGTACGAATGGCTTTTTGTTTCAGATTAAGATTAATACTTACGGAAAGGTTTGTATTGTTAATTGCTGCGGTTATACCTACAGTATCTAAATCGTCTACTGAAATCCAGTCTGACAGTGAATCTAACGTATTGAGTAATTCACTTGTAATTATAGGTGATAGTTTTTCTTTTAGTTGCTGTAATGATAACAGAAATTCTCCAGTAACATCGATAGAAACGTCGATTTCTCCAGAAGGTTCTGCATCAATCATAATGGGAAAAGGTAAAATCCCTAAAGTTTGACTCTGTAATGAAGATACAATCATACTCAATAGAATAATAAGAAATGAGATGCGTTTTATTTTTTTAACGTATATATTATCGCACAGGATCCAATCTAAGCGTTGCATTTAAATTTCCATTTGACAAGGCGTCAGGCCAGGGAACCGAAAATAATCGCTTTTTGCCAGCTAAAATATTTTGATCAGTTAAACCAATAAGCTCATCAGCCGTAAGCGTAAATATTTTTTTCTGTAACACTGCTGAAGAATCTGAAATTTGAATCTCCGGATTTGAAAGTATCATATGCGTATTTCCGGTATTTTCCAGCTCAATTTGAAGAATGTCTTCTCCTGAATCATTTTTATCTTTTCTTACAGATAATACTTCTATGCCAAATGAAAATTCATCAGGTACCACATATATCGAACCATGATACGCTATGAGAATCTTTACTCCATTTTGATCCCTATTAATATTTATAGGAAGCTGTTCAGCAATTATCCGAAAAGGCTGTTCCATTGTAACAGTAGAATTACCTAACCATTGTACACGTACAATTTGATTTGATTCAGGCTGTACAATTAACTGACTGGGAAATATAAAAAAAACATCAGAAGCATCGGAAAGTGTTTCTTTACCATCAAAATCCATGTCTCTGTAAACCATAGAAAGTTTTACTGCTATGGGATCGGAACTGGAGTTTGTTACTATGAAGCTCCTTCTGGAATTTATTCCAGAAGGAGAAAAATCTTGAATTATTGGTTTAAACTGAAAAGCTGATAATCCAAAAGATACAAAGCATATAAGTATAAAAAGTAGAATACTTTTATATTTCATGGTAATGATAATCCTTATACTAATGGTGCTTTCCTTATTTTAATTTTTTAATAAATCAAATAGTTTATGGTGTGGTTATCGCAAAAGTAATTGTATCACTATAGGTATCTACTGAAAGTGATGCTACTACCGTATATGTAATATTAATTGTTGTTGTTGGTTCTACTGCAGCAACAGGTGAAGTTAAGAATGAATTTATAGAACCAGCATCCGTAAAAGCTAATGATGCTGCACCACCATAAGCAATGGTATATGTTACTATATCTGTGTTAGTACCAGTACCTTTAAGAAAACCATAATTAACAGCAGCAGCATCACCATTTAATGATGTTACTTTTACTGTATAACCTGCGTTACTCCATATGGTTAAATCTCCAATTGGTTCGCTATAATCACCAGCTACTAAAAGATTAGAATCGGTCAGGGCCGTAACTCCGGTTGAAAATGAGACAGTAGAAGCGGGAACAACAGTTCCGCTAATAGTTACTGAGGCAGTGGCTGCAAATAATCCACCAGTAACAATCATAAGTACTAATAACAACGTAGCGACTTTACTAAATTTTTTTCCTTTCATAATATTCTCCTATACTTTTTGTTATAATTGGTCATTAAATAAATAATTGCCAAAAGATTATATGTAACATTAGAAATATAATAAGTTAAGACAATTAAAACAATTGTTCTTGATATCCGACAAAATTAATAAAATTTTTATACTGGTTCAATTAATATATAAATTGTATCTTCATAGGTATCTGCTGGAAGTCCACCCTGAATTATCGTATATGAAATAACCAAATCCTTAGCGTCCCCTAGGCGATTAGTTTTGCTATTGGCAAGAAATACAACCTGGTATACATTGGTTAGAGTGATAGGTGTTGGTGTTCCTGGAGTTGTTCCTGTGTCATAATATTCTAAAGTATACGATAGTGTAGCACCTACACTATTCCCTACTAAGGAACCTCCATTAATGCTCAACATACTTACCGTAAAGGCTTTAATGTTAGTTGTTTCTGTAACAGTTGCGATTTTAATTGTTGTGGATGTGGTTAAAACAAGATTCGATGCACTAGGTTCAGCCGATATTGAAATTGTAAGCCCGGGTGTAACAGAAGCAGTTACATTTACATTTGCAGCTGTAATATTACATATTGCAAAAACAAGAGACAAGATAGCTAAAAACAATTTTTTCTTTATTTTTCTTTTCATTACTTTTTACTTTTTTTAATTTTTTATAATTCAAGTACACTTTTTATGCTTATCGTGAATTTATTTCTCCTATATTTATAATAGTCAACTTCTAAACTAAAAGTTTCTAAATTTTAATACGTTTTAATTTATAAGTAAAGAGCAAATATGGTAAATAATACATATTTTTGTGTAATACGCCATAAATACCTATGTTATTACTAGTGGGTTAGGGAATTTGTAATAATAAGGCATTTAGAATGCACTTCACAATGTACTTTTTAACACGGTAATTATTATTGTTAACACATTTATAATAGTGTAATATATGTTGTGTAACAGTTTGATTTATTAATTGTTATATATAATTATGAGGGGTTTTCTGGAAAATAAATAAATCTATAGTTGATGTTAATAAAACGTAAATTTAATTTTAAAATTAAAAAAAATGGATTAAATTAACTTATAGAATAAATTAAAAAAAATTATTCAGGGGGAGAAAATGAAAAAAGTAGTAGTGTGTATCTTGGTGTTTTTTATTTTGATTACATCACAAGTCGCGGGAATAGGAATGGAGAACCTCTATGACATGGTTGTTCCTATGCAGAGAGAATCGTTGGGTATTTCAGGAGATCTACCGGATGTGTTGTCAGTTTCCTTGCCCAAAGGTGGAACTTTAGCAGCAAACATTGGTGTTGAAGCTGATTATTATAGTTTAGATCAAACTCAGGATACCTATTTACTCTATGATGTAAATGCAGCTTTTAATATAGGAACTACACAAACAAGAATTTCCTTGGGTACAAATCAAAGTGCAGGCTATAGGCTATATGGTTTGGATGTTAACTCACTTTCAGGATTTCTTTCTGCCGGAGGTTCAGGAAATATAAGTTTTACATCAAATTCAACGGGTAGTTCTTTTAGATTTTCCCTGGATCCGTACATTGGGATTGGATTAGGACGTCAGCACAGTATCTATAATATTCTTCGTGCTGAATTAATGATGGATTATTTGGGAGTTGTCCCCACCGAAGAAAAAGTACGTGCAGTTGTAGAGGTCTTCAATCAGGCTACAGCCATTCTCAACAGATTCAGTAATAATGATGCAGATCTTTTCAAAGAGTACTGGAGCCGGGTTGCCGAAGCTATGGGTATTCCGGATAGAGTAATTGATGTTATTTATCTGGCAAACAGTCAGGAGTATGCATTTGAATTAAATCGTTATGCCGGACTGATGAGCGGCATGGAAGCAATGTTATATTTGTCAATTGAGCCTGAAATCAATACGGCCTTAACCACTCCTTTCAGTATTGGCGGTGATCTAGGAATGTCAGGAGCAATAAGCGGATATTTTGTTGATGATATGCTCTATTATAGAGCCAATGGATCTCTATCAGGTGGATTTAGTAGTGGTTCGATTTCTGCAAACCTGAGCCTGGTTGGAGATCTTGTATACTTTCCTGATGATTATCACTGGTGGGCTGAAGCAGGTTTGATTGCAGGTCTGAATATAGGAACTTCAACAACTTTTGCCGTGACATTAACCGGAGATATGTATTACATGTTGGCACCCAATTTCACTACTTATGCTAAAGTCTCTCTTTCAACAAGTTCTATTAGTGTTAAAGCAGGCGGGTCTTATAGGCTCTGGTAGAAGTTGCATTTTCTTATAGTACTCATCCAGGACTGTCTGACAATACACTATTTTTACTATTCCGGGAGCCTGATTTAATGATGGATTATCTTAGGCTCAAAAATAGATAAAATGAGCCCAAGGTGTGAATTCTTTTCATCCATAAGCTTGACTTTGTAAATATCAGCCTATAATATATGTTTATAATACAAAAAAGTGAATAGCGGGGAAATATGAACTTCTATGGTCGTGAACTTGAGATATCGCTTCTCAATAAAAGCAACCGGCAGGACAAAGCCAGATTGACAGCCATCTATGGTCGTCGTAGAGTTGGGAAGACCTCATTGGTTGAAAATGCATTTAAAAATGACAGTTTGTGGAAATTTGAAGGTATTGAGAATGGAAGCAGGAAAATACAGTTAAAATACTTTATAAAACAGCTCAGCTATTATCAAAAAAGTGCAAACTCAAACAAAATTGCCGAAGACTGGGGTGATGTTTTCGAAATTTTGGAAAAACAGATTAATCACTATCGTAGAAAAGATAAAAAAAGGTTGGTTGTCTTTTTTGATGAATTTCAATGGATGGCTGAAATGAATCCTGGGCTTGTTTCAATTTTTAAATATTATTGGGACAATTTTTTTTCAAAACACGAGTGGTGCGACTTTATCATATGCGGTTCTGTTTCTTCTTTTATTGTAAAGAAAGTTATTCAATCGAGAGCTCTCTATGGTAGAATCGGACTTGAAATCAACCTTCTTCCATTATCGTTTAAAGAGTGTAAAAAGTTTTATCAAAATAGTCCATTTATCAAACACGCATTAGAAAATTATATGGTTCTTGGCGGGATCCCGCAGTATTACCGGGAATTCGATTTTACGTTGAGTCTTCAGCAAAACTTAAATGAATTAGCTTTTAGCCCGTATGGTTATTTTTTTAATGAATTTGATAGACTTTTTATCAGCCATTTTTCCACACATACTATTTATGAAAAGATACTTCAAATTCTATCGGTAAAAAAGTATAGTCACTCTGAACTTGCTAAAAAGTGCGGAATTACCCCTGGCGGATCTTTCAGTGAACGGCTGAAAGAACTGGAGCAGGCGGGTTTTGTGAAGAGCAGCGTTCCTATAGATAAGAAAAGTAACAGCCGCTTAATTCAGTATGCCATTAACGATGAGTATCTACATTTTTATTTCAGCTTTATTCTGCCTTTTTCTGAAGAAATCATATCGGGCAATATCAATTTCCAGAAAGTGGCAAGTCATAAAAATTATGAACAATGGCAGGGATATGCTTTTGAAAGATTGTGTCAGAAGCATTCAAAACTCATTGCTGATTATCTAAATTTCTCCGCAGTTAAATATCGTTCCGGTTCATGGTTCAGGAAGCGTCAGGGACGCAATGTTGGTACACAGATTGATTTAATGTATATCCGTGGAGATAAAGTCCTCACTATCTGTGAAATTAAATATTCAAAAAGACTTTCCCCGTCTGCTATTATCAGCATTTTTGAAAAGAAAATTGACGTCTTGTCAGCTGAATACGAAAACTACGCAATTGAAAAGGTGCTTATTGTGGGAAATCTAAAACATGTACCACTGGCGCTGGAAAACTATTTTGATACTATTATTACAGCTGAAATTTTGTTTGAGCTGTAACTGAACTCCTTTGGAATTTAATAACTGCATGAACAAAAAGGAAGTGTTTTAATGCGTGAAACTGATAATTATCCGCAGGTTGGCCTGGCGCTCGGCGGCGGCGGAGCAAGAGGTTATGCACATATTGGTGTATTAAGGGCTTTGCGGGAGAGTGCAGAGAATTTACCGGTAGTTGCCGCCGGAACATCTGCAGGTTCAATAATGGCTGCATGTTATGCTGCACAAATCCCTCAGCAGATACTTGAAAAGAGTGCCGGTGATTTTGGTTGGTTTCAACATGTAATAAGTATTTCAGATACCACAAAGCATGTTCTGAAGTTGCGGAGAGAGGGTGGGCTGCTTTCAAATGCAGCGCTTGCCGATACCATGAATACTCTTCTTCACGGAAGAGGTTTTAATGATTTACCCATTGATTTAGCGGTAACAGCCTCAGATATTGATAAAAGAGTCCGTGTAATATTTACCTCTAAAAGGGCTGCAGAAAAATTAAAGAAAAATATGAAAGAACTGTATGATTTTCTGCCATTTCCTGATGCATTCAGAAACGGCTTTACTACAGAGATAATCTCGGATATTGATGATATAGGTTTAGCAGTGCGGGCCAGTTCAGCTGTTCCGGGCGTTTTCCAACCTGTGGAAGTGAAAGGTTATCACCTTGTCGATGGAGGAGTGCTGGATCAGGTGCCAGTTGATGTCGTAAGAGCGATGGGAGCCAGCCACACCATAGGGGTGAGTCTTGGTATGGCAATGGTAGTTGAGCAAATGAGTTCTGCATTTACAACGCTGAATAAAACTATTGAATCACTGGCTATCCCGCAGATAAGGAAAAGTCTTGATCTTGCTGATCTGGGTTTTCAAATAGCTCATATTGAGACTAAAAGCCCTATAAAGCTGCATCAGATGGATCTTATTGATCAAGGGGAGCAGGAAATGCTTCACTATATGAGTACGGTGGATTGGTTGTAAAGCTCTTCTGCTGACACATGTTGCTTTTTCTCAAGTTTTAAGTTGACATAAAGTTCGCAATATGCGAATTTGTAGAAGAGAGAGCATCAATGACGGTCATCAAAAAAAAGACATTAGACTATTACTGTTCACTCTATCCTTCAATAGAATCTGCTGTCTCTAGTTGGTATACATTGATCAAACTAAATACTTATTGGAATATTGTTGAGTTGAGGCACTCTTTCCCTACAGGTGATCCAATAGCAAATAATAAGTTGATTTGCTTCAATATTAAAGGAAATACATACAGACTGATTGTCAGGATT
>Ga0307988_1001926_pt1 | contig 10856 bp, 24 predicted proteins | sample EllFjometagen183_FD_203166 | JGI IMG/M metagenome (GOLD analysis project Ga0307988, IMG submission 203166) | Marine microbial communities from Ellis Fjord, Antarctic Ocean - #183 | ecosystem: Environmental > Aquatic > Marine > Unclassified | place: Southern Ocean | collected 2014-10-08 | reverse complement strand
CTATTATTAGGTTTGTAATATTTGCTTTTCAATCTAAATTCATGCTGTATTTGGGCTACTATTCTTATTAGAGCCGTTAGGTGCATATACAGTTTCTTTTTCTATTTGATTAGTTCGTTTAGCTTTGTAATTAGTTCTGGTACATCTAAATCCTCAATGACCTGTACATCTCTAAAATACCCATCTATAACCTCCAGTACTTTGGCGTGGTGGTCGGTTGAGCCTGCAATTACCCCACCTTTAAATATATTACGCTCAGTTTCTTCAGAGATAATGACAACATTCATATATATATTTGTAAAGTATTCATCTTCTCGTTCTTGTAGTGTTTTCATAATTCAATTCTTTCAATTTGTCCATCTAGATAAGCGTCAATAATTCGTTTCGCCTCGTCGAATCCAGTCGCAAATAAAGCGAGATAACCCCGTTCGATCAGATCCAAATGCACTCGATTTTGTTCTTGTACTTTCTTGTTCGTACTAAGTTTGCCCGATTTAAGGTAAGGCGATTTACTCGGTCGCTTCAGTTCAATAAATAAAGCGAACCAACCGCCGCGAGGTTCATAAATTGTTAGATCCGGATAGCCTGTATTTGATCTAAGTTTAGCCGATTGAACAGCCAAGCCGATCGGTAGGTTTATTCCTGACATATCAGTGTTAAACATGACGTTACGTATTCGTAAATACTGACAAACTAAAGCGTGGGTTTGCTTTTCCGTTACATTAGCCATTTGATTACTTCTAGATAACGGTAAAGATCGAAGCAAATTAAGAAGATCAGAATCGAAGCGATTAACATTATTAGCCATTTTGTATAGGTTTTGATTGGTTTCATTTGTTTAAAGTTACAAATAATAATTGTAATTAATAGCCTTCATCGCCTTTAGTTTTATATAAATCTTCGTTTTCATCTCGAAGCAATCGGACTATCTTACCGTAATAGTACCCGATAGCGAGTACAAATAATAAAATCGATAAGACTAGCCAAAGATAAACTAACGGTTCGTCTGTAAAAAATAAAATAATGCCCGGCCAAACAGGGTTAGCGAAAGTATAAATTATAATTTTCCACATGATTGCAATATTTTTATAATGATTACGCAAATTAACATACAGCCAAACGCTGCGGCTGTGAATACTGTCGAATAGTCTTTTTTCATTTCTTGCCTCCGTTTTTTAATTGGTTATAATCCCATTGACCGCCCGAACCGAATTTGATTTTAAAAGTTCCGAGCTTGGTTAATTTGTTTAGTAGCTTTCTTAGTCGTTTCATTTTTGAACCCACCATACCTTGTTCGATTTTACTGTTTTATCAAGACCTCTTCGGTAATCCTTGCGGATCGTAGACCGCATATGTAAAATGAGTGCTGATAAATCAGGGCAAACTATACCATATCCAAGCGCTCTATATTTACTGTCTAGTAGCTCATATATTGGCAATCCGTATTTTTCAACACAATCCCTATATCGATCTGGTGCGTCATAACTTAATTCTTCGATCTTATTAATATCGAATCGCTTTCTAACTTTCTTTAATAGCTTTGTTTTCATAATCTTAATTTCTTTAAATAAAAGAAAGCCGAACGACTGAGAATCGAACGGCTTTCAAACCTAAACCCAAATGAAAAAAACAAAACCAATCGATTCAAAGATATGTAATTTAGTTTTCATTTCAATGTGTTTTATGAGATATTTCTAATCGATTCGATTAATTGATCTGAAGCGAGCATAAGGTTTTGATTGTCAAACTCGCCCGTTTCTGCTAGTATATCAGTAAGTCGATAGCAAGTGTCGATTATAACCTTTAAATCTCTGTCATGCTTATACAGTTTAACCTTACGCAAACAATGATAAACGAGTGTTCTATGTCGCTTAATTATCGGGCTAATCGCTTCGGGTTGTAATCCCGCGTATTCTTTAAGCAAAGCCGCATAGATTTGAACCGCGAAGACATAAGGCTGTTTCCGGCCATGATTTAGAAAGTCGTCCGTTTCGCCTAACATGAATACAGCGCTAACGATCTTCTTTAAGTTCTCAGGGTTAACTTGTGCGTTTAGTTCCGCCTTTAGTATAGCTAAATCCTTTTCGAGCCGATTGATCTGTTTTAATAGTAGTTCGTTAGATTTCATTTGGTTTATTTAAAGAAGTCTATTAGTTCCTGTTCTGAGTTGTTCGCTTTAAATATTTCGATTGCTTTTTGTGCTGCTTCTTCAGAATTAAAATGAACCGCTTGCGTTGAGTAGTCGGCCAGCCAATCAGTCTCTATTTTGTTTTTACTTGGTTCATATGCAATTACATAAACCTTTTCAAAATCAGTTTTCCACCCATCATTCACATAGTCAGCAACGGCAAGGAGTTTGTAGAGCGTATTAGCCTTGTTTGTGTACTCTTTTAGTTCCGTTCCAATAGCAAAGTTAAACACAAGCCTAGAATTTCCTATCAATTCCCCCCAACTCGGCAAGCTCGGTACTATTTCAGCCGCTTCTAGTTCGTCTTTAAATTTCTTTAACTCATATTCTGCTTTCTTAACTGCTTTTAATAATTCGTCTTTAGTTTTCATTTCAATTCGATTTAAGTTTATTTAATCCACCCATTACAATATCTTTAAACGTTTCGAGCTTAACAAGTCCGTTTAGCCAATTCGATAGAACCGCATCGGACACCCCGATTTCGCTCGCTAGTTCGCGGCTAGTCTTGTCGTGTTTAGTTAATTCGTTCTTAACGAATATCTTGAACGATCTAATTTCCTTTGTCATTTCTTAGGTATTAGTATATTAATTGGTTGTTTGTGATTCTCTAATAAATAGCGATCGACTGCAATCGCGGCGGCTCGCTCTGTCTTGTGGCGGCTGTTAAATCTAACCCTATTTATTGTTATTGTTGCGCTGTATTCGATTTGTCCGGTTCGATTACTAACCTTGTAGACGTATTTAAATTTGTCCGATTTGCCTAAATGCTTTGTTGCGTGTGCTGCCATGATTTCGTTTTGTTTGTGCTAAGTTACAAAAACTATTTGAATTAATACAACTTAAAGTCATAATTAAATAATCTATATTTACCTTGTTAGAATAATGACGGCAACTCTTGGTTGCTTCTAGTGATTAATCCCATCGCTGTATCAAGTATTGTTTTGCCAGCTTCGTAGTCTACTAGGTTTCTGGCTATTTTATTAACTCGCTGACCTCCTTTATATTTACTGAAATCATAATCATGGTACTTAGATAATTCTTTAACGCCGCCGGTAGCTATCATGTTATTTTCAGCCTTGTGGTTACTTAATTTATTTGGTAAAACAAAATTAGTCCAATATAGGTGTCTGCCTCTTTTTGTGGCTCGTATTAGTGGCTCATAAAATGGGACTACATTTTCCACACAATATTTACCATTAAAATAATTATCTAAGAATATTACTTCTTGATACAAGCTCATTTCTGGGTAAATTGCCACAAATGTACTTCTATTTTTTTGACTTATTCTCACCTTGCTATGACTCGGGCAAGGCGGTGAACTCCAAATGAAATCAAATTCTTTATAGTGGTCTAATAAGTATTGGTGTGCATCTGCGATAATTACTGTATCATTTGGAAAACGCTCCCGGTATAGCCTTGCTAGTTCAGGGTCAAGTTCTACGGCTGTTATTTCGTGTTCATCGCCCCATTTGTAACGATTACCACCTAGACAGGCGTATAAGTTTAGTATTTTCATCTGAATGAATTACCATTAAGTGAGACATAGTTAAATAAATGTTTGAATCTGTCAGTCATTCGTCCAACGTCATCAGCGTATTCGTAACGCTTAAAAAATTCAGGTAGCTCTAAATTCATTGTGCCGAAAGTAAATAGGCGCTTTTCAAAGCGCTCATAAATTATGTTTCTAATTATCTCGTCGCCCTTCATTGTGGTTTGTTCTAATCCAATGTCATTGATTCCTAAGTATCGATAATTTTGCACCATGTACGACATTGAATAACCGTCGATCGGGTCATTATAAAACTGTTGCTTGATATACGGCGCGGTGTGTATTGATAATTGTTTACCCCATAAATCTAAAATACAACGTCGTAACATCTCCAATATCAGCGTTTTACCAGTTCCAACCGAGCCGTTAAACATAATCCCTTTGCGAGTGTCTAGATTTCCATTAACCCGCGCCAAATAGAATTTTAAATCTGATAGGGTTTGTCTATTCTGGTCGGTTACTAAAAAAGCGGTCTTGTTACTTGCGGGATCTTCAGCCACAATCGAATGAAGATGAAACAACATATTAAGCCTTGCTTTCTCTAGCTTTTCTGTTTCGTTCTCTGAGCTTTTCGATTTCTTCGAGGGGGTCAGTGTCGTAGGTTCTTTGAATTGGGGCTTTAGGTTCGCCATTATTGCGCTTATCTTGTCCATTGAATTGATCGTTAAATGATTTATCTGCTAAGTATGTTCGTGCTTTCTTTAGGTATTGCGGTTCGTTAGTAGCGGCATATTGCGGAACAACTTCGACCGCCTTAATCTTTTCGTCTTTAGTTAGCTTATCCCAATGCTTCAAAGCCGGTTCTTTATCTGTTTTCGTTTTACCCGTTACTGTATGATATTCATTCCAGAATTTATCAAAATCACTATCTATATTATCTTTACTTTCTTTTACTTTACTTAACTTTACTTTAGAAGCGTTACCAACGCGTTCGTTATGCGTTACATTTTTTTTATCTTCTTGATTCTTACGCCATTGTGAAACACGTTCCTTTGTTTTTTGATTTTTTATCTGATACTTTTGGCTAAAGTTTAGTAGTTGTTCGTTGAAAGTTTCGTCATTACTTGATGAAATAAGCTCTAAACTTTCCATAAACGACCAGATTTTTTGCAATCGCTTACCGACTTTTAACTGTGATTTTAACACCTTTGTTTTGATTGGCTTTTCCTGTTTAGCGATCTTTTCAAGTATTGTATAGAATAGCCCTAACCCTTCAAATCCGTATTCCATAAACAGCTCGGAAATCTTTTCGTCGTCGAATGAACTTGTGTCGTGTAGGAAATACTTCATAATTTTGACATAAAAAAACCGAACAGGTCGTGAGGTAGTGGCTCATTCACCGTTCGGTATATGTGATAAAATTATTTTCTTTTGATATGAAACCACTACTTTTCATGGGTACAATATAGTCATTTATTCCGAATCTAACAACTTTATTTCAGGCGACTCAGGCATTTCAGCCCAATAAACCGGTTCAAATGCAGTCCAATCGGCGCTATCCGTTTCGGGTTTGATAAATTGACCGTGAATAAAAAGCGCGTCGCAAACGTCCGCAATATCTTCAGCACCGTTTTCGAGTAGAAAAATTACGTCTTCCATGATCGGCGGCTGATAAATCAAAACCATCGACTTTTCTTTAGGTAGTCTATCCTTGACAGATACCCACGTTATAGAACTAACCAGCATATTGCCAAATTGTTTCTGGCCGGTTAAAAATACTCGGTTCTTTCTTTCCTGTCGATTTAATCACCTTATCATCCCTCAGGGTTGCGATACCCCGACGAATCGAAGTTAAGGGCGTATGAGCGCGCTTAGTTACCTTGACGTAGATCGCATGGCATTTACTAGCTGTCAAATATCCGAACTGTTCGAATATGTGTTCAATAACTTGATCTTGATTCTTTGCGGTCGATGCGAATTGAGCCAACTTTTGACCGGTTTCGCCTGTTGTGTTAAAATACATTTGGGTAGGTTTTATTTGTTTATATTAAAATGGTAAAGAGTCCTCTTCTGATTCAATAGGTTCGGCCGGTTTACTATCCATTTTTTCCATTGGTTCGGCCTTACTTAATAACTCGATTCGGTTAGCTACTATTTCAGTTCCATATTTAGTAACGCCGTCCTTTTCCCATGTTGGGTAAAACATTGAACCTGTTACGGCTATCTTTGTACCTTTTTTTGCGTACCGTTCAACTATTTCGGCTGTCTTCCCGAAGGCTTTAACGTTATGCCAATTCGTTACCTCTTTACCGTTCCAATCATTTGTGGCGATTGAGAAACTTGCAATTTTTGTTTTTTCTGTTTGGTGTATCTTTGGATCTTGTCCAAGAGCGCCCACGATAGTTATTACGTTCATAATTTTTATTCGTTAAAGTCGTCGTATCTAATTTTTAAAAATTCACTTGTTTTTGATGTTGGCGGTTCGATTAGTTCGCCCGTTTCAGGATCAGCATACGATTTATCTAATCCCTTTAGAAACTTTTCGCGTCTTTTCTTTGATGCCTCACATGTTAACCAAACAGAATCCTGTTTGTAATCGTAAGTTGTTCGGCTTGATTTTACAATTATAGCGTTACCGAATCGAAATTCCTTTTCTGCATACTTAGCCGCTTCGTCTTGCGTCGCATCTTTAAAGCCCGCATCTTTACGCACACTTTTTACAACGTCCTCGATTGACTTTAAATATACCTCCATTTCTAACGGGTTAACTTCGCCAGACATTACCATTTGTAAAAGCTGTAAAGAAAATTCTTTCTGTTGTGAACCAGTAGCCGGCATTAACCGAAGTACTGACATTGGGGTCATTTGATCCATTATTTTAAAGATTTAAGTTTATCACTATATTCCTTACTCATTCTAAGAACGCCGCCTATTTGCTCATAAACACCGTGTTCGCCTGACTCCATTCTTTCGACAGCTTGTTTAAATTGCTTTTCGTTCATCCATTTCCGAGTGTCTTTAACCTCTTCGTTATCTTCAGGCTTAATTGTATCAGCGTCTTTATTATCGTCGATTAAAAACATTCCATTAAGTGCGTATTTTCGAGAATATGAAGAGGCCGCGCCGGTTATCTGACTTAAATCCATTCCTTTTTTAGATTCAGGCTCACGGGCGAAAGCTGTTGTCACTGTTACATCTTCGCCCTCTTTGAAAATTGCCATTGCCTTAACATAGATTCTATCGCCTACCAAAACCATTTCATCGGTTAGTGTTAACGTGCAATTTTTTAACATTGGCTTAATCGCTTCCAAAATTGATTCAGCCGAACGGTAGTTATATTTGCCGAAATCATTTCTTAGGCTTTTAGGCGCTTTTAGTTCCTGTTGGATTGTTTGAAGGTTTGTCATTAGATATTTTTTAAATGTATGTTTGTTAAATGCTGTTTTGTAAAAGTCTCGTTATGCGCTTTGTCGTGGCATTGCCTACAAAGGGCGATTAAGTTTTCAATATAATCCTTTGTCTTCGATCCGCCCATTCCTTTATTGTTTATATGGTGAATATCGACCGCCCTTTGCTTACACATTTCACACTCTATAAAATCGGCTATCGTATAATCGAAAAAATTAAGATATGTTATAGTGTGTTTTTTCATATCAAATCCATGTAAGTGTCAATACTTGAAGGAAAACTAATTTCGACAGATTGCTCGCCGAAAAACTTAATAATTACATCTAAGATCCTATTAATTTGATCTGTTGTTAATTTAGTAGTTGAATGTATTTCAAACAATGCTATCTGAATCGGCCGCCATATAAAGTCCTTAACGATCGCCGGTGTATACATTACTTGCAATTCTAAGCCCTTAACCCCGATAAAGGTAAACTCTAACCCCATTTCATTTAAACCCTCAGAAACCATCGAAAAGAATAAATGAAGCGCTCTGTTCTGTTGGCTCGATCTGGTTTTCCTATATGGTTTAATCTCGAAAAGGTCTTTCATTTCATTAATATACGCCTTGCCCTTATCTTTATCTCTGGTAATCATTTGATTGTTTTGTTTGTGTAAATTTACAAAAAAGAATCGACTATATCAAATATTTTGTATTATAAAGTAAAGCGATACCGATCCAAGAATCGAACAGAACCAACTTAAAAAAGCCGGAAGTTCTTTGCCCTGACTTGAATAAATTAAGGCGATTATTTGCGCACTTGCTACAAACGCGCCGATCGTTAATATTGCACCCATTAGATTAAGTCGTTTAGAAGTAAGTAACTCGCAGCGCCTAAAGTTAGCGCCGCGAATACAATTATTAATATTATGAAAATTGCTTTAATGTGGTTTTTGGTTTTCATTATTATTGTGTTACGCTGTTAAATAGTAATTCTATTTCTGACCCTGTTAACGTGTGAGGGTGTCTAGTAAAGTCGCCCTCGATTATATCATTATTCTTTATTAAAACATAAAACTGTTGTTCTAAATTCATGGCGTTCCACCATTTCAAAGCTGCTTTTCTTGTACTCATAATTTGATTAGTTAAAGATTCTTAAATAAGGTCGCTTGTGTTCGTCCACTTCAATAACTGTAACGAATCCAGTCGGTAGAAATACGCCGATTATTTCAGTTGAATAAAAAGAGTCATGTTTTTCGCCACAACTCGAACCGAATACCTTTATACTTGGGTAATTATTTTCGTCTGGTTGTGGTTCTGCGAATAAAGCGTCTTCGATAATAATTCTGTCAAATTTAAACGCCCTTGTTTCGTGTAGGATATTAATTACTGTTAAATGGTCTTGCTTTGTCATGGTGTTGTTGTTTTTGTCTATACAAATATAACATTAATTATTGTAATAATACAACAAAGACAGAAAAAGATTAATTTATTTTCAATCCGCCTATACCCCCTCGCATATAATCGGCCTGTATCGTACTGTTTTATACTGATTCGCGTATAATCGGGGGGGGATATATCTTTAGCGAACCCCTCCCCGCTAAAAAACAGGGTCTAATATTGTGGAATTGTGTTGATTACTAAGTTTGAATGTCGCCAATTATACCACTTTTTGCGACATTTTATGTAAAATTTAGATGGGAATGGCTATCTTAGCCTATACATTTGACACTTTTTACCGTTTACTGTCAAATGTATAGTACAAAAAACCCCCGATCCGAGCAAGATCGAGGGCGAAAACAAACACAGAGAAAGATTATTTTTTCTTTTTATCGCGCCTTGCTTTGAGCTTTTTAAGTGACCATGTAATTACACGTTCAACCGCTACGGATGCAAGACCTTGAACGGCCGGTTGTTTCCATAACCAGCGAAGAGCTTTAAATATAATCGGCGCGGGTGTCATTATTTATCTTTATTCTTTTCTAACAGTTCCTTAAAAGCCTCTTTCGTTTCCTTAAATTCGGCTGTTATTTCCGTCTGTTCGTCTTTAGTGATCTTATTATCCTCTAAAGCTGTGCCAACCGATTCGGATAATTGTCCGAACTCTTGAAGTAGTTTAGCGATCTTCGGCCTTAATATAGCCCAACCGCCCCAAAACGTACCTAATGCAGTGAAGACGATTCCGATAACCGTCCAGAAATCAAAGTTTGCAAACATGATAATTAGTTTTATTTGTTAATATTTAAGCAAGTTACAATTTTTATTTTAAACTACCGATACCCGATAAGCTGATTAACATATTCATATACGTTCGATTGCTTACTTTGTACTGTGATTTACAACTATTACACTTCATTTCTCGCCGTATCGTTCCCATTGGTGTAGAATACGTCCGGAACATTAAAACATCTTTACCCGCGCACTCTGGACAATCCCAACGATCGCCACCTGATAAAGCCGCAAAGTTGTTATTGTGGTCAATGAACGGACTGAGAATATAAAACGAGTCTTCCAAAACAATTACGTCCCGTTCACAATATTCGATCATTTTCATTAGTGCCTTGTCGCTTGTTTCTTTATCGCCCTCGACTATGTCAATCCACATTTGAAAACCTTCATGTTGCAATTTGCCGCCAACACCTAAGAACGTGCCAATGTAATCGAGCTTGTTAGATGCGAATCTAAAGTACTTACGAGCCTTTTTAAGCGTGTCCAACGTTCGATAGTTAGGAAACATTAGAATACCATAATAAAGACAGCGAGTTCGAATTTCTTTAATGTCGAAATTATCGCCGTTATGACCAATACATTCGTCCGCCTCACCCATTATTTTAATGAACGCTTTGAGCATTTCTTTTTCGCCGTTTCTCCAATCGAGTGTATGCACTTCGTCTTCATATTGCCATTTGTAAGAAATGCAAAGTATCTGTTTTTCCTGAACTATGTCTTTAGGATCGAAGTATTTTTTATAGTTTTTAAGTTGATAGGCTCGGATCTTTAAGATATAATACCCTGTTTCAATGTCAAAGAATAGCCTTTTTTGTGGTCGAAGTTGCGCGTCGTGTTTTAATTTATCTCGTCTGTAATAGACGAATTTTCGAATCGCGTCTAATGTTTGGTCTAAGTTAAACTTGTTTCTTACGTCTCGCGCTACTTGCATATCGCTCGGCGATTGCTCAATACGTACCTTTACAAATTCGTGAATTTCTTTAGAATAGCTCATTTAGGTTTGATTGGTTTATACTAATTCGAAATGTACTAAATCGTCGAATGTTTGGTCGGTTAGAATTTCGCCGTCTTGATCCCAATTGCCGCCCCAACGTATGCGGTGCGATATTGTTCCGGCTGCATGAAGTTCGGACGAAACGCCCTCGATTAAGCCCGCTAAATATATAAAATTGTGCGTTCTATAATCTACTTTGTTATTTACCCACGCATATAGATCGACAGCCATAGACGGTGTTAGATTGTGTTTGCCTTTTTTGGTAATCCCGTCTATTTTAGATTTGCCTTCGTTAAAATATTTCTGTTGTAATTCAACCGATCGGTGTCCTTCAGCTATACCGAAGTCGATCCGGCTCAATTTAATAGCGCTCATCATTACCAGAACTAGATCGGTATGACAAGACGTTAACCGTTCGCAAGATTTGGCGCTGAATTTATTCATTATAGTTTGTCTATTTTCTCTTCGATCCTGATAAGTGTTTCGTAGAATCTCGATTCTGTTTTCTCGACTGAATTTAACCGACCGTCATGTTCGATAATCTTTATTTTGTTCGCGTCGATTTGGT
>Ga0307988_1001925_pt1 | contig 10868 bp, 11 predicted proteins | sample EllFjometagen183_FD_203166 | JGI IMG/M metagenome (GOLD analysis project Ga0307988, IMG submission 203166) | Marine microbial communities from Ellis Fjord, Antarctic Ocean - #183 | ecosystem: Environmental > Aquatic > Marine > Unclassified | place: Southern Ocean | collected 2014-10-08 | reverse complement strand
TTCTTTTAGGCAACAGTTTTCAGGATATGTTCACAATTATCCAAAATAAAAAACCCACATCCTTCTTTTGAAGGTTAGTGGGTTGATCTGTTCGGTCTAATTTTTTAATTCTCGGACAGCCTCCTAGCGGGAAGTCCGTAATATAATGCGGAGTTATCGTGGGCTACATCCGCAAGCGTATGTCCGACCCGGATCATAAAATTCTTGGTTACTGGCTGAATATAGTAAAAATCCCAGACCTTTCCTCTTATGTCAAGTTTATGTAGAGGATCTTCTGCGCCGAAATTTAAGCCAACCCAGTACTTTGAGCCCCGGTTAAACTCGATGCCGATTTTTGGATTGTTTAAACTTGCGATGGGCAGGTTAACTCTTCCTCCAAAATAATAGCAGTTGGCGCTCCTGTCTGAATTACCCGTAGTATTAAATAATCCAATGGCTGCATAAGGAGTGCTTCCGATTCCCCAGATAGAAGGGTCTTTTGCATCAGTTCGCATATAGCTATATCCCGCAAAAAGGTCAAACCATGAATCAAGGAATCTGTTTGCCTGTAAATAGAAGGTCAGCTTATACATGGAACCTAGATCTTTAGGAAGGACCAAAGGTTGAAGCTCAACTCCAGGCGCAATCTCTATATGCGGATTTTGTGCAACCACTTCAGGGACATAAAGCAGGTTTATAACAAACAGTGAGTTTTCCAGTTTGGGAACCTGCGTTTCAAACTGCAGAGCCAATATATCAGTAACATCGTATTCATCTGTAGGTTTTCTCCAGAGAGAATCGCCAGTCTCTGATGCACGGGCATAGATAAATCTCAAAGCAGAATTCTTTAAGCCTGTTACTTGCGACAAATCTGTTGAAAGAGCTATGCCGTCAGCTTCCCCATCGAATGCCAGTCCGGGATAGGTAGATTTTCGGGTCGTCTTTTCTCTCAGCTCTGTTGGCTGGCCGTCGCTTATGGGCAGGCGGCCAAAAGTAAGGGCCATGGGAAGTTTATCGATCAGAGTGAAGTAGTAGTCAGCATACACCCGTTCAACTTCAAGTTCTGTTCCAGATCCCCTTGCTCTCGAGTGATTATACCAGGAATCATCTTCTTCACTTCCTCCGTTCCAGTTCCTGTACATGACAAGTCTGGCATGAAAAGTAAGATTTTTTGAAACATTTGCTTTCAGGTTTAAGCGAAACCTGTTGCTGAACAGGGCGGAGATTTCTTCATTATCAGTTCCGTTTCTAAAGTGGAACCAATCAACCCGGGTTCTGAGTTCGCCCGTCATGTTAATGCTGTCCAAGACAGACTTTTTCTCAACTGTCTCGAAAAGTTCTGAGAGTTCTGCCACATCTTCTGCCAGAATGCCGATGTCTGTATCCTGACGGGTCTGTTCTTTCCCTTTTAGGGTCTGAACTTCTTTGGTTAAGTCTTCGATCTTTTGCAGAGCTTTCATGAACTCTTCACGGGATACGGTATCGCCTGCAGCAAAGGAAAGACTGGTAAAGGAAAAAATAATAAGAATAATTAAAGATGATTTGAATAATGTTTTCATATGCTTATCCCCCCTTTCTGTTATCGTAAGCCTACCGCCTCGGGTTGATCCGAGTCGGCAGCATGGTTAATAAGATAGACATTAACAGCCGCAATATCAGCCTCTGTCACCTCAGCAGATATATCTTTTTTTCTTTTATGCTTGTTTCTCTGGAAGAACCGGTCCCACTGGGTGGAGGCGTACTTGGTAGGGGCGAATGCCGCAGCTTCTCCTCCTGACTTGTGGCAGGACCCGCATTTATTAATAAATACATCTTTACCGTCATCTGCATAAACAGTTGAAATCCCGGCTAAAAATATCGATACCAGCAGAAAAAAGAGTAAAACAGTGTACTTTAACATAATTTGCCCTCCTCAATTTATTAGACATATATATTTTAGCTATAATACACTTTGTATAGACATGCAAATCAAAAATGAAAATTTTTGTATTTTAAATCAAGCAATAAAAAAGATAGTGTTTTTTCCTGCCCCGGCAGGTTGAACAGTTATTTACAGGAAATATTTTGTGGAAGCCCTGCAAGTCTTTCCCTTTTAGAGTGATTTTCAGGGAGCTTTACCTTGTAAAAAGTCAGCAAGTTTAGGGTCTGCTTTGTTCCTGGCAGTTTATAATTCTATTTTACCATTGCCTGGGCCTGATAGACGCCCCATTCCCCGTTTGAATATTTCACATAGGATATGGCCACTCCGCCAGTCGGTTTCCAGCCTTTATTTATCTGTTCGTTTGTCCATTTTTCCAGATTTTCTTCTTCCTGAAAGCTGCGCAACTGATACTTATTAATGTTTTGTGAAGAAGGGGCTGCTCCCATAATAAGAAATAAAACAGCGGCAGTTAAAATACCGATAATAAGACTTTTAATGTCCAGGCTGCGTGTATGCATTTTTACCTCCTTTTTAGGGTATTAATTTTATAAAGCGTATATGAATTATTTAACACATAATAAAAAAGGCGCAAGGTACTAATGTCTTTGGTGGTAATGTTTAGTAGATCAAAATTCGCCCTGGCAGGTTAATTTCAGTTTGACCGGAGTATTTAGTAGAAGCCCTGCAAGCCTTTTCTTTTTTAGCCGGATGCGCAGGGAGCTGCACTCCGTAAAAAATCAGCAAGTTTATGGGTGTCTTTTTACTCTCATAAAGTGAGTATGCTTATTAAAGTGATCGATTCGGTGAGCATCCGCTGTTCTGCCTGATCAGTTGGATGTGTTTCTGTTTGTTCAGCAGAGGACCCTTCTTCGGATAATCTGAAATTATTTATCAGAGACTGCAAGAGTGTTGCCTGGTCGGAGAGTTTTTCTGAAGTGGGCATACTTCTTGAGGTGTAATAGTTTAGAGTATCTTACTCTAGTACTTTAAATACTTTATTTCACTTTAGACATGTTTTATTGCTACTTTAACTTCCGAAGTTGGGGTGCTTTAACCCACAGAATTGAAATACTCAACAGGAAAATAGCCCCGCTTATAATAACGGTTATGGGTTCTCCGGCAAATTCAGCCATCATTCCGGCAAACAGGCCGCCGATTGGCATAAATCCGAAATGAGTCAGGCTGTAGATGCTCATCACTCTTCCCCTGACGCTGTCTTTTACCTGTGTCTGTAGAATAGCATTGGAAAGATTCATGATCAGCTGAAGAACGATGCCGATCAGAATCAGCATTAGAAGAGAAAGGGACACAGTCCGTACCAAGGCAAAGGCCACTAAAAACAAAGGGAAACTGAAGACGCTGAAGCTGATAAGCTTGCCTCGAAAAGCAAATCTGCCAAGAGAGGCAAGGATTAGCGCACTTAAAACGGCCCCGCCTCCCCGTGCTGCTTGAAGCAGACCATTAGTCGTTGCATCACCCTCCAGTACAGTCACAGCCCAGGCAGGCATTAAGGTGGCAAAAGAGAATCCGAACAGAGTGGTTGCCCCTATCAGGCATATTATTGGCCAGATATCAGGGTCGGAAAATGTATATTTTATGCCTTCTTTCAGTGAGGACAGGGTTGAAGAGCGTTTTGAAGGTATTGCCCGGTCTTCCAGTTTCATCAGTAAGAGGGCTGTGATCACAGCCAGGTAAGAAATACCGTTTACAGCAAAACACCATTCCGGCCCGAATGCCATGTAAATGACTCCGGCAGCTGCTGGCCCTGCCACAGCAGACAGGTTAAACAGGGTGGAGTTCAGTGCAATCGCATTGGTGATGTCTTTTTTATCAACCAGTTCAAAAATGATGGCCTGACGTGCAGGCGCATCAAAGGCATTGGCAACACCGAGCAAAAATGCCAGAACGATGATATGCCACGGCTGTATCAGCCCGCTGAAAGTAAGCCAAGTTAGTACAAAAGCCAGCAGCATCATAGTGGACTGGGCAATGAGCATCAGCTTGCGCCGCGACATGCGGTCTGAAATTACCCCGCCGTAGAGCATGAAAATCCATGAAGGCAGACCAAAGGCAAAGCTGACATATCCCAGAAAAGCCGGTGACTTGGTTAGTTCAAAGACCAGGTAGCTCTGGGCCATCATCTGCATCCAGGTGCCAAACAGAGATACCAGCTGACCGCAGAACCAGAGGCGGTAGTTGGGATATTTAAGTGCGGTAAAGGTCTGTGATAAACGCATATTTTTTTGTAGGATAAATTACGAAAATAAACAGAGTATAGTTAAATTCTGTTTTGCGCAAATACTATTTATACAGAATAAGATTAAAATTTTGGCTTTAAGTGTTTATGAATGAAAGGTTATTTATAATTGGCCTGATTGATTTATATTCAAGGTCGAGAAGGGCGCTCAAATTTAAACATGCAGACACAGGCGCCTTCGGCCTGGCGGCACAGCGTTTCAATATTCAATTCTGGGAAGGCTTCTTTGATTGCCGGGCCATCCGGATCGCAGATCAAAAAGCAGGGATTTTTATATCCGAATTCTTTATGAATGTTGCCTGCCGGGCAAAACCGTTGAATTTCAAGCGCACCATCAATGCCCTTGTTGGAAAGGTTAACCACATTCATGTCCCATCCGTTTTTGTTGAACTCTGCAACCGCTTCACCTAAGCCTTCCACAAGGGTCGGTTTTTTTAAATAGGGTTCCATTCTCTGCTTGACCTGGTCCGCATATCCTTCAAACATGGTCAGCATTGCTTTTCCCGGACTGGTTTCTTCTGATAATTTTTTAAAGGTTTCAAAACGTTTTCTAATAAATGCTTCTGCCGGATTTGTCTGTTCTGACATGATTATGCCTCCATAGATAATTTGTTTGTGCTTCCAACTGCTTTAAAGTTGATACTTTATAGCTTTGGGAAGCGTTGTGTCTTTAACAGTGCTTTTTATTTTATTATTTCATTGATAGCGATATCTGTGGAAGCGTTTTTTTAATTTTTGGACTCTTCTTTTACATCTATAAGTAGAATAAATTGCTATTATTTTAATTGCACTGATAACACTAAAAAAGCTCAAGGGCTTTTTTATAGTAGCAAAAACCATACGCTTTTGTACTTTAATATGGTGCTGCTCCTTTATTCTTTCCCAGTTACTTATTCTTTCAGGCGTGCTTTGAAGAAGATCAATTTCCCTTTGGTTGTCTTTCATATGATCATGTGGATTGATGCATGATAGTTCATCAACTATTGCGACATTTCCTTTAATATTTGTCGCTAATAAATCTAGAAACCACCATTCTGTACCCCATCCAACCAGTGCAGGATCAAATATTTTCATGAAGGCATCCAGCTTGTCCTTCCTGAACAATGGGCAGGTAACTTCAACAAAATTTGTATACCTTAAAAACGAAAAGGGCCTTACTATGGTAATACGAAAGCTTATTTTCCCTCTTGGATCGAAAGCCGGTTGAAGCAGCCAGAGGTCATATTGTTTGCGAATTTCAAATAAGCGGCTGATTTCAGAACCGTTAATAATAATATCATCATCCAGTACAAGGATTGCCTCATAATGATTTAATAGGTCTTCCCAGTGCTGATAAACGTATTGTAGATTGGGAAATTTTCCGCCCTTTTTCGAGATATAGAAATCACTAAGATTTTTATAGCGGTTTTTTTCATTTCCATAGTAGCTTATCCACAGGTCGAAGTTTCGAGACCCCTTTAACCAGCAGTCTATATTGGCATTATCTCCTGCTGAGGTAAAAACCAAGTTCCTGGATTTAGGGCTATCAATATTTTTGCTAAAGCTTGTTACGCTCACGGTTAAATCCTGATGTTTAATGTTGCTGTTCAAGGGTAACGGAATTCAGTGCTGCCTGTTTAAACAAAAAGGCATATTTTGTCAAACTAGAAAAATGTTTAAATTCTTCTGGCCTGCCTGTGGTTCGTATTGTTGTACTGTGGAAAGCTAAACAAACCTCTGCCTCGAGTCTTATTGGCGTCAAATAGGAAGGGTGTGCTATTATGGACCACATAGTCGAATTTACCATAGTCAAAGCTGAGTTTCATCCGCTATAAAACAAGAATCGCCAAAACATAAGGCGACGAAATTATTGTTTCCATTGTATGGTAATGCATCTCTTTGTGATTTTTATATTCAGCCAATGCCTGAGTTGAGATGAGCGCAGTTTTGAGCGCGTGGTTAGGCTGTGCTTATAGTCAATAGTAAAGGTTAACCTCGTTTCTTTGCTATTGTTCTCTTTCAGAATCACCCGCATTTTTTTGGTTTCCGTGATTTGTCAGGTAGGGAATAAACAAATACCGAATTTCTTCTAAAGATTCATCTATGACACTTGGGATGGCCTTTGCAAACATATCCAATATAATAATTGCATTTATCGATGCATCGTTTCTGCTTGCAATTTTCAAACGTTCTGCGATTGCTTTATTTGTCACCTGTAAATTATCATAGATCTGCTCAAGACCGCATAACTCGAAATCACTCTTTATTCCGTTTTTATGTCTGAAATATTGTGCCAATAAATACATCGAGGTAACACGATATATCGTTTCTTCCTCGCTGGCAAAGGGCAAGTGAAAGCGTGCCATGGGTCTCAAAAAAGCAGTATGAGGGCATCCGCTGGAAGCAATTATTAGCCCCATAAGAGAACTGACACATCTTTGAGCTGTTGTATTTTGAGATACACATCGCTCCTCCGTTATGACCTCTACATAAATTTTATCATAGGACGAGATGCTGTCAAAAAGGTTCACGAGGTTAACAAGATGTAATGTTAGCGGGCATCCTGGATGGGTATTGACGCTAAGCGGACAGTGGGGGCATTGATGGAAATCAAGATTCGTCCAGTCAGGCGGGTTGCTTGGATAATTACTAACCAATTCAAAGTTGTTTGCGTCGAAGTCAAGTTGAATTATTTCCTGTTTGTTATCTGTAAATTTTAAACGGTACTCAATTCTTATATTTTCCATTGTCTTCCCGTTCCTCTGCAAAAATCTTGTTATATTTTATTCAGATTTAAGATTTGCGGTCAGGTCAACTTTTGACCGTTATAAATTATTTTTTCAATTTTTTAAACCCTCTTCTTTGCCTTCCTATTCTCTTTGATTAATTAAACCATCTTATTAATAACACTGCTGACACTACTATATATATCTGTATTATATTAGTTTTTCTTAAAAATATTATAATTTAAAATAATTATCAAGAAAATACTATGGAAAAGGATGTAAAATAATAGAAAGAGTGCTTTATTTGAGAGATTGTATGTGAAATGAGAGTTTTAAGCTAACCTTGATTTGGATCTTTTGATCAAAGCTTAAGGGTTGTTGCTTTGAGGGGGAGGGATTATTTACCGCAGCATTTTTTATATTTTTTACTGCTTCCGCATGGGCATGGCTCATTACGCCCGGCTTTTTTATCAGAGATATTTGGCTGAGGAGGGTTTAATAATCTTTCAAGTTCAGTAATGTCTTCCGGTTTGTCAGAGTCCAGCTCAATTGTATGGTGCCAGCCGTGTTCTTCAAACTGAGCCTTTACTTCTTTTGAGCGTTTTTCTGTTTGTACAGAGACTTGAGCAGGGTTTTTTTCAGTGCCAATCTTTGCTCTTTTGTTGCCGCTAAACATTTTATCTGTTACTTCAGTGCCTAATTTTGACATTTTTGTACCGCTGAATGCTCTCGACATATTTTTACCGCTTTATCTTTGATGTGTTTATGTTATCTCCGCAGGTAGTTGTCAGGGACAAGATGGTGCGAAGGAAAAAAAGAGGGTGGATGAAGGGTCTCGAACCCTCGGCCTCCAGGACCACAACCTAGCGCTCTAACCAACTGAGCTACACCCACCACAATTCTATTTTTTATTTATTGGTACGCCTGGAGGGATTCGAACCCCCGACCTACGGATTAGAAGTCCGTTGCTCTATCCAGCTGAGCTACAGGCGCACAGTGAATAGATAAATATACCATGATTAGATATTTTGTCAATCAAAGCCGTACCTTTTCTTTTGTTTTATATGAAGATTCTGTAAAATTCAAGACTTATTTTGTTTTATGAAGATTTCTGAAATATTTTGTGATAGAGTTCGAAAATATCAAGAATGAGGATTATTAGCAGTGATAAACTTTTATAAAAAAGGGATCTTCAACAAAATCTATGGGTATCACCGCCCGCTTCGCTCGAGTCACAGAGCACGCAGAGAAAAGCAGGGTGTGAAAAGCTACGAAGTTCTTTGCGTACTTTGCGTCTTTGCGGTAAAATCCAGCATTATTAAACGGGTCTCAAAAAAAGCCATTACCTTCATAATTATAACCTTTTATTTTAACAGTATATATTTCTAATTAACATTAATAATCCGCTTACGGATTTTATTAACGAACCTAAATAAGGAGAGTTTGTTGTGGAGATAAAATCAGTTGAAATAACAATCCCTGAAGAAGCAAATATTATAATTGGCCAGTCACACTTTATCAAAACAGTAGAGGATCTTTATGAAATAATGGTGACCACTGTGCCAAATGTAAAGTTTGGTATTGCTTTTAATGAAGCTTCCGGCCCCTGTCTTATAAGATCGGATGGAAATGATGATGAGCTTATAAATGCTGCTGTAAAAAACTGTGAAAAGATGAAAGCGGGACATGTGTTTAATATACTCATGAAAGATGCCTATCCGATAAATTTTCTTGACCGTATCAAAAACTGCCAGGAAGTCTGCAATATTTTCTGTGCAACTGCAAATCCGGTTGAAGCAATTATTGCGGAGACAGATCAGGGTTGTGGAGTGCTTGGTGTTGTAGACGGTTATTCGCCAAAGGGTGTTGAAACACAGAGCGACAAAAAGGACAGGTTGGAGCTTTTAAGTAATATTATAGGGTATAAGCGGTAATATGATGAGATCTAAAGTTTAAGGAACGTCTGGAATTCTGATGAGTCGGTATAAACCGGAGAGTGATAAATATAAATAGAAAGCCCGCGGTTCTTTTGAAGCGCAGTTTAGAAAGGTAGATATTATGGATAAAGCATTTGTGGAGCAGATGCAGAGAAAAATAGAAAAGCAGCTTGTGCAAAAAGAGATAGAGGTTGTTGAATTCTGGCAGCAAGAGGTTGATAAACTTTTACATAAAAAAACAGAAAGTCTTTCAGCCTTACTTCAGGAGTTCGGAGAACTCTCGAAAAAGATGAAAAATCGTCTAGAGGTTGTAAAACGTTCTGGTATCTGATGGATTTGTGAAAATCCGGTTAAGGTATTGTGAGCCTTGAATTTTTTACGGCTTAATTATTAAATATCACTAAACGAATGACAGGGTTATGAAAAAAGAGACGCCTCTTCCATATAAGGGTACAGCGCTTATTGCTGATCCAATTTATAATTATATTCCTTTTACAGTATCAAGCGATTCCAATTCCGGCGAGAAGACAGAAAAGGATCTTATTGACAGTGCCTGGATGCAAAGGCTGCGCCGTGTTCACCAGCTTCAAAATGCCATGTGGGTCTATCCTTCTGCTGAGCATACCCGGTTTCAGCATTCGCTTGGGACAATGCATATGGCAGGAAAATTTGCCCGGCATCTTTATTCCAGTTTGAAAAAAGAGTGTTCGGATGTTCCATCTCCTAATTATATTGAAGAACTTTTCAGGGTTGCCGGTCTGCTTCATGACGTGGGTCATGGCCCATACGGGCATTTCTTTGATGATAATTTTCTGAATAAATATAATCTCACCCATGAGCTTTTGGGCCGGGAAATTATTGTTAAAAAGCTCGGGAAGATTATTGGAAAGGTCAGAAGAAGTCCCGGCGGGCCATTTTTAAAGGGTGAGAAGCTGGATGCGGATGATGTGGGGTTTTTGATTAAAAAACCTCCGGAAATCAACAGCGATAAAAAGCCGAAATGGCTAAGGTTTATGCAGCAGCTTTTTTCAGGGATTTATACGGTGGATAACCTTGATTATGTGAGACGTGATGCCTACATGACGGGATTTTCAATTGATATTGTTGATATTGACCGCATTCTGTTTTATTCGTTTTTCTCAAAACAGGGACTTACTCTGCATCAGGCAGGAGTTTCAGCTTTTACCCGTTTTGTAAACGCACGTCTTAGCCTTTACAGCAATGTTTATTTTCACAGGTCCGGCAGGGCTATTGATTTTCATATGCAGGAAATTTTTGAAGATACTATGAAAAGGATTTTTCCCTACAATCCTAAAACCAATCTCAATAAATATCTTTATTTAAATGACTGGTCGCTTATCCAAGAGGTTGAAAAATGGCAGCAGTCAGCCGATGCTGAGGAGAAGAGACTGGGCAGGGAATGGGAAAGAATAATTAACCGCAGGGTAAAGTGGAAGATGGCTTATTCCACAGAACTTACTATTGACCAGACCCAGAAATCGCTGCCGGTTTTCAGCAAACCGGAACAGCTTGAAAAAGCTATTCGTGAACAGCTGCCAAAGGGAAAGGCTCGGAAGGTTAAATTTAAGGTTGATCTCGCGACCCAGGATCCACGGCCGATAAATCCTATGGCGGAAAGTAACAAGCGAATAAATATTTATAATCCCCAGACCGGGAAAATATCTCCTGAACCGTTGAAAGATATTTTTAAATATATCCCTGCGCGTGTCGTGCATTTCAGGGTTTTTACTCTGGATAATAAATATGACTCAGAGATTGCAAAAGCTTCGGAAAAGATTTTTTACGCGCTCCCGAAAGCATCGGATCATGAAACAAACCTTTAGATCTATAGGGAGTATGTTCTAAAAGAAATAGCTTTAGTTTGTGCAGTAAGATCATTGAAAAGAACAAGAACTAAACTTTTGTCTTGCAACTTTAGAACACTAGGAGGCTGTCCGAGAATTAAAAAATTAGACCGAACAGATCAACCCACTAACCTTCAAAAGAAGGATGTGGGTTTTTTATTTTGGATAATTGTGAACATATCCTGAAAACTGTTGCCTAAAAGA